>Ga0208162_1001311_pt1 | contig 13098 bp, 20 predicted proteins | sample CB_VirMetaG_4_FD_184539 | JGI IMG/M metagenome (GOLD analysis project Ga0208162, IMG submission 184539) | Freshwater to marine saline gradient viral communities from Chesapeake Bay - CB_1508_1M Viral MetaG (SPAdes) (version 4) | ecosystem: Environmental > Aquatic > Marine > Coastal | place: USA... | reverse complement strand
CGGGGCAGTAGATCGCCATGGGCGTACCCTCGGCGGTCTCCGGATCCTCTCCGACCCAGTACTCGCAGGAGCAGGGCTGGACTCGAGTGGCACTCACGACCGCACCTCGCTCGCCGCCTCGACCACCAGGATGTGGACCCATGCCCACTGCTTGCTTGAGAGGGGGCGTCCGTGCATCTCGTTCTGGACGACGAGGGATCGCGCGAACGAGCTCGTGAGGCTTCCCGTCCAGATCAACTCTCGGCCCGCAGGGCCCCAGAGGCAGAACCCGGTGAGGTCGTAGAGGCGCATCATCGCTTCCTTGTCCGTGTAGGGGGACTCGACGGACTTCGTGGTGCCGTCCTTCTTCGTGACGGTGACGGTGTGGGTGTAAGTGTGCATACGTCTGTCTCGGTGGGCCCTAGAAGGGACTGATGCGCTCGACCTCGCGGACGAGTGCGGCGTATTCGATCCGCGCCATGTCGTGGCCTCGGCTCTCTGTCGCCCATGCGTCCTGCTCCGCGTCTGCGAGAAGGCCGTCCAAGTCGTCTTCGTCTGCGGCCTGGGCGACGAGGAGGTGGGCTTCGACGGTCGCGTTGTAGCCGCCGACAAGAAGGTGCTCGGTAGTGTCCATGGCAATCTCAGTTGTCCAGCTGGTCAACGTCGTAGACCTCGTCGAGGAACTCGAACCAGCGTCCACCGTGTTCGCGGACGACATCGCGAGCGTCTTCGAGCGTCATCGTCCACTCAGGGTCCTCGTCGTGGGGCGCGAGGAAGATCGCCCAGTCGGTGCCGCCGTGGATCGTGATCACCTCATAGCGAGGAGTGCTCGGCTCGGAGGCGGGAGAGTTGGTTGTGGAAGTCATGTCTGTCTTGGTGGTGGTGATGTGCCAGAACCCTCACCTCGGTGGATGCCGAGAGCGAGGGCCCTGTAGGTGGTGTGGAGTGGGTCTAGCCCACTTGGAGGAGGTCGCCGCAGATGCCGCAGTGGTAGGCGTCTTGGAGACCGCCACGGTCGCTCTCGAAGAGGCTATGGACCGCGTGCTCGTCGCAGTCGTGACCCTTCTCCTCGATCCTCTTCTGGTGGGCTTCGCTCCGCTTCTTGGCTTCGACTGGGCAGTTCCATGAGTGCGACTCAACGGTCGAGCCGTCGCGCATGGTGAACTCCATATAAGACTCGCAGCAACTCATCGGACGGTGTTGGGGTCGATCCAGAGGAGGTTCGGGTGGGAGGCAAGGATCTGGTCGCGGACCTCCAGTTCGGAGGCGGCGGTCTTCTTCCTGCCGACCTTGAAGTTGACCACGCCCGACTCGATGTCGCCCTCGCGGTCGATGAACGTGAGGTACTTCTTCGCCATCTTGAAGGCTTCCTCCTCGGCGACCAGTAGGTCGACAAGACCGTCGATGCCCCTCTTGTAGGTGCCGCCTCCCCACTCCTCAGGGAAGTGGGCCTCCGGCATCGCTTCGGCGTAGTCGAGGAACCCCGTCCAGTGGTCTCGGTCCTTCCACGGGTACTCATGGCACCCGCCGCAGCCCCTGTTGGTCACCTCGGCAATCTTCGTCGTGCCCTTGTAGAGGGTCGCCGAGAAGCAGGTGGTCTCCTCCGAGAGCGCCTTGTGGATCTTGAGGGCGCGAACGTGGAAGGGCGTCTGGGGGAGGTAGGTCTGGATGGTGGAAGTCATGTCTGTCTCCGAGTTGGTGGTGGTGAGGTGACGAGAAGGGGAGGGACTCAGTTGCCGAGGTTGGTGAGGGCGAGCAGTTTCTTGGCGCGGACGATGCCGTCCTGCGTGAACTTGTAGGACTTGCCGTCCGACTTGCGGCGAGCGAGGAAGGGGTACTTGCGCCCCCGAGTGTTGACGCCGCAGAGGGTGAAGGTGTCGCCGTTGCTCTGGAACTCCATGCCGAGGTCGTCCGCCTCCATGCCGTAGAGGTGGGCAAGGCGGCGGAAGTCCGAAGCCTCCTTGCTCTCGACCTCGCCGTTCTCGCCGACCACGGCGATGGTCAACTTGGAGAAGTGACCGTGCCCTGCGTTGGAGTAGGTGCCGCCGCCGAGGCTGAACTGCACGCCGAGCTCATCGCCGAGTTCCTGGAGGCGCTGCTCGACGAGCTGGCGAAGGTTCTGGAGGGCGGCGCGGTCGATCGTGGTGATGGTCTTGGACATGTCTGTCTCCGAGTTTGTGGGGGTGGTGGTGAGTGGCGAGGGCTGATTCCCTCGACGACTTGGATGGTAGGGATATCGGCCCCTCGGTCCAGAATCTTGTCGGGAATCAGGACCGGAATCTACGGGGCGGGGCATAAGTGCCGCTCCTGGAGAGCCTTACAGGGAGCCGAATCTCGCGCCCTTGAGGCCGAATCCCCCCCGTAGGGCGCCTTGACGGCGGTTCTGGGTCCCGATATGGTCTCGGCCCTCTGGTCCGCGACCCACCACAGATCTATGGCCTACAAGAACTCTCCAGGAATCCCCGCATGGCGCGGCGAGTCCCTCCGCCTCCGCCGGATCGCCTCCGGATGGACCGCCGTCGACCTCGCGAAGAGAGTCGGCGTCACGAAGTCGACGCTCCTTCGCTGGGAGCTCGGCACGAACGCGCCCACGTCTGACCACGTCCGCCTCCTAGCGAAGGCTCTCGACGTGGAGGTCTCCGTCTTCTCGAAGTTGCCGAAGGTCGTCTGAGTGAATCTCTGGGGTCACCAGACTGCCGCCGTGGACTTCGCCCTCGGACGCCGAGGGACGCTCCTGCACATGGGAATGGGCACGGGGAAGACGCGCGTGGCACTCGAGGTCGCGCGGAAGATCCGCGCGGACGTGACTCTCGTCGTCTGCCCGAAGTCCGTCATCTCCAACTGGGTCGACCAGGTCGCGCAGTTCCGTCCCGAGATCCACGCCCTGCCTCTCATACGGGGGACTGCGAAGCAGAAGACCGCCGAGGCGAAGGAGGCGATGGCGCACGCCTTCACTCAAGGGTGTCCGCTGATGCTCGTCGTCAACTACGAGACCGCGCACCGTGAGCCCCTGAAGAAGTATCTGAAGGGGATCAAGATCGACCTCGTCATCTTCGACGAGTCGCACCGCATCAAGAACCCGAGAGGGGTGGCCTCGCGATGGGCCCAGTCCATCGCGCGAGACTGCCCTCGGAGGCTGGCGCTCACGGGCACACCGATGCCCCACTCGCCGCTCGATATCTTCGCGCAGCTGCGGGCGATCGAGCCCGACGTGTTCGGAGGCTCCTTCGTCCGGTTCCGCGAGCGATACGCGCACCTCGGGGGCTTCCAAGGTAAGCAGGTGACGGGGTTCCAGAACCTGCCCGAGTTGCGGGAGAAGATGTCGACCGTCACGTTCCAGGCCGATCGGGGCGTCCTCGATCTACCGTCCGCGAAGACGCAAGTGATCAAGGTCACGCCATGCGCCAAGGCGCGGAAGATGATGAGCGATCTCCACCGCGACTTCGTCGCCGAGGTGGAGGAGGGCGAGATCACTGCATCGAACGCCCTGGTCCGGCTCCTTCGGCTCCAGCAACTCACCAGTGGATGGGTGACCGTCGAGACCCTCGAGGGCCCGCAACTCACGCGCGTCGATACAGCGAAGGAGGACGCTCTCGCCGAGCTCTTCGAGTCACTGCCGCAGGACGAGCCTGTCGTGGTCTTCGGGCGGTTCTCTTCTGATCTGCTCTCGGCGCACTTGGCCGCTGCCCGCACTGAGCGGAAGTCGCTGGAGTTGAGCGGCCATCGGAACGAGCTGGCGAAGTGGCAGCAGGGCCACGCTCCGATCTTGGCGGTACAGATCCAGTCCGGCGGCACGGGCATCGATCTGACGCGCTCCGCCTTCTCGGTGTACCTCTCGACGGGCTTCTCGCTGGGCGATTACGAGCAGTCTCTTGCCCGCGTGCATCGACCTGGTCAGACGCGCCCGGTCAGTTATTACCACCTCGTGATGGACCACGAGGACTCTATCGACGTGCAGGTCCACGAGGCCCTTCGTCAACGCAAGCAAGTCGTCGAGGCTGTTCTCGATGGCATCACCAACGTCACCACATCAAGGAAAAGCACATGACGTTCTCCAAGGCCGAGCCCCAGCAGGCTCGATTGAAGTTCGGGATCTACGGTCCGCCGGGATCCGGGAAGACCTTCACCGCCCTCTTGTGGGCGGAGGGCCTCGCGCAGTCGCGGGGCAAGAAGATCGCCTACGTCGACACGGAGCGCGGGACCGACTGGTACGCGCAGAAGGTCAAGAACCGGAAGGTCCATCCGGAGGCGTTCGCCTTCGATGCGCTCTACACGCGCTCGCTCAAGGAGGTCCGCGATTCAATCATGGACCTCGATCCAGAGGAGTACGGCGTGATCGTCATCGACTCGATCTCGCACCTCTGGGACGCAGCGATTGAAGCCTACGAGGGGCAGAAGACTGCTGCCGACACGATTCCCATGCACGCCTGGGGGGCGATCAAGAAGCCCTACAAGCAGCTGCTCAACTATCTGATCGCGTCACCGTTCGACGTGTTCATTCTCGGGCGCCAGAAGAACGTGTTCGAGGACGACGGCGGGTCGATGCGGAAGGTGGGCGTGGCGATGCGTGCCGAGGGCGAGACTGCCCACGAGCCCCACGTCTGCGTCCGCCTGGAGAACAAGCAGGACGAGGCGGACACGACGAAGTCCACCGTGTTGATGTACGTCGAGAAGGACCGCACGGGGATCCTGCAAGGAACCACGATCGCGAACCCCAACTTCAAGACCATCGAGGTGCTCCTTCCCTACCTCGGGGAGAACCAGGCCCCTGCGGAAGACGAGGACGAGCGCAAGGCGAAGGACGCCGAGCTCCTTGCCGAGCAGGAGGAGAAGGCGAAGAACAAGGTGTCGAAGTCGCAGACCCTCATGAGCGAGTTCCACACCCAGATCGCCGGATGCTCCGACCTCGCCACCCTCGGCCAGGTCGGGGCCGAGCTGAAGAAGAAGCGGCGCTATCTTGTCGAGGAGCACCGCAACGCCCTCCGCGTCCTCTTCGAGGACGTTCGTTCCCGTCTAGTGTCCCAAGTCGCAGGAGAAGTCTGATATGCCGAAGATCGACTGGGAGTCCTTCAACGACTCCCCCAACCAGTTCGAGCCGCTCTCGCCGGGCGTGTACCACGTCAAGGTCTCCTCTTGCGAGGAGCGCACCTCGAAGGCGGGGAACGTCTACTTCTCCGTGCGCCTCACGCAACTCGAGGGCGACAAGACCGTGGCGTTCGACACGATCATGCTCTCGGGCAAGGGCGTGCCGATGGGGCTCGCCAAGTTGACGGCCCTCGGGTTCATTCCTGGCGACAAGGAGGAACTCCTTGCCGCCGAGCTGCTCGGGAAGAAGGCGTTCGTGGCGGTGAAGAACGACGAGTACGAGGGCAAGACCCGACTGGTCGTCGACATCAATGCCTCGGGAAGCAAGTGCGGCTACTGGGACGAGGAGAACCCGCCCGAAGCTGCTGCGAACCTCGACATCGAGACGCCCTTCTGAGGAGCACCGACAGATGAGCCAAGGAGATCGTGGAGTCGTGCAGGACTTCTTCGAGAACATGTACGGCGACACGGTCTCCTCGGACCAGCGCCTTGTCCTCTGGTCGGCGCGAGACAAGAAGTCCATCTGGACGGAGTCGATCGACGAGGCCGTGGACACGGTGATGAAGGTCAACGTGTCGAACCTCTACTTCGGCGTCTGCCTCCAGGACTGGCAAGCTGCCGCGAAAGAGCGAGGGAATCGCGTGCGGCGAGAGGGCGAGGTCGACATGACCTTCTGCCGAGGCTACCCCTCCACCTCGGTCGTGATGCCGGGGATCTGGCTCGACCTGGACATCGCGGGGCCGGGGCACGAGAAGATGGGCCTCCCGCAGAGCATCGTCGACGCGGACAAGATTCTCTCGGCGCTGCCCTTCGATCCGTCGTGGGTCGTCGACACGGGTGGAGGCTGGCACGTCTACTGGCTCTGGCGGGAGCCGTGGGTGCTCGAGTCCGCTGAAGAGCGCGAACGAGCCGCAGCTCTGGTGCGGGGCTTCCAGAAACTTGCCATCCAGGCCGCCATCGAGCTCGGGTTCGTGCTCGACTCGACGCACGATCTGAGCCGAGTCCTGCGCCCCGTGGGCACGGTGAACGCGAAGTACAACTCGGTCGTGAAGTTTCGCGACCTCTCCGACCATCGATTCAACCCGTCGGACTTCGACGAGTACATGGACGCGGTGCAGCCGATCGTCGAGACGAGACCGTCGACTGCGATCGGATCGCTCGACTCGGACCTCGAGCCCCCTCCGAAGAAGTTCATGGCGATGCTCAACCTTGCGCCGCACTTCGCCGCGACCTGGAGAAGGGAGCGGAAGGAGTTCCCCTCGCAGTCGGAGTACGACATGTCTCTCGCGTCGATGGCCGCACGAGCGGCGTGGACCGACGAAGAGATCGTGGGGCTCGTGGTCGCCCACCGACGCGAGGGCGGTGAGCCGCTGAAGATCGACCGCCCGGGGTATTACGAGCGCCTGATCTCGAAGGCTCGAGCCTCGATCGAATCCGACCACGCCCACGAGCGTCTCGCCGAGCGAGTCGAGGCGGTGTCGACGGGGGGCGCCGATATCGAGGAAGAGAGGCCCGACTTCCTCTCCGACGTGTCGACCCTTCTCGGATTCCGCATCCAGCGGATCATCAAGTTCGTGACCGACCCGCCGCAGTACCGCCTCGTCCTGGACGAGGGGCAGATCCATCTGGGGGGCGTCGAGTCGATTCTCAGTCCCGCGAAGTTCCGCGCCTCGATCGCGGCGGTCGCGGGTCATCTCATCCAGCGATTCGCCAGCGATCGGTGGGACCCCGTGGCTCAGGCGATCCTCCAGGCCGTCGAGGAGCTCGACCTCGGCATCGATTCCACGACCGAGGGGCTCGTCGGCGAGTGGCTCACGGAGTACCTCCAGCAGCACCGACCCTCCGAGGATCGGGCAGAGGCGATTCCGATCAAGCACCCCTTCCTCCGAGGCAACGGAGAGGTCTGCATCTTCCTGGCCGAGTTCCGCAGCTGGCTCGGATTCCACCGCGACGAGAAGATGGGCCGGAAGCAGTTGGCGACCCTGCTGCGGACGGCGGGCTCGGAGCCCGTCACCATCAACTACGTCCGAGAGACGGACGGGAAGAAGACGACCGCGTCCTGCTGGACCGTCCCCGTCCGCATCGCCGCCAGCCTTCCATCTCCTTCTACAAGGGAGGAATCCGCGACCTAGTAGGCGACCGCTCAACCATTGGCAATCGCCTAATGATCGCCGTAAGTCTCTCCTCTACATGCAGATCCGGCCGAACCTGTTCCCATTCCCCCGCCAATACTTATTGCGATGACCTTCGATCAGTCTGATCGCCCCCCTCTCCGCCCCAATCCGGGCCACGACTACCGTCCTGGGATGTTCCCCACCTGGAAGTCCCTCGGCTGCCTCGTCCTCGTCAACTGCCTGATGGGCTGGATCATGATCCTCGGCATCATCGAGGCGTGGATGATCATCTTCGGGTGAAAGAGTTCCGGCTACATGGACCGCCGGGGTGTGGCAAGTCTCACGCCCTCGCGACCCGCTGGGTCCCCGATGCCGCCGAGCGGTTCGGCGGCTCGAGGGTCGTGATCTGCTCGCTCACGAAGACGGCGGCGAAGGAGATCGCCTCCAGGGATCTCCCTATCCCGAGCGACAACGTGGGCACCCTGCACGCGCTCGCCTTCCGAGCCATGGGCAGACCCCCGATCGCCGAGGCCATGGTCGACGAGTGGAACGAGGCGAACCCGATGTTCCGCCTCGGCACCAGCTCGCCGAACGAGGAGAACCCCGAGATCCAGCGGTCGTCCGTCGGCGACGAGCTCATGACGCTCGCCCAGGTCCTGCGGCATACGAGGACGCCTCGATCCAAGTGGCGCCCTGATGTCGCTGCCTTCGATAAGAAGTGGAGAGCGTGGATGCAGGAGACGGGGTGTCTCGACTTCACCGCGCTGATCGAGAAGGCCATCGATGAGGTCGACACCGCACCAGGTCACCCTGCGGTCTTCGTCGTCGACGAGGCGCAGGACTGCTCGCAGCTCGAACTCGACCTCGTCCGCAAGTGGGCCTCTGCCGCCGAGTACGTCGTGCTCGCGGGAGACGGGGACCAGGCCATCTACGGGTGGCGCGGTGCATCGGTGAAGGCGTTCCTCGGCACCGACATCCCCGAGGAGGCGAACTACCACCTCACCCAGTCCTTCCGCGTGCCCCGTGCGGTCCACCTTGAGGCGTCCAAGTGGATCTCAAGGGCGTCCTTCCGATACGCGGTCCACTACGAGCCCCGCGACTTCGAGGGCGAGGTGACGACCACCAGGGGATCATCCAAGAACGTCGAGCCCCTCATCGAGGACGTGATGCGAGACGTGCAGCGCGGGAAGACCGTGATGATCCTGGGCTCGTGCGCGTACATGCTCCGAGGCGTGATCGCCGTCATGCGTCGGGAGGGCATACCTTTCCACAATCAGTTCAGGCCCTCGAACGTCGCGTGGAACCCCCTGCGCGGTGGCGCTGCTCGACTTCGCAACTACCTCCGACCCGACGCCGAGATGTACGGCGAAGCTGCTCGCGTCTGGACATGGCGAGAGGCGGCGAACTGGGTCGAGATCCTGCGGGCCAGGGGCGTCCTTCCCGCGTCTGGAAAGACGTGGATCCAGCAGCAGGCGAAGGAAGACGACCGAGCTCGTGCCATGATTGAAGAAGGCGACGGGCGAGCAGTCTTCGGGGACTCGTGGGACCAGATGTTCCGCGAGTTCGACAGCGGCGATCCTCTGGCGTGGCTGCACTCGAGGGTGATGCCGTCGAAGGCGAAGACGATGGAGTACGCCTTCGCCATGGCGCGGAAGCAGGGCAAGTCCTCGCTCCTGGAAGACCCGAAGATCACCATCGGCACGATCCACTCCGTGAAGGGCGGTCAAGCGGACGTGGTCTACCTTCTCCCCGACTTGTCCCCATCGGGCATCCGCGAGTGGACGACGCCCGGCGAAGGCCGAGACGGGATCATCCGCACCTTCTACGTCGGCATGACTCGAGCACGCGAGAAGCTAGTAGCGTGCCGACGGTGGTCTGCCCGTGCCATCGACTGGGTGGTGACTTGATGTCCTCAGACCGCGCTCATAGCTTCGGGTCCATGCAGTTCGTGGGGATCGATCCTGGGATCACGGGAGGAGTCGTCATCCTCAACGGTGACGGAACGCTGTCGAACTCGATCAGGACGCCGATCATCAAGGACGGGTCGAAGAGGCACTTCGACATCCCTGGAATGGTCGAGATCATCGACTCGATCGACGAGCCCGTGGTCTGCGGCATCGAGAAGGTCGGCACCCTTCCCCGCGACGGTCGCGTCGGCGCCTTCAACTTCGGCAGGGGCTACGGCCTCTGGCTCGGGATCCTCGGAGCTCTCCGTGTCCCATACGTCGAGATCCCTCCCCAGCGGTGGCAAGCGAAGATGCTTGCGGGGCTGCCTCGAGGTCCGCAGACCAAGATCTCCGCCGTACAGCGTGCCAAGTCTCTCTTCCCCGACATCCCCATCCGCGTCAAGGCGGACTGGGGGATGGCAGACGCGGCACTCATCGCCGCCTTCCAGCGTCTCACTCACCTCCCCCTCTGATGGACATCCAGACCTTTATCTTCGGTTTCCTGGCCGGACTGCTCTCCGCTTTCATCCTGACCTTCGGGGTCTGCCTCCGCTTCTTGATGCCGTTCATCCGCGAAGCCCAAGAGAAGGCGAGGCGATCGTGATGGACGTGATGGTCTCGAACCACAGCTCCTGGCGCACTCACTACCTCCAGGGCAGATTCGGTGGACTCGCGCACCTTCTTTCGCCCGAGGGAATCAGGGGGCCATACCCGCACCTGCCCTATGCCATGGACAACGGGGCATTCCCTGCATGGAAGAATGGTCGAGAATGGAATGAGCAGGAGTTCGTCGACGCCATCGAGTGGGTGAAGGCCCAAGAGATTCGACCCCGCTGGATCCTGGTCCCCGATGTGGTGACCGACTCCGAGGCGACCTTCGAGTGGTGGAGCCGATGGGAACCGCAGCTGCGCGAACTCAGGATTCCGCTCGCCTTCGCAGTGCAGGACGGCATGACTCCGACAGAAGTCGACCGCAGGGTGTCCCCCGACGTGATCTTCGTCGGCGGCTCTCGAGACTGGAAACTTCAGACGAGGGAGGCATGGGCCCGTGCGTTCCCCCGAGTCCACATCGGCAGGGTGAACGGATTGAAGGACTTGATGGCGTGCCACAACCTGGGCGTCGAGTCAGTCGACGGCACGGGGTTCTTCCGAGGCCGTCGCGCCCAACTGCAAGAGCTCGTCGACTATCTCGAGGCGTATCCGAAGCCAGGCCCACTTGCGCCGATGTTCATGCCCCGCGACGACGGGCATCCTCAGTTCGCCTTCGATCAGCTGGAGGCACTTGAGCGATGAGGGTCACGCTCACCATCTGCGCGCACTTCGATGCGGCGCATCGAATGCCGTCTCATGCGAATAGCACCCGCAAGCGAATCCATGGGCACACCTACCGCGTGCACGTCACGCTCGACAACGTCAGCCAGGTCTTCGATGTGGACAGCGAGAGGGCGCGGCTCAAGTCGCTCCTCATGGAGTTCGACCACCGACAGATCGCCGAGTCGAAGGACGACGTGGTCGACGATCACGACGCACTCGTGCTAGGCGAGCCCGTGACGATGGAGGCCATCGCCCGCAGGATCGCGTGGCGGTACGAGCAAGGGGCGCCGAAGGGACTGGTGCGCCGTGTTCGCGTGAGCTCGCAGCCCGACGCTTATGCCGAGGTCGAGCTGTAGGATGCCCAACTTCAAGAACGACGGCATCACGAACCTCTTCGTGAAGGAGGTCTTCTTGACGCTCCAGGGTGAGGGACCGCTGACGGGGTGCCCTGCCGTGTTCGTCCGCCTTGCTGGGTGCAATCTGAAGTGCTGGTTCTGCGACACCGACTTCGAGGGAGGAGAGCGATATACCCTCTCGAGGCTGCTCCAGGAGGTCGAGGAGTTGGCAGTGATCCCCCCTCATGAGCCTCGACTCGTGGTCGTGACGGGAGGCGAACCCTTCGCTCAGAACATCACTCCGCTGATCGCGACCCTCCTCGGGAACAAGTTCCGCGTGCAGATCGAGACCGCGGGCACCCTCTGGAGAGACCTCCCAGAATCTCCCGAGCTGCACATCGTCGTCTCTCCCAAGACGCCCAAGGTCCATCCTCGAATCCGAGCAAGGGCGACGGCCTGGAAGTACGTCATAGACTCGTCGCAGCCTTATGACCTCGCAGATGGACTGCCCATCGATGTGACCCAAGATCTCCAGGAGGCTGGGGCCGGGCAGCCTGATCCCGATCAGGTCCCGCGAGCCTTGGCGAAGCCCACTCGGAACTGCCCCGTCTATCTCCAGCCCTTGCATGAGGCAGACGGTGATCGCTCCGAGAGGCACGTCCAGAAGACCGCCATGAGGTGCCTGGAGTACGGGCACCGACTGAGCCTCCAGACCCACAAGATCATCGGATTGCCATGAAGTTCGCCGCCTACCAGTACCCCGCCTGCCGCGTGGTTCGGATCGTCGACGGGGACACCGTCGACCTCATGATCAACCTGGGCTTCGACCTCTTCACCAAGAAGAGGGTCCGCCTCTATGGAATCGACGCACCCGAGACTCGGACCCGTGACTTCGACGAGAAGCAGAAGGGGTTCGAGACCAAGGAGCGGCTCACCAGCCTCATCCTCGGCGACGAGCTCGAACTCGACGACGCTCGAGTCGACCTCGAGAGTCACGACTGGGACAAGTACGGCCGAGTCCTCGGGACCCTCTGGGTCGGGGATCTGAACATCAACAGGCAGCTCGTCGTCGAGGGCCTTGCTCGGGAGTACGGCGGGGGCAAGCGATGAGCGTCCTCTACAACGAGAACGACCACCATGCAGCGGCGTGGCTTCGACGACTCGCCGCAGCTGGTCACCTTCCACCTGGCCGCGTTGACTCGCGGTCGATCGTCTCCCTGAAGCCCTCAGACCTCGATGGATACACCTCATTCCACACCTTCGCCGGAATCGGAGGATGGCCCCTCGCTCTTCGACTCGCTGGATGGCCCGACGATCGGCCCGTCTGGACCGGGTCGTGTCCCTGCCAGCCCTTCTCCGACGCCGGAGACAAGCAAGGCTTCGAGGACGAGCGACATCTCTGGCCCGCCTTCTTCTCCCTCATCCGCGAGTGTCGCCCTGACGTTGTGTTTGGCGAACAGGTTTCGAGCAAGGACGGCCTCGAGTGGTTCGACGTTGTTCGCTCTGACCTGGAAAGAGAGGGATACGCCTGCGGGGCACTCGATACCTGCGCTGCGAGCGTCGGCGCCCCGCACCGAAGACAGCGGCTCTTCTTCGTCGCTAGCCTGCTGGGTCACTCCGGTCTCTCGGGATCACAAGGATGTCGGGAACGAGAGGAACCGAGGAGTGGCGGACGTGGTGCCGAGGCAGGCGGATCTATGCGGGTGGCCGACGGCGACAGCGCGGGACTGCTCCGAGAACGCACGGAGCCAGTACATGATCAAGGGGCACGCGGGGACGAGCCTGGTGGATGCAGGCCGATACTCCGCATGGGCGACTCCAGCGGCGACCACCTTCGGGGAGAACGTGGAGGTCGAGCTGCAACGCCGAGAGAAGGGGGCGGAGCGCCTCGGGAACGGGAACGGCTACGGGATGACGATCGCTCTACAGGCAGGGCTGACGATCCCGAGGTCGGGATCCAGTCGATATGGGATCGTCCGGACTGGGCCCTCTGCGACGACCCTGGCGGTCCCCGATGGCGCCCGATTGAACCCGGCACATTCCCGCTGGCTCATGGGGTTCCCGAGCGAGTGGGACGACTTCGCGGGTATGGGAACGCCATTGTTCCCCAACTAGGCGCCCAGTTCGTCCGCTCGTTCATGGAGACCTGTTTGTGATCTCCAAGGGAGACGCATAACCCCATGGGACGCTACCCCGTTGACGGTCAGCCCGACCGATGCACCGCCCAGTCGAAGACGACGAAGCAGAGATGCACCAAGACCGTCGTGCCCGGTCGCTCCGTCTGCCGATTCCATGGCGGACTCGGAGGTCGACCAATCATCCATG
>Ga0208162_1001307_pt1 | contig 13103 bp, 18 predicted proteins | sample CB_VirMetaG_4_FD_184539 | JGI IMG/M metagenome (GOLD analysis project Ga0208162, IMG submission 184539) | Freshwater to marine saline gradient viral communities from Chesapeake Bay - CB_1508_1M Viral MetaG (SPAdes) (version 4) | ecosystem: Environmental > Aquatic > Marine > Coastal | place: USA... | reverse complement strand
AAATCTATTCCAACTTTATCAACCTTCACTATGGATTTTTGGACACCATCACAAAAGTAAAAATGAAGTAATTCTAGGTACTAGATTTATTTGTTTGAACGAATTAGAAACATTTAAACTTTAATAACATGAATTGGAAACGAATACTAGATACCGTATCTTTAATTGGTATTTTTTTGATATTGATTACAATTTCCAAACAACTATATAATGTTAGTTTATATTTATGTATTGGATTCATAATCGTATCAATGTTTGTATTTTTATACCTAGTAAGTAGTGAACTGAAAAATTAAAACAATAAATTATGTTTAAAGTATTAAAATTTAAGTCTCTCAGAGAGATGCAAGAATTTTTTGTTGGAGATGACTCTGATAAAACAGAAGTATATCAGCAATTAGTATCAGCCATAGAACATGGTAACAAAACCAATCAATCAATAGTTAATTTCGCAGAAGTAATTGGTGAAGATGGTGAAGACCAATATGTTTTTGAAATGAACCGAGAGGATTGGTCAGATACACTTGAATCCGCATTGGAATATTTCGAGTCAGTTGAAGAATACGAAATGTGTAAAATGGTAACAGAGTTAATGTCTGAAATTTGACAATTAATTCTAAAAATTTTTAGTATATTTATACTAGAACGTTGATTGATACACGCGGCAAAACTGGACTGAGGTTCGAATCCTCACATCTCCGCTAACAAAATTTAACATGGGGATGCATGGAATTGACAGGTTGTATGGCATATCATGAGTTCAAATCGCTTAAATGGCGAACCTATGTATGCAGTTGCTGCTTGAGCAAGGCTCAACCATCAACTAACGGATTGACCGCCGTTCAAGGTCATATGGGGTGGTGAATACTACCCCATTTTTTTACAAGTTGTTTTAACCCCCTGAGAACCGTTTTAAGAGGATGAAAAAGTTTTTATTAACCGCAACACTACTGGTACCTATTTCGTTGAATACAGAGTCTCTCACACCTAAATGTGAAGAAATTCTCACAGAGAATCAACCCACTATAGATGTAGATACATGCGATACTCTCAAATCACAACCTGATAGTATGGATTATTTTATAAGTTCCTTGATATGGGTGGAGTCTCGCGGTGATGATTCAGCTTACTGTTATAGTGAACGTGCCGCGGGTTGTTTACAAATTAGACCAATCATGGTTTCTGAGATAAATAGAATAGTAGGGTCAGATGAGTACAGTTTGGCGGATAGATGGGACCGTGAATGTAGTATTGAGATGTTTAAAATATATGTAGATTATTACAATTTAGTTACTTATGAAGAAATGGCTAGATGTTGGAATGGCGGGCCTAGGGGTATTTCCATAAATGATACTGAACATTATTGGAATCGGGTTAAATTAAAATTTTTTGAATTAAATTCTTAAAAAGTTAACTAAATATTTGTTTTTATGAATTATTTTTTGTAACTTCAGTATACTATATACTTCTAGTATAATAGAATTATTATATTATAATATAGATCAGATCTATAGATCTAAATTAATACTTAACTAATACTAAATAATTAATTATGAGTTATCACAAAAACGCAGGAAAGTATGGGAAATACTGGAATAGTATTCAATTTGAACTTTTGAAGGGCCCCCGTGCAACCAATCAAATAGTTGATACTAGTCCATTGGTTGGGAGCTTAAACATTGGTAACAAACAATTTGAACTTACCATTACTGAGATGAATAGAATTATCGAAGAGTTGGAAGATGCCAAACATCGTTGGAAGGTTGCCAAATCATTGGGTCAATTAGAAAAAACAAACGGAACTTATAAACCATGACAGTTTTAACATTATCAATAATATCATTGGTGCTAATATTCATGTGCTTGATTTTTTTCATCGTCGTTATAAATCAAGCCATAGCACTGAATCGTACACGTGAATTACTACGTGATAAAGAAGTCATTATAAAATTACTCAGAGAACACTTAGATTCATTACCACCAAAACCATAAACTTAGATATTTATAAGTAATGAAAAAGTTTAGGTCTACCGATAGTTTTGTTGATACTGCTGCAATGGATACCTATACCATCATTACTGGTAAAAAAACTTTATTTGAAGTATATGATAGTAATCGTAATTTCATAGCACTATTGTTTGACCCATTTGAACATCCTATAGATGCATTTGAGATAATTGATGATTTAATAGAATATTTTGAAGAAACTGAAAAATATGAATATTGTTCAGAATTAATCAAACTTAAAGAATCAATTGGTGATGCTGATGCTTGGATAGATAAACTATTATGGAGTGAGTAACATGAAATTTCATACTGAATCTAAGTTGGTTAATGATAAATGGTTGCAAAAGATTTGGTCTAGTGATATTCTATTGGAAATGGAAGAACACATACTTATATCACATATAAACTCACTAAATATTGCCAAACAAAAAGAAACTTTATACAAGTGGGCATTTCCAGAATTAGAAGAGTCAACATCTTCAAACAACCCTCAAGATACATCTGACAATCCAGTAGATTCTTTTATACAGTTTTTGAAATTATTTTCTACAGGTATATCTAATCAACAATCTGGTAATTTAGATAGCCTATGGGAAAAGATGTTAGATAGTGATAAAGAAACACTATTTAAGGGTAACCAAGATTTGTTTAAACAATGGTTTTTGAACTTACATGAAGATTCTGCTAGTATATATGCAACTAGAATTACATCTGGGTTAACCATTTATCCAAGTGGAGTAACAGATTTTATGAAAACAATGTTCGATAGTGTAACTGATTCTGAATTTATTAATGTATCTATCATAAACGGTATGTTAGCTATAAGTTGTAGTAACATCGTGAAATTGAATCAAATCAAAAATATGATGACAACTACAAATGCAAAGTTACATGAGTATCGCAAAAAGGTCACATCCGATAAAACAATAATGCACACTATCTTGTATAAGATATCAGAAATGTGATGGTTAAGGTTGAATACAAAGAAGAGTATAGATTTGGTACATCTTGGAATCAGAATCCAGAAAAACAATATCGATATTTAGAGTGTAAATCTTGTGGGCAAATGGTTTCGACAAGTGAAACGGCTAAAGAAGTTATTTGTCACGAGTGTATTGTAGAATTTGTAGAACCTCCAAAGAAAGCTTACAAACCATCTGGTAGACCTCGTGGGTGGCATATGATGGAAGAGTTTGTCGATAGTGATGGTACAGTTTACCATAAGGGTGTTGAAGTTCCTGAGTTAAAAGGAACCAGACCAGTTACAAAGATAGCTACTACCCCTAAATTGAGTAAAGCTCAAAAGCAAAAAATAATGAACGACGCCGCGGCCAAAGTTCATAAGCTAAAAAAAGAATTAGCTAAAACCAAATACAAAAAAGATAAAGCTAAGATATCCCGTGACATCAAGAAATTTTCTAAAATCATGGAAGGTAAAATTCCAAAAGATTTTAAATTTACATAAAAGTTTACTATATTTAATGAAACAAACAAAATTTAAAATAAATTCAAGTGATATTAATATTGAATTTATTATAGATGGTAAACCAAGATTGGACCAGTTGCGAGATATCATAGTTAGATACGCATTATTGATTGGATACACCCCTACTCAGATTGAAACGGAATTTGGTAAAATAGAAAACAAATATCAACAAGATTATAACAAGTTAACACTATTAGATTAATGGAATTTACAGCAGAAACCTTGATTAAAAATTGGGAAGATTTTCAATCTATAATTAAAAAGTCTATTCCTTCCCGCGCAGATGAACTTATCAAAATGTATGATAAGTTTGAAGATAGAGTGATGTACGCTCCTGCAAGTGGAATGGAACATTATCACAATGCGTTCCCAGGTGGATACGTAGACCACGTTATTCGAGTTTTCAAATGCGCTCATAAAGTTTATGAATCTTGGAGTGATATGGGAGCTGATATGAGTGGGTATACACTCGAAGAACTTTCATTTGCTGCAATAAATCATGATTTAGGGAAAATTGGTGATATGGACAATCCATATTATGAACCAAATCAATCAGAGTGGCATCGAAAGAATCAGGGAAAGATATATGATTATAATGCAAATATTGTTAACATGGAAGTACCACATCGTGGGTTGTGGATGTTACAGAATCATGGAATTCATGTAAGTCAGAATGAGTACATTGCAATTATGATACACGATGGTATGTATGTTGAAGGTAACTGGTTTTACTATAAAAATAAAACAAAACCTCTACATACCAATATGGCATTGATTTTACATCAAGCCGACCTAATGGCATCTAGGATTGAATATGAACGTTGGAAAAACAACAGTAGTTCTAATCCAACTCAGACATCACCTATCAAAACCAAAAAAGTTTTAAGTGATTCTACTTCCAGACAAGTTGATGTGTTTAAGGATTTATTTGGATGATATACAATATTACAATTACAATTGTCTCTGTAGTTTTTATATATACTACATATAATTTATTGAATAAATATGAAGATTCAATAGATAAATACAGAGATTTGCAAAATGAATATAAACAGTTTAAAGATGAGTTAGAATCTACATATAAAGATATGCTTGAAATAGACCGACTTGGTGCCTTTGAAAGTGATGATGAAGTCGGAACCATCTTTAAAACTTTAAAAGAAATGTTATATGAATTGAAGTTAAAATTTATTGATTAATATGAGTCCAGTTGATATTTTTTATCACAACTTAGATACCTATGAAGATGAGTTTGAAAAATCATTTAATGTAGATAAACCAAAACGTGGTAGACCTAAAAAACGTAAGGTGTATTTCACTACAGTAACTGAAAAAGCAATTGTTGCATACAATTCAGAATCCTGTAAACGAAAAAAAGACCGAATATTTAAAGAACATATAAATTATCCACTATTCAAACTTTCTGAGAACATAATCAACACCTTTAAGTTTCCATATATGGATGGTACCGTAGATGAAATTCAACACGAGGTTGTATGTTTTCTTTTACAGAAATTAAATAAGTATTCTGAAGATAAGGGTAGGGCGTTTTCATATTTCAGTATTATTGCAAAGAATTATTTAATTCAAAATAATACAAAAAAATATAAAGAAAGAATGATTAAAACTAGTTTGGACAATGTTGACCAAACTTATTTAGAAGAAAATTTTACAGATACATTCGAGATAGACCCCGATAATACTTTTGACAAACAAAGAGAATCATTCATAGATAATTTTATTTCAGAATATGAAAATTTAGTTGAACAGAAATTCGATAATCAAAGAGATGTTAATATTGCATATTCTGTTTTAGAACTTTTTAAAAGCCGCATAGATATAGAAACATACAATAAAAAAGCTCTTTATATAATGATTCGTGAAATGACAGATACAAAGACAGAATATATTACTAAAGTTGTAACTGTTATAAAGTCGGATTTTAATGATTATTATGAAGAATTTTTATCTAATTTAGATTCTTGATATTTATTCTTGGTATGTATAATGATGAAATATTTAGAGGTAAAACATTTTCGGAATTATTAAACGATATATATAAAAATTCTGAAAAAAAGGAAAAACAAATATCAGCCCTAATACGTGAATTACAACCCATGATAAAAAACTTGGGTGATGCCACTATAGTTGTTCCTTTAATTAAAGAATATATGGAATTGGCTATAAAGAATGATGAACATCTTATAAAAATGGCAGCAATAGTACAACGTAGTATGACACGTACAACTGATACAGGTGATGGCGGGTTAACCGACGAGGAAAAGAAACAATTACTACAGAGTATACAAGAACTTGAGGATGATAAATAATGCCATTTTGGAATACACATGTTACAAATTCCCCACTAACACCACCAAAACTACCATCTTATACAGATAGGTTCAAATCTTCAATAGATTTGAAATTTTCAATTGGCGTTGTAGAAGATGTTATTATAGATGAAAACGACGGTAGGGTTCGAGAAATCAGAGCGGCATTATTGGACCGAGGTGTTTCTGTTACTATCACGCCTATTTCCAAATATGATTTTGTAGTTCCGCTAATTTCTGAATATGTTTTATGTGTGCAACGCAGGGAAGGCAATTGGTATTATATAGATGTTGTAAATAATAATTTAAGTACTGTTGCAAACACAAAGGGTACAAATAGTAATGTTGTAGACCAAGATGGTAATAAATTACTTGGTAAAAATTTTACAAATAACAATTTATCACAAGCGGTAAGATACGAAGGTGACCGTCTAATTCAGGGTAGATTTGGAAACACGATAAGACTTGGCAGTAAGCAAAGTGGTAATAATACGGAATGGTCATTAGATGGTGAGGATGGTAAACCAATCATTGTAATACGAAACGGGGAAACCACATACGAGAGTTTAGAACGTGATGACTCGTTTATCTATTTGACATCCGACCAATCACTACCAATAGATACCATTAGTTATCCAGAATACGACCGTGTTGACCAATACATTGGCGCACAAGTTGTAATTGGCGCTGATAGATTGGTTTTTTATAGTAAAGACGAAAATATTATTATTTCTTCGAGGCGAGATGTTGGTATCAAAACCAATAATTGGAATGTTGATTTCACCACATTTGTAGATTTGATGTTGGATACCATATCAGCATTGGAATCCATATCCACACAGTTGGCTACACAAGCACAGGCATCAAGTGTGATTACAGTTCCAACTCCAAGTGGACTATCAAGTACACCAGTAAATACTTCACAATTTATAAATGTCAACACCACTACAACACAAATTAGGTCTCAGATAACTCAGATAAAAACTTCATTGGAAAAAATGAAACAGTAATATATTTATAACAATAAAGTATGTAGAGTATGAATAAGAAAGAACTATTGGAAGTAATACGTAAGGTTATTAAAACTGAAGTTAAAAAAGCGGTAAAAGTTGAATTCACTAGATTGACTGAATCTATGAAACTCAATGAAGATAATTCTAATGATGAGTGGCCAACTTTAAACAATCGTCAAATTTCATCACAAGATGTACATTCATTTCGTGCTAAATTTGCAGAAATGAATGATGGTATATTCAGTCGTGAGTCATCACCAATACCAACTGTTGATATTGCAAATCGACCAGTTAATCCAGAAAAAATAGACCCTAGTGTTCGTAAGGCACTTACTAGGGATTATTCTGAATTGATGAAGAGATTTAAATAATGGCAAGAGAAGTAAAACGTATACCAAGACTTGATTTTGAACCCGATGTTGCCATTGGTGTTGGATTACCGTTTGGTACTAATAATAACTTTAACTTGAATTATGAAACAAAAGAGCAGATAAAGGATAATCTAAGAAATTTAATATTAACTATAAAAGGTGAACGTGTATTTAATCCTAGATTTGGGTGTGATGTTTACAAGTTGGTATTTGACCCAAACACAATAGATTTAAGGCAATCTATATCTACAACAATCGAAACTGCTGTTGAGGAATTTTTACCTTATATTACCATCGAAGAAATTGTAGTTAATGATGATAATTTTAATGTAGATAATAACATATTAAAAATTGTAATTGCTTATTCTGTACCTCAATTTAAGTTTGAGGATTATTTACAGTTAGAAATTGATAGGGGATAATAATGGCTGATACAAAGCAGATAAAATATGTAAATAAAACTTATTCTGAATTTAAGCAGAATTTAGTAGAGTTTGCCAAAAATTATTTCCCAAATACATATAATGATTTTACAGATGCATCGCCGGGTACCATGTTCATTGAAATGGCAGCATATGTTGGTGATGTACTCAGTTTTTATACAGATTACACCTTAAAGGAAAACATGATTCAATACGCAAATGAGCGTAAGAATCTTATAAATATAGCACAATCTTTTGGATACAAACCAAAACTATCCGTTGCTTCAAATGTAGATTTAGATGTATATCAATTAATACCATCAAAAAACACTGGTAGTAGTGATGGGGTGGCGTCTCAACCTGACTTTGATTATGCCTATTTAATTGAATCAGGTATGGAAGTACAAAGTCCAGATGGTATAATTTTCAGAACAGTTCGAGATGTTAATTTCAGAGAATCAAGTTCACTATCACCTACGGATGTAACAGTATATCAAGTTGGTAGTAATGGTGCGCCAGAATATTATCTGCTAAAAAAATCGGTTCCAGCTGTTTCTGGTGAACCTAGAAGTACTACAGTTACGGTAGGTGAGGCTCAAAAGTTTTACAAGATAAAGATAAACGATGATAATATAATCGGTATTGATTCAGTAACTGATAGTGATGGTAATGTTTGGACGGAAGTACCGTTTTTGGCACAAGATACTGTATTTGAGGAAAATGTAAACAACTTTGATTTTGACCCACTATTAGAGCCTGATAGTGTTCAAACCCCCTACATTCTTTCACTAAGAAAGACTGGTCGTCGTTTTATCACACGTATAACACCTGATAATCGTATCGAGTTGCAGTTTGGCTCGGGTATATCTACAAATAGTGATATATCTATTTTACCAAATCCAGAAAATGTTGGTAGTAATTTACCGGGTACTACATCTAAGTTGGATATTGCCTTTGACCCATCCAACTTTTTGTTGAGTAGAACATATGGGCAGGTACCATCCACAACGACATTAACAATAAATTATACAGTCGGGTATGGTATTGCTGGAAATGTCCCATCTAATTCAATAAGTACAATTAACAGTAGAACTATACAATATACTACTGAAGCCAGTTTAGATAATGCAGTTGTCAATATTATCAACAAGAGTTTAGCTGTAAATAACCCATCTCCAGCAACTGGCGGAAAATCATCTGAAACCCTTGATGAAATTCGTCAAAACGCCATGGCTTATTTTTCTACACAGAATAGAGCAGTAACACGAGAAGATTATATCATTCGTGCTTATTCAATGCCACCAAGATATGGTGCAATCAATAAGGCTTATATAACACAGGACCAACAAATATTACCAAGTACTGGTAGAGCAACACAAAACCCATTTGCTTTGAACATGTATGTTTTGGGATATAACCAAAACAAACAACTAACCAATGTTAGTAGGGCAACAAAGGAAAATCTAAGAAATTACTTATCTCAATATAGATTGTTAACAGATGCTGTAAATATAAAAGATGGATATATAATAAACATTGGTGTAGATTTCAAAGTGATTGTTTTACCGGGTAGAAATTCACGGGAAGTTGTTCTTAGATGTATAAAGACAGTTCAAGACTTTTTTGCAATCGATAAAATGCAATTTCGTCAACCAATTATTGTCAGAGACTTAATACTTGCTTTGGCAAGTACGGATGGTGTACAATCTGTTATGGATATCAGAATACTTAATAAGTGGCGTGAAAGCGAAGGTTATTCTGGTAATAGATATGATATTGCTACTGCAAATCAAAATGGAGTTATCTACCCAAGTTTAGACCCTTCTGTTTTTGAAATCAAATTTCCACAGCAAGATATCAGAGGTAAGGCTGTAACTTATTAATTATACTATTATGATATATTCAATATTCCCAACAAAAGACGCCACACTATTCAGTAAAGTATCATCATCTCCGTATAAATTAAGACAAGAGGTAAATACAGGAATAGATGAAATTCTTTTTATTGAAAAGGTAGTTAGTGAATCTTTACAATCCGACATCACAAACACAAGAATTGTAATGCAATTTGATGTTACCAATATATCATCATCTATTGCGGCAGGAAGTATAACAAACCCAACATTCTACTTAAACTTATACACAAGTGAAGCTGAAGCTATACCGTATGAATATACTCTTGAAGTAAAACCCATAAGTGAATCTTGGGACATGGGAATTGGTAGAACAACTAATAATCCTAAAACAAAAGAAGGTGTTAGTTGGAAATATAGATTTGGTGAGACAGATGGTACTCAGTGGTCTACATTGGGTGGTACAACTGGTTCAAATGGTAACATACATACACAGAGTTTTGTGTTTGAATCTACCGATGTGAGAATTGATGTATCTGCTTCTGTTGCAGATTGGATTTCTGGAACTGAAAACAATTATGGTTTCTTAATAATGCGTAGTAGCTCACAGGAAACTGATGCTAATAGATATGGTTCTTTAAAATTCTTTTCAGTTGATACACATACCATTTATGTTCCAAAATTAGAAGTTGCATGGGATGACTCTAGTTTTGAAACTGGTAGTTTGTCTGTATTATCTGCCGATAATATTACTCTATATATGAAAGATTGCCCAGGTTCCTTTAAGGAAAATGCTCGTGCAAGATTTCGTATTGTTGGTAGAGAAACTTATCCAGTTAAAACTTATACAACTCGTTCTGCTCAATTAACTGTTAAATATTTACCAGAAACTACATATTATTCTGTAATGGATGCTCAAACTGAAGATGTAGTTATTCCATTTAGTGATACTTATACAAAGGTAAGTTGTGATAGTGAAGGAAACTATTTCAATCTTTGGTTAGACGGTCTTCAACCAGAACGTTATTACAAATTTGTGTTTAAGGTTGAAAATCGTGTTTATAGTGGACAGGTAGAATTGTTTGATAACAATTATATATTTAAAGTTATAAGGTGATATGGCGTATATTATTAGAGATCGTGAAAGTAGTAATTTAAATTTTATAGGTGATAGAACAAGTTATATAAAAAGTTCTTACTTTGATAACTTGGATACTGATATATCACAACTACTAACAGTTCCAGTTCCAACGGAACTCAGAATTGAAGCGGCTAATTGGCAGTTCATCGCCGACAATGATGGTAATTCAAAACACCCTAATACAAAAGATGAACCATATAAATATTTAGGAGACTCTTACTATCCAGATGGAAACGCAACTAATTTCACCTACGCATTTATGGCTGGTGAACACGCGGTTTTTTATGTAAGAGAAATACAACCTGAAAGAAACTTATTCACATATCGTTGGGAAATTGATGGTAATGTAAAATCAAAGGGTCCATCATTAACACTTTATAACTTGAGGCCTGACATATGGCCAGAAGCTGAGGGAGGATACGCTGGGCACGGCCAAAAAAGAGAGGTTGTTTGTATAGCTACTAACAAAAATGGTAAAGAAATTCGTCAATCATTCACATATAAATGTGATGAATTCATTGGTATAACTGGAACATTCTGGGACGCGGCAATTGATAAAAATAGAAAAGTAGATGGTCTGTGGTTATTTAATAGAAGAAATCTTCGCATAAACTATTTAAGGGAATTCCCGCCTTCATCCGGTCCTACCGTGGGTTCGGTGGATTTGTTTGACCCCATCTCCATTGCTGGTTACACGCCCCCGCCCCCGCCATCATCCGTTCCCGAACTGCCCTATGCACCACCTGTGTATGAATTCGACCCAGAGATATTTTACGATGAGTCATTACCAAATAGTATTAGATATAAACCATTAAAGGAAACTACATTCGAAGGTGCCTGAGATTATATACGATACAGTTGATATGGGTCTTGATGGTATTAGTAGTCCACCAAGACCAACATACACGGAAGTAAAAGCAACTACACTTGAGGGTGATTTCCTATTAACACCAATTACAGTTCCTATTGTAGATGGTGATGTATTACGTCTTGAAATTCGTAGTAATGGTAATCTAATTAACACCTTTGAGGGTGATGCACTTACCTATACAGAGTCATCTGACATTGGATATCGTATTAACTTATATGATATTATTGTTTTTGAATTAGGAATTTTAACTGGTAGATTTCAGGTAACTGTATATATCGTAAGAAAAATTAAAGAGTTATCGGTACTACAAATATCAACCAATAAGAAGGAAATCAAGATAAACAGTCCACTGGTTGATATTCGGGAATTGGGAGGGGAGAGGGATGAACCAATTCCTCTTTATTTGTATCACAATAATACTGGTGGGTTACATCCAATCATAAATTGGGTTCGTGACACATATGGTGATGGGAACTTAATAGTAAAACATACCCCACATGATGGTATAAAAACTTTCCCCAGAACAATTCGTGTTAATGATGATGTTGAAATTTGGGACCAAGTTATTAACCCATTGGAATTTGAAGTTTTTATTCAATTACCATTTGAAAGACCCGAAGACCCATTTAACAGGTTACGTGGTCCTGATTTTTATATTGATATAAATCGACAGGTTGGTAAAGGTACTGGTGTACTTACTGAAGCAAAGATTTTGAATGCGGTACCAGATGTTAAAAATAGAATTGTAAATAGATTATTTAGTGGTTCTATTGCCAACTCCGCTGAACTTAATATTGATTACACAGAGTTTGAAAATTTTGTACATTTTAGTTCGGCTGAACAGAGAATTAGAAATTTCTATTACAAGATGCGATTGATTGAAACTTACACATCACAATCATTGGCACTTGAGTCTGATTTAAGTGGGTTGGCTGCTTCTGGTGCGACTGGTTCTTTTCAATATGTAAGAAACAGGCAAACAATATCGGCACGTAAAGAAGCTGTAATTTCAAATTTTGACGAATACGAAAAGTATTTGTATTATGAATCCGGTTCTGAATATACAGATACATACGGTACATTTAAAAATGTAACTTGGCCAAAAACAAATTCTACCAAACCATATACTAATGCTAGTATAAATTCAAGTGCGGTACAAACTTGGTATACATCAAGGTTAGATGATGCTGAGATTTACGATAACACAAATAAAAATATATTAAGAGATTTAATACCACTTCATGTAAGGTTCAACCCACAGAATAATGGGTTTGTTCTTTTTGTGGATATGATTGCTCAACACTTTGATGTTCTCTATAACTATGTAGACCACTTAGGTAAATTACATGAACATGATGAAGATGTAAATACAGGCCTATCCAAAGATTTACTTTGGAATGTATTGAAATCTATGGGATGGGAAGCTGTTTCTGGTTGGGATAAAGAAGAACTTTGGAAATATTTCTTAGGAACTGATGCTAGTGGTAGTTACCAAACAACATCTTCTGCGGAATATCCAGACGGAGCACAGCTAGTTTTTGCAACAACCGAATCTGTATCATATCGTGATATGGAGATGGAACCATATTCAAGAATATTCAACAACTTA
>Ga0208162_1001306_pt1 | contig 13106 bp, 11 predicted proteins | sample CB_VirMetaG_4_FD_184539 | JGI IMG/M metagenome (GOLD analysis project Ga0208162, IMG submission 184539) | Freshwater to marine saline gradient viral communities from Chesapeake Bay - CB_1508_1M Viral MetaG (SPAdes) (version 4) | ecosystem: Environmental > Aquatic > Marine > Coastal | place: USA... | reverse complement strand
ATAAAGCTTGGGATGAATATGGTAAATTTACTGGTTTAAGTGAAGAACAATTTAAAAAACAATATGGTAGAGCTAAATTATATAAAGACGAGCCTACGCCAGAAGAAAGAGCTCAAAAAATAAAAATAGATTCTATGACAGATATTCAAAATCAAGATCAAAATATAAGTAAGGCTACAGGTAAAAGTGTTTTACCAAGAGATGCAGCAGAAATTGTTTTTAATGCTAAACAAGATATTAAACAAACTAATCCAGAATTAGCCAAAGATTTAGATCCAACCAAAGACAATATAAAAGTAAACGAAGCATTAGAGATTCAATCAGATGGATCTCTTTCATTTACAGATGAAATAGATGCAGGTAAATATAGAGAAGGTAAAATTTATTTTCATATTGGCACTAATAAATGGTACAGACGACAAGGAAAAACGCTAGTTCCAGTAGATAGAGGATAGGGGGTCTTATGGAAGAAGATTTCCTAATAGATGAATTTAGTCTAACACCACCTGAAGAAAAAAAAGAAGAAAAAGAAAAAGGTGTTATTAAAGTACCACAAGCAAAAGAACAAACAAAATTAGAAACATTCTTACTTGGACCTGATGTCCCTATGTCAGGTACAATGACACAAGAAGCATCTAAAGGTATAAGTAAAGTTTTAGATATTGTTGCGGGTAAAGCTCCTGAAGATGAAGCTAGTTTGCCTGAATCAGTTACAGCAGCAACAGTTAGCGCAAGCATTAAAATACCAAAAGGATTAGTTAATTTTGGAACATTACTTTATGATGCTTTACAAGAATCAGATATTCCAGTTGATGAATCAGCAACACAAAAATTTAATAATTGGTTTGAATCTACTTATCTAGGCCAAATTGAAAAAGCATCAGAACAAGTTGCTAGAGAAACAGCAACAGGAAGATTTACAGAAGCAATTGGTCAATTATATGGTGGTGGAAAAATTGCTCAAAAAGTAACTGTTCCATTAGTAACTAATCTTGCAACTAAATCTAGACAATTAGTTAATGCCATTAAAAGTAATCGTTATGCTAAAACTTTAAACAATCCTAATACAACTAAAGCAATTGAAAAAGCAACTAAATTAAATCAAGCTTCAAAAACTGATAAATTTATAGGTGTTGCTGTTGGTGGTGGTATTGGTACTGGTGCAGTTGTTATGAAAGTAGAAGACATTGGAACTTTTGGAGATATAGATGCTTTAGATTTTTTACCAACAACATTAGATAGAGAACAAAAAGAATTAGCAGGGGAAGATGCGCAAAGACAGTTATTAAATAAATTTAAATTTGGTGCAGAGTTAGGTTTTCCAATAATACCTTTTGCGTATGGTGTAGGTAAAGGTGGGTATCTACTTGCGACTCAAGGAAAGGATTTAGCGTTTAATAATAATTTAATGTCACGTTGGTTAGATAAATATGTAGGTGCACCATTTAGATCTAGAAGTAATAAGTCTCAAGAAATATTTGATGGCATACAAAAACTAGAAGGTAAAAAATCAGCTGTATCGTCTTTAGCTAAAGATGCTGCTTTAAACTTTGATGATAGATTAAGAGAAATATCAAAGACAACTGTTAAAGGAGCTGAAGCTTTAGAAAATCCAAATGCATTATCTAGTATGGTTTCTGATTTTATGTTGTCTACTGATGATATAATAAAATCAAATAAAATTGTATTTAATGGTTTTGGTGAAAAAGTTTTAAATAACTTTAGAACATCTTTAAAAAAAATAGGAGTAGATAATAAAGTTATAAATAATATTATTGATGATGCTGTTGCATTTAGACAAACAGCTGCAGGTTTAAAAAATATGATTGCTGCAAATAAAAATGTTAATGTAGCAATAAAAGAATTTAATAATATTTTAAGCGAACGAGCTAAAAATGTTTTAGCAACTAGCTACAAAATGGTAGATTTAAACAAAGGTTTATTAAGTGGCTATAAACCAACTTTAGAAACTAAAGAACAAGTTGCTAAAATTTTACAAAGATACGCTAGAAACAATGGTAAAACATTAGATCCAGAAAGTTCAATGGCATTGGTTAATAATATAACTAAATCTATGAAAATTGATCCTGTAACTAAAACACCTTCTTTTCCAATAGGTACTCAAAGTGCTTTAGATGATAAAGCGGTATTTATAAAAAACATTGGAGAAAACATAACAGCCGCTGGTAAATTTAAACCAGATAAAAAAGGTGGTTTAATACAAACTCAATCTGATCTTGATACATTTAATAAATTATTTGGTTCTTACAAAGATGCAAAGAATACTATTTATAATGTAATGAATGAACTTGGAGAAATGGTAGCAAGAGATAAATTTTATAATCAATTATTAGCTGACAGCGATAGAATAGCAGCAGCTATAAAACAAGGAAACCCTGATGTTATAAAAAATCAAATAGGTAGACCTATATTTTATAGAAACTACAATGACGCAGTATTAGGATTACCTAATCAAAAAATAATACAAACACCTTTAAAATTAAGAGCAGGTGGTTTACCTGAAACTGTTTATAGTAGTCCAATAGATGGAATGTTTACTAGTGAAGTTTGGGCTGATGCAATTAGAAACGGTGATAAATTAGTTAGAAGTCCATTAACAAAAAGTGTTTTTTATAGAGGTTTAATGTTGATACCTAAATCTTTAACACAAGCAGGTAAAACAATCTTAGGACCTTTTACACATTCTAGAAATTTTTTTTCTTCTTTAGTAACAACAGTGCATAGAGGAAATATATTTATATCACCTTCAAAATTATGGGAGTTTGCAAACACTGCTAGAAAAACAGTTCAACCACAACTTTTATACAAATTAACTGGTAATCCTAAATATAGAAACGTTCCAGAAGGACAAGCCTTATACAGATTTTTATTAGAAGAAGGTGTTGTAAATCAAAACATAGTATCAAGAGAATTAGAAGGATTGTTTGATGATTTAACAAGAGCTAAAGCAGCAAATGAAACAGCAGATGTATGGTTTAATAAAACAATAAATAGTGTATCTAAACCATTTAGAAAAATATTTGATGTTTCTCAAGAATTATACACGGCAGAAGACGATATATTTAGAGTTATAAATTTTTTAGCTGAAGGACATAAACTAAGAGAAGCTTTTAGATCTGCTCTTAATAACAACATAATTAAAAAAATGCCTAATGAATTAGAAATAATGAAAGAGGCTGCACAAATTGTTAGAGAAACTGTTCCTAACTATGCTTATGTATCTGATTTTGTTAAAGCAGTTAGAAGATCACCATTAGGAAGTTTTGCTGCCTTTCCTGCAGAAATATACAGAACAGGAACAAATACTTTAGCTAGAGGATTATATGAAGCAAAAGATCCCATAAGAAAATCTATTGGTTATAGAAGTTTAGCTGGTCAAGCTTTAACTTATGCAACGATACCTGTAGCTGCTGTAGAATCTTTTAAAGGTTTATATGGAATATCAAGAGAAAAACTTGCAGCATTGCGAGAAGTATTACCAACTTGGTCTGAAGATAATACTATATTACCTGTTTATGAAGATGGTAAATATAAATACATAGATTTTAGTCACGGTTATTTTTACGATACATTAATTAATCCAGCACAAACAGCTTTAGCAACAGTTGAAAGAGAAGGATTAGATGATCCTTTATTTCCAGGTTTTGTAAAAGGTGTTGTTAAAAGTATGGGTAAAATGATGGAACCTTTTGTTAATGAATCTATTTGGTTTGGTGTTGTTGCAGATTTATTTATTAGAGGTGGTAGAGATGCTGAAGGTAGAAGAGTTTGGAATGATAGAGATTCTTGGGGAGATAAAGTTAATAAAGCATTTCAATATGCAACTTATAAATTATCACCAGGTTCATATCCACAATTAAAAAGATTATATGCAGCTGCAACTAATCAAACAATTAAAGGAACTCAATATGAAATACCTGATGAATTATTAGGTTTAGTTGGTTTTAGAAAAACTCCTATTGATTTAGAAAAAACACTAGATTTTAAAATAACAGAATTTAAAGACATAGAACGAGATGAACGTGGATTAATTTATGCCGGTACATTTACGGGTGATCCTATTGATGATGAAAATAAAATTATAAGACAATTTATATTTGCTAATAAACAAAGATTAGAAACATTTAATAAAATGAGAAGAATTTATGATGCAGTTAAAGTATTAGGACTAAGAGATGATAAAATTGCAGAAGAATTTAAAGATAGAAAAGCTTTACCTTTATATGGATTTATTGAAGATAATGCATTTAAACCATTTTCAATAAGTAAAGATATGATTAAATCTTATGCTAAAAAAGCAGAAGAACAAGGTGTTGAGAACCCTTTAAACGATAGAGTTTTAGATAGATTATTTAATATTTCTGAAAGATTATATGATCAAAAATTAAACCAAGATTTTATTATAGATGAAGAAAAGTATTTATTAAAGCCAGAAGCATCTTTAAGAGTGCCACCTTTACCGGAACAACCACAACCAAACCCACAAATAGTACAAACTCCTATGCAAACTGGGTTGACACCAGTAGAACAAAGTTTATTATCTAATGAAGAAAAAGTTTTAAGGCTTAAACAAAGAGGATTAGCATAATGGCTGTAGATAAAAAAATTAAATATCAAGATAAAGGACCAGTATTACAAGGTGGCGTACAAAATTACTTAGGTAAACAGCCACAAGTTATGGCTCCTAGAAAATGGAAATCTGCACCAGATAAGCCAGCTACAGAATTAGCATACATTACAGAAGCTGAGAAAAAATTAATTATGAAAGCCGATATCCACGGTGGGTTAGAACGTGGACCTAATATGGGCCCATCTGGTATTATGTCGTTAGATAGTTTTGGTGATGCTGATGCTGGTATGTCTGGTGGATTATCTGGAGGGGATGTAAGCGCAGCTGAATCTGGAAGTAGTTTTGCTGGAGCAAATACTATTAGTGATAGCTACGGAGCTGGATTAAGAGGTGGCTACATTGCATCAGGAGCTGGATCAGGATCAAGATTAAATGAACCACAAAGTGTTATAGATATAGTTAAAGGACTTCAGTCAAAATATAATTTTAATCCAAATAGAGGTTCTGGAATGCTTGGAAATGTTGTGTCTGGAATAATGGGATTAATAAATCCACTTGCTGGATTATTTACTAGAGGTATTAATTATGCTAGACAAAATTTAGGACCTACATTTGATAGATTTAGAAATGCACCAACATTAGATAGATTTTTAAATCCTGAAAAATATGTAAATCAACCATATGTTATTGGTTCTAATCCAATGGATACACAAAGATTTAATAGAAGCCAATTTGGTCAAATATATAATTATCCAGAATATAATAAATTTCAAAAAGAATATGAAGAAAAAATTAATAGAGATTTATTAACAAATCCTGAAACTGAAATTTTTGATTTAACTGGAGGTGGTATTAATTCTTTGAGAAGTACATTAGAAGTTCCTAATTTTGATATAGCAAATCAATTTGCTGAAGTTACAAAACAAGATTTAGCAAGATTTAGTATGCAGCCTGAAACTTTCCTAAAAAATAATCTAAGCACTTTGAAAGATCTTGGTATAGTTAATCCTACTATGACTGAATATGAATTCGATCAACTTAAAAAAGGAAATATAACTAAACCTGGAACATACATAGGATAATGGCTAGAAAATCTGCATTAGAAAAAATTGAATATCACGAAAAAATTTGCAGAATAATGCAAAAGCAAACGTTTGAACAAATTGCAGATTTAAGAAAACAAGTTAGAAGAATGGAATGGATATTAATAGTTATTGGTATTTTCTTAGTAATGGAATTTGATAGCGCAAGAATTTTCTTTAAAACAATACTTGAAATAATTTTTTAAATAATTATATATGTTGCAGGTGCACAATAACGTGGCCTATTAAACTTGCTTAAATATAAGGAGAATAATATGACAGCATTAGACATAATCAATAAGTTCAATAAAGACGTTTGGAATCATTCAGACAGAATGTTTGGTGATGCGTTTGACTCTATCTTTGATAGTTGGTCAAAAGCACAATCGTTTCCATTTTACAATGTAGTAAAATACGGAAAAGGTGAATACGGTCTTGAATTAGGTTTAGCAGGATTCAATAAGAAGAATGTTAAAGTTCAATACAAAGACGGTGTATTAACTATTTCTGGTCAAGTAGAAGACAAAGAAAAAGACTACATTGAAAAAGGTTTAGCAGCTAGAAAATTCTTTAAACAATTTTCTTTACATCAAGATGTAGTTGTTAATGAAGCTGAGATGGAAGATGGTGTATTAACAGTGAAGTTAGGTGTTAATGAACCAGAAGAAATCAAACCAATCGATATAACTATTAAATAATTATATCCAATCTTTAAGTTCTTCGCCCATAATTTCTGTGGCGATGTTAACTTTCTTACGAAGGGCCTTGACGATTTTTTCGTCAACGGTTCCTTCGGCAATAATATCAATATAAGTCATAGGTTTTTCCTGACCAATACGATCAATCCTTGCTTCAGACTGTTGACGTTTTTCTAAATCATATCCATTAGAATAGTAAATCATTGTAGAAGCACCAGTTAAAGTAATTCCATAACCACCTGTTTGAGGTGTACCTACAATAAATCTAACAGGAGAATCTTTGTCTTGAATTTTTTTAATTGCTTTTTGTCTATCATCAGTTGATGTATCACCATAATAAGTAACAACAGAATTTTCTCCATACTCTTTTGATATAGCTTCAACGATTGCTTCTATGTCATATCTATAATGAGCCCATATAACAGCTTTACCTTCAACCTCTTCTAATATTTCCATTAACTGACTAATACGATTACTTTTTATTTTTTGAATAGTGCCATCATCAGATTTAAAATGACCACAAGTAATTTGATGTAATCTCATTAATTGAGTAATCACTGTTGCAGTTGAAACCATTTTACCATTTAAGAATGCAATCGCTTTTTCTTTCATAGTTTTGTAAACTCTTTTTTGTTCATCAGTTAATTCAATAATACGTTTAGTATAAGTTTTAGGTGGTAAATCTAAACAATCATCTTTTAATACTCGATAAGAAAAAGGTTTTATTTTATCAGATAGTTCTCCTAAATTTTTATAAGAGACAACTAATTGTATCATACGTCCTTGTACATTAACTTGTTTAGTAACAGCATATCTAGTTTTAAAAGACCAAAAAGATTCGTGACCTAATAAAAAAGGACTTAAGAAATAACATTGAGAAAATAAATCTAATGGTGATTTAGTTACAGGTGATCCAGTTAATATTCTTCTATATTTAACTTTGGATGCTAAATTTAATATTGATTTAGTTCTAATGGCTTTTGGATTTTTTATTGTTGTAGATTCATCAATACCAATAATTGCTTTATGACAAGATAAAAATTTTTGTGCAAACATTAAACCGTTTTTAGTTGAGAATGCTTCAACATTCATAATTAAAATATGTAGTTCAGCACCTGTATCAAATAAAGGTTTTAAATCTTTATCATTAGGTTTTGTTTTCCATAAACCAACTTTCTTTTCTACATAATCAGGTAAATGATTTGGTATTTCAGAATCAAACCAATTTTTATATACACCTTTAGGTGCTATGATTAATGCACCATTAATCTTGCCGGCATTGTAAAGCATAGCAATATTGTCAATAAGGACCTTAGATTTACCAGTACCCATCTCCATAAAATATGCAAAAACTTCTTTATCCCAAGACATTTCTAATGCTTTAGATTGATGAGCAAATGGTTTGCTTTTAAATTTATAGTTCATAATATTTTTTCTTTCTATTGAAAATACATATATTATGTTGTATATAATGTCAATGCAAGAAAGCATAGATTACAAAAATTTAAAATCAGAAACACAATCCATAGTATATGTAATACAAGATATACCTGGAACCAAAATAGGTGCACCTAAAATAAATATAGTCGGTGCAACCCAATATGGACAGTTAAAAGTTTTACTTCCAGAAAATTCACAAATTATTTTAAGTCCAGTTTATGTAATTTCAACTTTAAAACAAAAATTAAAAGATTATAAATCAAAAGATTATTTATTACTTACAGGTGATCCTGCAATTATTGGTGTTGCGTGTTCAATAGTTTCTGATATAACAAATGGAAAATATAAATTATTAAAATGGGACAAACAAGAAAGAAGATATTATCCTGTTGAAATTGATTTGTATAATAAAACTTGACAATAAAAAAATAAAATATATATAGAAAGGATAGAAAGCTATGACAATAAATTTTGAAAACGATAGAATACAATCGGTGGAGCAAATAGATTCCGCTAAAAGATTATCAGATAAGGTAATTGAATTAAAAGATTTAGAAGATGAAATTGCAAATGCAGAAGAGTCTGTAAAAAAATTAAAAGAAAGAGCAAATTATTTATCAGCTGTAGAAATTCCTGCAATGATGGATGAAATGCAAATTACAAAATTAAAGCTGAAGGATGGCGAGTCAGTAGAAATCAAAAAAATCTACGGCGCATCTATTCCAAAAGATCAACAGGAAGCAGCTTTTGAATGGCTTCGTAACAACGGTCTAGGTGATATTATTAAAAATGATATTACCGTTACCTTTGGTCGTGGCGAAGATAACAAGGCGGCATCATATGTCGACCTTGCACGAGGCAATGGGTTTGAACCAGTCCAGAAAATTGGTGTTAACCCAATGACACTCAAGGCATTGGTCAGGGAACGTCTAGAATCTGGACAAGATGTTCCCGCTGACCTATTCAAGCCGTTTGAAGGTAACCAAACGAAAATAACAAGACGCTAAACAAAAAAGGAGAAACTAGATGAGCGAAACGAGTAACGTGAAACAAGTGGTAAAGAAGTCAGAAGCAGGACTTCCATCTGCTTCATTATTTGAAGCTGATGCACACCTGGGTTTTGAGAATGTGAAGACAGAATCACTGGCTCCACCAATCTTAAAACTATTACAGAACGGATCAGCAGAAGCACAGAAACGTAATCAAAATTATGTTGAGGGTGCAGAACCTGGAATGTTCTTAAATACAGTTACAAAACAACTGTATAATGGTGATCAAGGAATAAATGTAGTTCCTTGTTATTACAAACGAGAGTTCCAAGAATGGTCCGATTACGGAACAGGTTCTGGTAGACCAGAAATGATATATCCTGATACATCAGATATTTTAGAAAAAACAACTAAAGGACCTGATGGAAAAGATAGATTGCAAAATGGAAACTACATATTAACTGTAGGTCAACACTTTGTAATCATCTTAGGAAAAAATGGTTCAGAAACTGCTATGATATCTATGAGTTCATCTCAAGGTAAGATTAGTAGAAAATGGAACTCTATGATGAGATCAATAGTTATGGATGGTAAAAACGGTCCATATACCCCACCTTCATTTAGCCATATATACAAATTATCTTCTGTATTAAATACAGGTAAAGGTAATCAATGGTATGGTTGGAACGTTGCAAAGGTAGGTCCAGTAGAAGATGCGGCTTTATATGAAAGAGCTAAAAAATTCTATGGTTCTTTTGCAAACAGATAATTTTAATTATCGTTCACAATTAATGAAACAGGCGGCCGTAAGGCCGCCTAAGAATGAAAGATGGATATGATAGAAATAAAAAAATTTAAAGATATATTTGAAGGATCATACAATGCGTATGGTCAAACTCGTAAAACAGAAGAATATGATGAACGAGGTAAACATAAAACTAAATCAGTTATAGTTAAAAAACCTGTAACTGATGATATGTGGGCAGATCATTTATTAGGAAAAGATCCTGCGTTAGGAATTATTCCTATTAATGAAGACAGTAAATGTAAATGGGCTTGTATAGACATAGATGTTTACAATTTAAATCATAAAGAATTAATAGACAAAATTAAATTAAACAAATTACCTTTAGTAGTATTTAGATCAAAATCTGGAGGCGCACACGTATTTTTATTTGCAGAAGAATTTATTCCTGCAGCATTATTTAGAAATAAATTAAAAGATATAGCTGCAATGTTAGGTTATGCACGATCAGAAATATTTCCAAAACAAAATCATATTAATAAAGAAAGAGGAGACGTGGGTAGTTTTTTAAACTTACCTTATCATAATGTAAATCAAACGTTGCGATATGCATTTAATTATGATGGAAATGCTATGACCATAGAAGAATTTTTTAAATATTATGATCAAATAGTTTTAACAGAAGAAGATTTGGTAGAATTAAAAATTAAAGAAGATAAACCTGAAGATATTGATTTATTAAAAGGTGCACCACCTTGTTTAAGAATGTTGTCACAAGAAGGAATACCAAACGGACAAAGAAACAATGCAATGTATAATTTTGGTGTTTATTGTAAAAAAAGATTTCCTGATAATTGGGATACTAAAATATTTAATTACAATGATAAATATTGCCAACCACCTTTAGATAAAAAAGAAATAGATATATTAATCAAATCAATAAGTGGAAAAGAATATCAATACAAATGTAAAGATGAGCCTATTGCATCTTTCTGTAATTCTAAAAAATGTATTAAACAAGAATTTGGTGTAGGTGATGATTTTTCTCCTGGACTAGAAATAAAAGAAATACAAAAATATACATCTAATCCGCCTATTTATTATGTAACGGTTGGTGAAGGTATGGTTGAAGTTAGTGGTGCTGATCTACACGAACCTGATAAATTTTCTTTAAAATGTATGGAACAGATTAATCAATCAATGTTACCTGTTGCAAAATTAATATGGAGAAAACAAATTAATAAACTATTACAAGAATCTATACCAATAGAAGCACCAGAAATATTAAAGACAGATAATCAATTAAAAGAATTACTAATTGAATTTATATCAAGAGCAAATGGTAAGAAAAAAGAAGATATTAAAAGAGGAGTTCCGTTTACTGAAAATGGAACAAGTTATTTTAAATTTAAATCTTTTTGGAATTTTTTATTAAGAAGTAAATCTTGGAATATTAAATATGAAGCAACAATGAGAATGTTAGAAACTTTATTTAATGCAAAAGAAGAGATATCTAATTTAGATGGTAAAAATACAAGGCATCTAGTTATTAAACAAATGGAAATAGATAAACCTATTGCCAGAAAAGATAAGATTAAAGATGCTCCATACCAATAGAATAATAATACCTGGTCCGCCTGGCACAGGTAAAACATTTACTTTAACAAAGTATTTAGAGAAAGAATTAAAGGAATATAAAACTAATCCAAAAAAGATAGCTTACATATCATTTAGTAATGCGGCAGCTGATGAAGCACAAAGAAGAATTACAGATAATTTATTTCATATAGGTACAATGCATTCTTTAGGAAGTAATGCATTAGGAATTACTACACAAACACAATTATTAAAAGGAAGTAAATGGAATAGTTTTAAAAACTATTCACAAGTATGCAAAGATTTATCCTTTGAATCTAGAACAAATGAATTTGGTTATGTTGAATATACAAATCCACATATGAAAATTATTGAGTATGCTAGATCTCGTCAAATAGATATAGAAGAAGCAGCCATACAATTAGATTTATATCAAACTGTTGAAGTTAGTTTAACAGAATTAATAGAATCACATTTGCAAACTTACAAAGAACATACAGGAATGGTTGAATATTACGATATGATTGCAAAGTTTATAGATAAACAAGTGTGTCCTGAATTAGATGTTGTATTTTTAGATGAAGCTCAAGATTTAAGTCCATTACAATGGAAAATGTTTTTTTACATTGAATCAAAATGCAAACGTTCATACATAGCTGGAGATGATGATCAAACCATTTATACATTTCAAGGCGCTGATCCAAGTATCTTCATTAATTTAAAAGGAACAGTTGATGCACAAGTACAATCTAGAAGAGTTCCTAGAAAAATACATAAGTTAGCTGAATCTATATTTCCATATATGAATGAACGATTAGATAAAAAATGGGAACCTAGAGACGCAGAAGGAAACATTTATGAAGATATGGCATTAGAAGATTTGGACTTATCTACGGGTAATTGGATGATATTAGCTAGAACTAATAAAATGTTAGATCCAATAAAAGAATATTTAAATAGTTTAAATTTAAGATTTTATGCAAAGACTCAGGATATATTACCTACTGAAATGGTAAATGCATATCGAGTATGGGATAGATTAAATAAAGGTGCAAAGATAAATAAAAAAGATGCACAAGATTTATGGCAATATTTAAAAACTGAAATTCACGTAGCAAGAGGATTTAAAAATGAAAAAAAACTAGAGTCCATTATCTCAGTTGATATGCAAGAACTTAGAGAACATTACGGGTTGCGAGCGACGGGGAGCTGGGAGCATTTAAATTTTCCACAAGAAAGTAAAACATACATAAAGAATTTATTAGAATCAGGCGATGACTTGATGAAAGAACCAAGAATAAAAGTTTCTACAATACATAGTGTTAAAGGAGAAGAAGCAGATAATGTTGTTTTATATACTGATTTAGAAAGAATTATATATGAATCAGCTTTAAAAAATCCAGATCCAGAACATAGGACATTTTTTGTAGGAATAACTAGAGCAAAAGAAAATTTATTTCTAATGCAACCAATATCAGAATATCAATATAACATAGGAGGACCAATAGTATGACAACAAAAGATATGTTTGAAAAAGCATTTCCACAAGAAAAACAGATAGGCGGCAATCACTATAAATCGTTTCACATTCAACCGTATGAATTTATATCTAAAAATAATCTCAGCTTCTTTCAGGGGAACGTTGTGAAGTACGTTTGTAGATACCAGAATAAAAATGGAATAGAGGACTTAGAAAAGATAATTCACTATTGTGAATTAGAGATAAAAAAGATAAAAGATATGAAAAGGAAGAAATGAAAGCAGCAATAATGGATTTATTATTTATAACAGCGTGCACAGCTGCATACTTCTTTGCATTTCAAAAATTTATAATTGCTATATTATGAAAGAACCTAAACAAGTAAATTATTTTGATTATTATCCTAAGAACATTCCTCAATGTGAGGAGTCTTGGGGTAATGAAGAATTAAAAATAATTTCTGAATTAAATAATATAGTTAATGG
>Ga0208162_1001305_pt1 | contig 13108 bp, 16 predicted proteins | sample CB_VirMetaG_4_FD_184539 | JGI IMG/M metagenome (GOLD analysis project Ga0208162, IMG submission 184539) | Freshwater to marine saline gradient viral communities from Chesapeake Bay - CB_1508_1M Viral MetaG (SPAdes) (version 4) | ecosystem: Environmental > Aquatic > Marine > Coastal | place: USA... | reverse complement strand
CATTGCTACATATTCTGACAACATGCTTGTCAATTCTGCTTCAGCATCGATACTGTGATAGGCGTTCAAGTCTTGAGCAAATTCAGGTGACCAAACAACCTTTAGCTTTCTTGTTTTAGCAACGATGGCTTCTTGACGAAGTTCAACGTTGATTTCAGGAATGTTAAGGTTAGTACCTGAAGATGGACCTTCGATTGGGTTTGTATCTTCAAAGTCACCACGAGCGTATGAGAGCAAGGTGTTCTCGAAGTAAGTTACTTGAACTGCAGCAGGAGCGGTAGTTGCTTGAATGAACAACGAGCAAGATGCAGGTAGGTTTTCATTCTTGAAGATTCTAGTAGCAGTAGTTGCACCAGTACTGATGTAGTTGTACTCACCCAAGTTGTCGTTAGCTGTGATACCTGAAGCAGTTGCTACAAACATTTGTACAGCGGCAACATCTACAGCTGCGCTCAATGCAGTGGTTGGGAATGAAATCTTATAGGTTTCAACGCCACTTGCACCACCAGTTGCAATAGAAGAACTTAACTCAGCATCAAATCCTAATTCAGCCCAAGATGCGGTAGCAACTGTAATAGCTGATACAGTTTTGGTCTGCTGCTTCAGGGAGTAACCACCTTTGTTCTTACCATAAAGACCACCAGTTGGGGTTGATGATGAAGAAGTGTTACCCATGACATCACCAGTAAATCTACCGGCAGTATCAGGACCACCATACTTGAAGTCTAAGTAAAATACTAGACCTGAAGGAAGGTTCATTGGCTGAACTGAGACAAATTCTTTGGCACTGATTTGACCGAAGATACGACGAACAAGTGGAAGGGCAACACCATTCCAATCTTCTCTAGCTTCACCGGCACCAGCGTTTGTAGTACTTGCCTCATAAACTAATTGACGTGCTTGGTTCTCTAAAAGGATAGCAGTGTTATGACGCTCATATTCATGCTCAATTCCTTCTAAGAGACCACTCTTTTCCCATTTGTTAACGAATGCACGAGTTTCTTCACGCTGTTGGCGCCAAGTATTATTAGCATCGTTAAGCAAATCTGAAATCATTTTATTCATAATAAATCTCTTAACGTTTTTAAATTAAAGTAAACCCGCAAGTTTTTTCATGCGGTCTGCAAAATCACCAGATTCATTGATGATTTCTTTTTTTGGTTTTGTTGAACCAACTGCCTTAGATGCTAATCCTTCAGCGATATTCTTCTTACCAACATTTACCTTTAGAGATTCAGTTAAAGTACTGTATACCAACTTAATTTCTCTAACAGTTTGTGCTCGGTCAAAGTTTTCAATCACTCTGATTTTTTGCGATTCACTAAGGTTGAAGTTTCTGAATAGTTTGTTTGAGTAAAGAAGTTTTGCATTTAAGATGTTTACTTCAGTAAGTGTTTCCTTTAGTTTAGCGATAGTTGAGTATGCTTCTTCGAGTTCAGAATTATCTTTTTCCTCTTCATACATATCATCTTCGTCTTCTTCGGATAACTCACGGATAATCTCATCTAAATCCAACTCTTCATCTTCCTCTTCATACATTTCATCTTCATCAGATTCCAATTCACGGACTAGAGATTCGAATGTTTCATCTTCTTCCTCTTCTTCCTCAACGGTGTCATCTTCCATTTCGGCTTCAAGTTCTCTAATGATTGATTCTAGTTCCATGTCATCTTCATCTTCTTCAGAATCCATCTCATCCATTTCATCAGCGTCATCCATAGCATCTTCCATATCATCAACAACATCTTCTACATCAGATTCCATTTCATCAGAAGTTTCCAATTCATCTTCGAATTCTTCTTCATCTTCTTCTGAAATCTGTGCACTCAACATTGACTGAATCTTTGGGGTGAATGCTTCTTCCAACGCTAACTTAGCGTTCGCAATTGCAGTTTCCCTAACAGCCTTAGCATCGGCAATTGCCTCTTTTAATAGGTCTTTTGACATATTAAATCTCCTTAAATTTGTATTTGGAAATATAGCTATTAGGAGCTACAATAAAAAATATAATAAAAATGTGATTTATGTCATATTCGTGACAACATATTTTTCACATTACATAATATAAATATACAGATATTTTTCAAACCTTATTTTGGTTTGGGTATAATCATGTATTTATCCGACCAACAGGTAGACCGTTTTCTTTCTCGTTTAACCCTATCAGCTTCTAACTTTTGATAGTATTTTGCTTTATTCATCTGGTTACGGTTTTCTACCGATGGTTTCACATACTGTTTTCTGTTTTTAAGATTCATTATAGTATCTGAATCTCGTAATTTACCTTTCCAGATTTTAATAGCCGTATCTAATCCATCCTTTGGAACTCCTACTGAATTTGGAAATCCGTACAAATCATAACTTTCAGGTCTCATAATTTATTAATTTAATATTTAATTTATCATTTGATTACATCAATAGATGTATGATTACTTCCCTCCCCGTTTCATTCTAGTTTTCGCCATTGTACTTAAAAAGTTAATATTAGCGTCAGCTATTTGTTTTAACCCATCGGCTGGGATATTATCCATTAAATTTACCATTCTTTTATACTGTGATGAATTTGGGTCTACTCTTGAAATTTTACTAAACTCATCTTTCAATCTACCAAGTTGGGCACTACTAAAGAAAGCTTCTGTAATGGTTTCTTCATTAACCGATTCAGTTTTTTTGGCGATAACACTCAATTTGTGTTTTAAATATTCATCACTATCATCTACATCACCATCATTGTCAATATCTTTGTCTGATAAATCCTCAAAATCTTGCTCTGCCTCTTTATCGTCTATGAAATCGGTATTTTCTTTGATTTCATAATATTTACCTAATCTGTATCCAATATCTTCATACAATGATTCAAGTCTTTGTTGAAGTTGGATTACTTCACCGGCAGTTTTCTCAAACATCCTGGTAGCGTTTTTAATTTCCTTTACATCTCTGTTTACAGTAACATAATCAAACCAATCGGCAGTTTCTTGTAGTACCAAATTTGAGGCTTGTTCACAAAGTTCATTTATTTCAGAAACAACTTTTTTCAATTCATCAGTACGATAAACACGTTCACCAAACTTAGAAAAGTTTGAAATACGTTCCATAATACCACTTTTTTCTTCTTCTGTTATATTAACTTTGTCCTTTGATTCAGTTAATAGTTTTGATAGTTTAATCATATTTAAATTTTTCTTTTTGGTAATGAGCATTTACAAGTCAAATCGCAAAGAATATCACCAACAATTTGTTCTACTCTTTTATATTTATTTTCCACTACATTTTCTACGGATTCGTTAATCCCCTTTGGATACATAAAGGCTCCATGCGTACTTGGATTACTTACAAAATCCCAACAAACAAGTTCAAAATCATCTTTTACACGTACTTGACCAGACTCTTCGATTTGTTCAACAGAACCCATACCCCTAGAACTAATTCCAAGAGTAACACCACTTTTTAGTAGTTCTTTTAAAATATTTCCTGACGGAGTTGGTAGTATTTCAACTTCACCAATTACATCATTCCCATTCCACCAAACCTTTTTTACATTGTGTGATACATTTTTTAAGTTTACCACACTAGATTCTGGGTGGTCTAGTTCACCTAATGCTCTATTTTCTTTAATTTCACGTTTGCTGTATTTTTCTACCTCACGTTCTAATATTTCTTTTGGATACACACGCCCATTTTGATTAGCGGCTTCTGCTCTTTGCAAAACACCAGTAACAATCACCTTACCGTTATTCCGAGATTCAGACTCTGAAATAATTTTAGGTGATACTTCAAATATGGTATAGTCTACTAAAAGTTGCTTCATGGTTGTTTCCATACGGTTCTTTTTATGTAAAGATCAAAAAATACATTAGCTATCTCTCTACGTATAATCTTACGTATTAATTGCTTATCACTTGCTGACAATTCTTCTTTAAGTTTTGATTTCATTAATGAAGAAGTGGGTTACGTGTGAATAGATAACAGTCGTTGGCGCTGTTTGGAATTGACCCCGATATCTTTGCAATCGATAGTTCGTGAATTTGAAAACCTGCGGCTCCCGCGCCACCTTGCTGTTTAACAGCTAATACAGGTAATGGAATACTACCACCGCCAGTTAATGTTACCACATCTGTAACATTATACGATGCTGAAAATCCCGGTACAATGATACCACCAATAAAATCGGCACTACCAGTAAAATCCAATTGACCACCCTCCCATTTAACAACAGATATGTATTTTCCAGGGTGTCCGTATTTTTGAAATCTATCTCTTGACATATTAAAATTTTCTTATTTTTTCAACAAGGTTAAACATACGTTCTGAAATCTTTTTTAGACGTGCTCTTGATGATTTCCAATAAGAATTTGAATCAACACCAGTTTCACTTTTAAGTTTTAGATTTTGGTTGACAATTCTTTCGATTTCGTATATTTTGCTGTTTATCTCTTTAATAGCCATATTAACTTTTTTCTTTGAATTCATTGAATCATCACGTTTGTATTCTCTATAATTCAATTCACTCAAATACATAGTTTTTGCTAACTTTTTAAACTTAGATTCTGGAACACGTGTGTATCCAGCTTTTTCAACATCATCATCATCCAACTCACCAAACGCATATTTACTGTCATATGCACCAGCACCGGCTGAAGTTGATATTTCATCAACATCATCACTTTTACCAAATTCTATTATCCAAGAATTTTCAGTTTCTTCAACACGTTTGATGTGTTCTTCCAATTTTTGTATTGATTTACTTGACGACATTTTTTAACTCCTTTAGTAATTCATATCCACGCATTAATGATAATATGTGTTTATCTCTAATCACATCATCATTTCTTATATTTGCAAACTGAGTTGTTACTTCCTTTAACTTGATTTTAACAACCTTATCATCCACTTTTTGTGAAAGTGTATTCAATGATTTGCTAATTTTAATAGTGGTATTATCAATAAACTCCTTTAAGTTTGGAGTATTAGATACATTGTTAATGTACTCCCTGAGAACTATTTTTTGGTTGTCATCTAAATTACCATACTTTTCATTGAACTTTTCCAATAAAACTTTGTATGCCAATAATCTCAAATCTTTATCTTGTTTACTGTATTCTTCTATTACATCATCCTTGACAGATTCACTAGATGGTTTTTTTCCAATCATAGATTCTACAATAACATACCTAGAATTGATTTTTTGAACTGGAGAGTTGAATGCATTTTCAAACATCCTATATATGGATGCGTTTAACTTATAATTTGAAATTTCTGTTTTGAAAAACAACTCTTCATTGAAATTGTTTCTAATTTCCTTTATCAAATTATACTTTTGCTTTCTAAGTGTCGATTTATTCAATTTGTTCCACTCTTCGATTACTGCATCAATAAACCGATTTGCCTTTTCTTCGGTTTTAAACTTGCTTTTCTGAATGGCTTGATACAACAATAACTCCCGTTTTATGGTAGTGTTTTTCTTAAAATACTCCTTTACAATACGTATGGCCGGTGAATTTTCTACACCATCGAGCGTGTCGTTAGTTATTTGTCTAACTAACAACTCAAACAGTATACCAGTATTTTTATGTTTTTTGTGCTTTGGTTTCATTTAATTATAAAGATTTCCTTTATATAAGTATAACACAATTTATTAAATATCATCAATTATATTATCCTCACTTAACAAACTTTTAACATTATATGGGTTACCAAATAATGATTTTACTATTTGAGCCTTTTCACCAAGTGTTACGGTTCTATCTCTATTTTTTACATCCCTACGTCTAGTTTCACTTCCCAATGGGTCTCTACCACGTGCGGAATCTTGAGTTCCGTATTTTTGACCTTCCTTTGGTCTACCCCCAAAATCAACATGTTCCTCAAAATTTTCATCATCTCCCTCATCGGTATCATCCGTTGGACCCGTTGGTGGGTTTTTAGGGTCACTACCTTCACTTTCAATTTGTTGTAATCTAAACATAGTTTTAGCATCCTCGACTACATTGGCACGCTCATGTTCACGTTCATCGTCACTCATTTTCCAAACGTGTTCATAAATCCAATTTTCGGAAACCATCTTGTTGTCCTTTAAGTCTCTAGCTAATTGAGTTTTCTGAGACCATAGTTCAATCATTTCCTGTTCGTGAATTGTAGATGAGTTTGTTAAAGTAATCTCAAAATCTACCAAATCGGCATCAGTATATCCCTGTGAAAATAGATGTACAATTGCAATTTTAGTCAACTCACTTATGATTATTTTTTGAATACGTTCAATGGTTCTGGCAAATCTAACATCTTGTGCAGCAAGAGTTGCTTTACCTTCAACCCCTTCTTCATATCCAATGAAAGCTTTTGGTACTTTTAATGCAGCAAACATCTTTTCTTTCAAGTAATTGATATCATCAATACCGGTCCACTCCATACCACTTAGAGTATCAATCTCAGTACCACTTTGACCACCTCTTACCGGAAGATAGTAGTCTTCCATCATATTAGTCAAATTATATTTTAAATCATACTGACCAGTGTCTCTATCCAAGTAAGGTTGTTTTTTGGTTTCATTAACAATTCTTTGCATATATTGTTCAACCTCACTTGGGGGTATGTTACCAATGTCAATTTTAAAAATACGGCGTTCAGGCGCTCTCATGATACGATGTATCATCATAGCATCTTCCATAAGTGTGATTTGCTTCCATATTTTACGAGCAGGTTCAATCATAGATTTGCCATATGGTAAAAAATTGGTATCTGATATTAACCTGAAATGTCCTATTTCGTAATTTTCATAATACTTTTCACGTGTCATGGAATTACCCATAGCCATACTCTGACCACCAACGCTTGGGTCATGTTTAAATCTAACATATTCGGGGCGTTTAGGGTCAATCATTTCTTCACGCAACATTTCATATGTGGAAATTGGAATTACGTTTGTAATACCCAGTTCTTCTGTGATTTCCAATTTCAAATAAAAATCACCATACTTACACATATTACGAGTCCATGGATATAGATTAAATTCTATATTCAATATATTATAAAAAAGATTATTTAATGTTTCTTCAATTTCACTCTTTGAACTTTGAATTCTAATAACATCTCCATATTCATTTTTTAATGTGGATTCTTCGGCATAGATATCTAAAGCAGACGCTATTATTGGGTCTTGGTCCATAGCCTCATAATCATTAAACAAAATCAAACGTTGTGTGAAGTAATTGGCCTGCTGATTGTACCCAAGTGTCTGTGAACTTTGATATAATCTATTATATCTATCTACTAATCTGTTAGTAGCCAATCTATCTGTAGCTTGTACTTTGTTTATATCAACTACTTTAATACCATTATCACCACGTGTAACTATAGTAGATGTGGAAAATAAAGATTTAAGTCTACCAAAAAAAGATTTATCCGCCATAATGTTTTATTTTATAAAAGCCAATCCAAGCCTTCTCTTTGACCGTTAACATCCATACTCCATGGATTTGATTGGTTGTTTGGTGTAAACGATTTATATTGGGAAGTTCCTGTTTTGTGGAATAATTTAAGTGTGTTTCGGTTGATTTCAAGTCCATCATTTCTCAACTTCAATGCATAATCTCTGACAAAAAGTCCAATAGAAAACGCCATAGTCAAGTCATCGTTATATCCACGTTGTGCTTCGCATTTGTTTCCATTCCATACAAACACATACCATTCATCAACCAAACGTTTTGAGCGAATGGTACACGCTTTCTCCCTTGTATAAATATCAAGTTTCGAAACCAAAAGTGGACGTGTTTTTGCTGATGTAGTGAACCCAGGTGTCATCTGAGTTTTGTCCTTTATATCATATCCTTTTTGAAGTTGAACAGTTGCATCGGTTACACCCTCATGTTTATAGGTGTAGTAAAGATTATTATAACTACGGTCTAAAGCAGGTTGTATAGCTGCCCACCCAATATTTGCATTTTCAATAACCAACAAGGCATTATTGTATTCTGTAGCAATGTTTACTAACATGTTACCATAATCCTTTGTACCAATTTGACCACGATACTCTGCTACTTGTTTACATGATTCTGTATCAATTACATGGAATGCGGAATAATCACCACCGTCCCCTCTAGCAACGTCAGCTACCAACATGTAATCACGTGTGTAATCTGGATATTCCCATATCCACAATTCATCATTTGGACCACGTTTATGAATTGGGTCTTCTACCTGAGTTGATTCAAACCATTGAATTAGTTCACCATCAATAAGAGTATTACCAGAGCTTATAAACGAACAGTCACATTCTTGAGCTGCCATTTTAGAACCAAGTAATGAATCTTGCTCATCACGCCATTGTTGGTCACGGTCTGGGTGAACTGTCCAATGTAAACGTAATGTGTTAAATTCACCACTACCCTCTTCACCAGCTACCCATTGTTTATGAAACCAATTACCAGTCCCATTTGGAGTACTTAATGCAATACAACGACCACCAGTGGCCAATGTTTGCTGAGCGGCGGTCCATATCTCATCAATTCTATCAATAAAGGCAGCCTCATCAAACACCAAAAGAGATAGTGCCTCTGAACGACCAGCGGTACCAGTGGCAGACGATGCCTTTATCTGAGAACCGTTTTTGAATCTAAGAGAAAGTTTATTATCTTCTTCGGTTTGATTTTTCAACCAACTGGGTAGATAATCATACATAACCCTAACCTTTGTAACCAAGTTTTTTGCAACTTCACGACTAGTGGCGATAACTAAAACGTTATAGTCCTCCACGAAAGTCATTTTCCAAAGAGCAAACCCGGCTACTAACGTTGAAATACCCAACTGACGGGATTTCAATACAATTTCATAACGGTTTTGGTCAATATCAAGTAATGCATTTTCCTGAAATGGGTAAAGATTAAACAACATTTTACCCTTAACAGGATGTTGAATATAACAATATTTCTTCATGAAGTATACTGGGTCAGCAGCACACTTCTTATATTCTTCTATGATAAGTTGTTTTATATTAACAGAACTTTTTTTTTGATTGCTCATTATCCAGTCTCACCTTTTTCCTTACGGGAACGTCGTCTTTCTCTTCTTGATAGTCTATCACTTGGGTCGCCCATTTCTACCTCCGCATCTATTGTCTTGGTACCCAAGTTTACCTTTTCGAAACTTCTACCTGCAAAATAAGCACCATACACAGTCATAAGTAACGTTTGATAAATGTTCTTATATGCCTCATCTAGTTCAAAATGCCCAACGTTTCCATCGAAAAATGAAATAAACACAAAAACTACTGTTAGGAAAATCAATACAATTGGTCTGATATTTTTGGATAATTTGTTATCCGATTTCATATCATAGTCCCAACGTTCACTTACTCTCAGTTCAGCATCACGTTCTGCTTGAAGAATCAACTCACGCATTTCAAGTTTTGCAGCTAACTTTTCTTCTTTGGTTGTTACCAAATCATCGACAAGTCCACTAACCTTATCGAATAATTCCCCGGCCGCTCCTGTAAATATTTTATCTATCATGTTTTGACTTTCTATCAGTTAGTTTACAAACTTGCTTACCCAATATAACTGAAATAATTATTAATGTAAAAAATCCTACTATGTTCATTTGAATAGTTCAGTTATTATTTTAATTATCATACCAATGATAGCGGAATAAACAACCCAAAGAGCTTTTTGAACATTTTCTTTCCACGTAATTAGTTTATCCAAATCTAAAAGTTTTTCATCATGTTCCTTGATTTTATCACCCATTTGCTTACGGTGCCAAGAGTTTTTATTGGTCTCTACAATGATACCATCATCTGGATTCAATAATCTATGTTCCAACTTTGAAACACTCTCCTTTAACTCATCTAAACTATTCTTTACAACAGTAAGTTCACCATTGGGTAATCCTCGTTTTATAACAGCAATTTCAGAAACTAGTTGTTCAATCAGCTCTTTCTGTGTTGGCATTAGATTTCTCTTTAATGTTGTTTAGTTTTGTATTGAAATTAGACAACAACTCTTCTTTAGATTTACCACCTGTCCAGTTTTCAACATAACCAGTTTCTGTAATATACTTTTTAGTACTAGTGTCTAGCCACTCTTCATATTCTTTTTTAATATCATCTAACCAAAATTCAAAATTCTTACCTTGTAACTCTTTAACATATTCATTCCACTTACCATCTATTTTCAATCGAGTGTGGAACTTGACTGTGCAATTTTTACACATACCTAATTTTTGCCAATAATACTTTGATAAGTCATGATTCATGGGACCATCACATTTTGGACATGAAATTGGAGGTATTAATTTTTGTCTAGCCAAATCTAACTTGGTAATATTTTGTTTGATACCATTCTTAATAGTCCAAGTTTTACCGCGTTCTTCCCAAACATCACCCTCTTTATATTCAGTATTAATTTTACTATACCCAGATTGAATGCGAGTTCTATCGTTGTAGTTACCCTTAACAATATTTCGCATACGCTTTACTTTACTTTCACTTATATTTTTTTTCATAAATAACTAATTGTCTATATAAATATCAATCAAAGTTCATCAATCCGGTTATTTGATTTATGGATGCGAAAGCACCAGTCAATTTATAAGTATTTCCCTTGTATACAAAAACCAACCCTTCGCTGGGAACTATAGTATCCCAACCACCAATTGCTCGTATCTTGTTTAAGTGTTGGTCTATTATTTTTAGTTTTTTCAAATCACCACCTTTACGAACATCTCTAATTGATTTTGCAACTGCATTTCGTATACCTTGAATAGCTTTATTTGGATTTGCAGCTAAGAAACCTTCTACATTTTTTAACACTTCAGCACCTAATTCAAAAAAAATCAACTCAAAAGGTAACATGTTTTTCTTAATTTGTTGTTTATGGTCATTCTTATCAAATTCAATAGCTTTATTTAAAATATCAATATTTGGTATGTTTTTTTTGTTTAATCTAAAAGTCTTATCATAAAATGCCCATCTTGTGACTAATTCCATTTTAGTCCTATGCTCAATACCTGGAAACATCTTTTCTACAAATCGTTCCCACCATGCCTGATGATATTCGGTTAATGTTGCGGTATCACTTAACTTAAATTCAGATTGTAATTTTTTAACTTTGTTTATGAAGTAATCTTGCTTTTCGGAAAAATCAGTACTACCCTTTAATTTCAATACGTTCGGTCCAATTATTGAAAAGGTTTTTTGCAAATTCGCATTGACTTGTTTTATCATACCGGCTAATATTCTGGCACCATCTTTTATCTCACCAGTTGGACTACCACTATCATAACTCACAACATTGTGAAATTGTAGATATGGAGCATCATAAGAAATCACATTTGCAGATGGTGGGTAAATGATTTCCATATTTACCCAATTACCACCATTAGAGAATATCTTTTCTTTTTGAGAGTCTGTTAATGAACCAATAGCTTTTGATAAATCATTCATAGCTGAATTGAATGCTTTCTCAATATTACCGCGACCTGCAAACTTAGATGCAACAGCCTTAGTATCCATACCACCTCTTTTCAAATCACCCACGTTGCGAGCGGCTACTAACTTACCATCTTTCCATGATACAAATAAATTTTGTCCATCCGTATTATGAACTAATATCCCATTTGCATAATAGCAATGTCTACTAGGAACTTGTATATCATAGCAAGTTTCTACACCTTTCACCCTTTTTATTGATTTTATTTTCATAAGGAACGCTCCGTTTCTTTAATTCTAATAAACTCACACCCCAAGTAATTTTCTATTTCCCTCTGCCGTGCCTTATCTTTATCTTTCAAATTTCCATCTATATCAAAATGATGTTTTTCATCATATTCAATAACTATATTCTTTTCTTTAGAATAACCATCTACCCAATATCCAAGTTCTTTAATGTAATATTCCCCACCATTTTCTGCGTGCTGTAAATCGGTTATACCAAACTCATTTGCTTTAGCCTCAATAATTGGGATTGAATCTGTGTTGTAGGCTGGCATCAGTTGACCAGAACGAGACTCTATATTATTAATAGCAGCATGTCTCATTTTCTTTTTAGTTTCCGATGAATGCACCATACCATGCGTAGAGTGACCATTTTCTCGTCTCCATTCGGCTAAAGACTTTTTTATCTTATCAATAACACCTGAATGTTTTCTGACATTATCTACCCCATACCGTTCCATAACTGTTTTATTTCTTTTTTTAAAAGACTCGGTTCCTTTGCATAATGGGTTTGGGGCGCCAAATCTATCCATATTAGTTTGTTCTACCCGTTTTTTATACAAAGGCATGGCATGTGAACTACTAATTCCTCTTATGTTAAAATTGTATTTTTTAAGTAGTTTATTTATTGCAGTAGACGAACTAAGCCCATGTTCATTCGCAATTTGAATAGCCGATTTCCCGTTCTCTACATATTCTTGATATAGAAACTCTTTAGTAAATGTTTTATCTCTCCAAGATATATAATCAGAGCAGTTTCGCATATGGGAACTTACGGATTTCGTAGCCACCCCACAATATTTACATTTTTTCATCATATATAAATATCAAATTTATAGAAAAAACAGATGGTAATTAAACTATTTTAAGTTCATCATCTTCTGTTAATTCATCAGCTCTCACAAATCCCTTACCTTCTACAAAAATCTTATGGTTCGGAGTAACTTTTATCTCCTTTCCATCTTCTAATTCTATCACAATCCACTCATCAGCCGGACCATTGTTGAACTTATGGACTATGGGTAAGTATTCGTTCTTATCATCTTGACTATTATACGCTAATACAGAGTCATCCAAATTACCATCAACTACATCCTTAATTTTAGTAGGGCCCAACTTTTCAAGAAATAATATACTATCTCCAGATATACATTTTTCAGTAGCTACCTTTTCCATACTTAGATTACCTTGAAGAGATAATCTAATTATATCCTTTATATCACCAAAAGTTAAATTGTTGTCATCAAATGGGTGGGACATATGTCCCGCCGCGCCGCCCTCTACTAAAAGACCCTCACCTAATAAACCATCTAATTCTGTGTTTGGTTCATCCACACTTACAGAGTATTCGGCTCCTAAATAATCCAGAAATTGCATACCAACTGAAGTTGCTATATTTTGAAT
>Ga0208162_1001303_pt1 | contig 13127 bp, 10 predicted proteins | sample CB_VirMetaG_4_FD_184539 | JGI IMG/M metagenome (GOLD analysis project Ga0208162, IMG submission 184539) | Freshwater to marine saline gradient viral communities from Chesapeake Bay - CB_1508_1M Viral MetaG (SPAdes) (version 4) | ecosystem: Environmental > Aquatic > Marine > Coastal | place: USA... | reverse complement strand
TAGATATGGCACACCTGAAAAGATAGGTGGTTGGCAACAACTAGGTGAATCAAAACTTACAGGAGTTGCAAGAGGATTACATCATTTTGTAAATAAATCTTCTACTAAATTTGCAGCTATAGGCACAAACAGAATTTTATATGTATATTCTGGTGGAGTATATTATGATATACATCCACTAGTTAATCCATCAGGTACAACTATATCAAATTGTTTTACAACTACTAATGGATCTCCAACAGTTACTATTACTTTTCCAGGAACACATACGTTTGTAGCAGGAGACATTATTACATTTAGTGATTTTTCAGCTGCAACTAATTCTAATTATAGTGCTGCAGATTTTGATGACATAAAATATATGGTAACAAGTGTACCATCTCCTACAACCTTGACTATTACTATGGATAGTAATGAGACCGGTTCTGGTGCAACTACATCAGGTAGTGTTAAATACTATCAATATTATCATGTAGGTCCAGCTGAACAGATAGGGTCTTTTGGTTGGGGTATTGCACTATGGGGTGGTAATTTATTAGGTGCATTAACTAATACATTAAATGGAGCAATCAGTGCCACATCAGGCGGAAACAATGGTTCTGCTACAGAAATTACATTAACTAGTACAACAGGGTTTCCGTCTACAGGTACAAACCATGTTACGATAGGAACAGAAGAAATATCATATACAGGTATTTCTGGAAATAAACTAACAGGAATTGGAAGAGGAGCTAGAGGATCTACAGCTACTACTCATTCTAATGGTGCAACAGTAACTAATTCATCTGGTTTTACTGGATGGGGATCACCAGCAGCTAACACTGACCAAGTAACAGATCCAGGATTATGGTCCTTGGACAATTTAGGATCAACTCTTATAGCATTGATACATAATGGAGAGTGTTTTCAATGGGATGGTGATGCAGCTGATGCTACAGCAACAAGAGCAACTATCATATCAGGTGCACCAACAGCGTCACGTGATATGTTAGTATCTACTCCTGACCGTCACTTAGTATTTTTTGGTACAGAAACAACTATTGGAAATAAAGCTACACAAGACGATATGTTTATAAGATTCTCGTCTCAAGAAAATATAAATGACTACACACCTACAGCGGAGAATAGTGCTGGTACACAAAGACTGGCCGCCGGATCACGGATCATGGGTGCTAAACTAGGTAGAAATGCTATTTATGTTTGGAGTGACACTTCTTTATTTACTATGAGATTTGTAGGAACTCCATTTACTTTTGCTTTCGAACAAGTTGGTACTAACTGTGGATTGATTGGTATGAATGCAGCAGTAGAGGTTGATGGTGCTGCGTACTGGATGTCTGATAATGGTTTCTTTAGATACACAGGTAAACTAGAATCTATGGATTGTTTAGTTGAAGATTATGTTTATGACGATCTTAACACTACATCAAATCAATTAGTTTATTGTGGTATTAATAATTTGTTTGGTGAGATTACTTGGTTTTATCCAACATCTACATCTAATGTAAACACTAGATCAGTTACATATAGTTATTTAGATTCAACAGCTAAAAGACCTATATGGTTTACTAATGCAAGTTCTTTATTTCCTAGAACAACATGGGAAGATTCTGCTGTGTTTGGTTTACCACATGCAACAAGATATAGTGCAGGAGCTGACACTTCTTTTGATGTCAGAGGTAATACAGATGGAAGCACAGTTTATTTTGAACACGAAACAGGAGTTAATCAACAAGAGGCAGCAACAGCTGCTGTTGCAATTCCAGCAAACATTACATCTGGTGATTATGATATTACACAAAAAGTTATTAGAGGAGCTGCAACTAACTTAGGTGATCTTAGAGGTGATGGAGAAAACATAATGAGAGTTAGTAGAATTATACCAGATTTTATAGCACAACAAGGAAACGCTATTGTACAATTAGATTTAAGAAATTATCCAAACGACACAGCTGCAAGCTCATCACTTGGTCCTTTTACGGTATCATCTACAACAGATAAAGTAGACACACGTGCTAGAGGAAGAGCTATAGCTCTTACAATATCTAATACTGCAGTAGATACTAGTTGGAAACTAGGAACTTTTAGGTTAGATATACAAACTGGAGGAAGACGATAATGGAACAATTAGTAATGGCTATAGCAATACCATTAGCAAAACAATACGGTATGAACAAAGCTTTAGAAATAGCTTATGAAAAATTAGGTATAGCTGCTCCAGAAAACACCACAGAAATAGACATACTAACAGGTGGTGGAATTAATCAAGCTTTTTCTCCTGGTAGTTTAACAAATATGTTTAAAAGAGCAGGATTAAGGTTAGGAGCAAATACTTTAATGAAAGGTGCAGGTTCTTCTTTACTACCTTTTGCTGGAATAGCAGGTTTAGCAATGTTGGGTAATAAATATAGAAAACAACTTACAGGTTATGATACACAATCTGCATACGAAGCTGCTAGAGATCAAAGAATAGCAGATAAAAGATTAGATAAAATTACAGATCGAATAACTTCTGGAAAAGATTATGGAAATTATGAAGATGCATTACTAGATAGTGGTGCAGGTGCTGTAGAAATTGATGGCACAATTTATTCAGGTCCTGATTATCAAGGCGGTGATAACAACAACAATAATGATGGTGGTAGTACTGGTAGTAAAAGTGGTAAAGATAATTCTAAAGGTGGTATGGGAACAGCTTCTTTTGGACAATCTTTTCATGCAAGAAGAGGAGGCATTGCAAGTTTATAATGGCTAAGATAGTACAATCATTAACTAGAGCAAGTTCAGAGTATGAAGAAGACGTAGCACAGTCTTTAGTTAGAGATTTAGATGCAGTTCTTGAGAAACTTAACACAACGTTTCAAGAAGAATTAAAACAGGAGATAGAAGCTAGAAGTTTCTTTTTAGATTAATGGCAGTAGTAAACCAATATAAATTTGTAGGTATAGATAACAGCACAAGTGGTGCCGCTCTGACACCTTTGGGTGCTAGTATTCCCGCAGTCAATGAAACTATTGTTATTAAATCGATACTTGTTACATCTGCTGGCACACCTACAGTGACAATTACAAATAATAGTATTACAGCTATTAAATCAGCAGCATTAACAGCAAATGTTACAACAGAATTATTAACACAGCCACTAATAGTAGAGGGTGGTAAAGCCTTTACAGTACAATCAAGCAGCTCAGATTCGTTTGATGTAGCTATTAGCTATCTAAATATCAAGAAAGAGGTAACAACATAATGAAAGTATATGACGCTAAAGTAGAAGAAACTTACAGACACAAGGAAACTGGAGAGGTTTTTAAGACAAGAAAAGACTGGGAAGCTAAAGGGTATAAGAATGAAGACATGGCACAAGATGTAAAAGTTATCATGCCAACTCTTGATTTAGTAGGAAAAACAAAGTAAACTGACAAAACCATGGGAATAGAAGATATACAAATTTCAGAAGAACTAGAGACTAACGCACCATCTATAAAGTATAGTGGTAATGAAGGTCCTAAGTCTCCACAACAAATGCAACAAATGATGATGGCTCAACTAGAAGAAGAATATCTAAAATATGTTGAGGACATGTTAGAGCAAGGTATGGAACCTATGTCTCTACAACAATTTATGGAACAAGCTATGGCTGAAGGTGAAATGGCTGGTGGCAATCCATTACCAGAAGATCCAACAAAACCAGTTAATCCTTTTCAACCAAAACCAATAGGACCGTTACCAGATAAAAGACAGATGGCAGCGTATGGTGGTATCATGGGTCTAGATGGTAGAAAACAATATGGTCTTGGTTCGTTTTTTCAAAAATATATTAAAGATCCAATTGAGATGGCTTTCACTGGAAAATCTTATGAAGATTTAGAAAGAGAATCACAAGAAAGAGTTGATAGTGAACCGGAAGGTTATGAAAGTTATTTGGATACTTTGTTTAAAGGTAAAAAAGGTGAAGATAAACAAGGTAAAGAAACACGTGAAGATGGTTTAAATCAATATATTATACCAGCAATTGGTGGTGCAGTAGCAGGACTGTTTACTAAAAAAAATGAAGATGGAACTACAAGTGCTATGGCTCCAGATCAAACAGCATTAGCGTTAGCTGATCTTAAAAAATCTGCTAATGTACTAGGTCAAAAAGAAGGACTGGCAGCAGGATTAAATTTTTTACCTGCGGAATCTGCTAGAAAATATTCACCAACAGAAATGATTGAAGTGTATAAAACTGCAGCAGCTAACGGTGGTAGAATAGGCTATAATCTAGGCGGTAGAATAGGTATGGCAGAAGGCGGAATCATGGACCTTGGTGGTATGGAAAAAGATTACAGAGCTGAAGGTGGGTTTGTACCTATTGGTAGAGAAGAAAAAGCAGATGACGTACCTGCAAGATTAAGTGTAAATGAGTTTGTATTTACTGCAGATGCTGTTAGAAGTGCAGGTGGTGGAGATATAGATCAGGGAGCAAAAGTTATGGAGAACATGATGAAACATTTAGAAGCAGGCGGACAAGTATCAGAAGAGTCACAAGGTTTAGGTGGCGCTAGAGAAATGTTTGAAACTTCAGAGAGATTAAGCGAGGTTATATAATGGCAATAGAACAAGTACAAAATTTACCACAACAATACGTAACAGACCTTGGTGTTGATTACGGAAAACAATTAGCAGGATTAACATCTATACCATTAGATACAGCTAGACTTGCACCACAAGTTGCTGGTCAAGATGCGTTACAGACACAAGCATATAATTTAGCAGGATCAGGTGTTGGAGCATATCAACCTTATCTTACACAACAAGCAGCACTTTCAGGACCACAAGGTTATCAAAGTTTTATGTCTCCATATCAACAAGATGTAATTGATGCAACACTATCAGAATTTGACAAACAAACTCAAGCAGGTCTAACAGGTATAGGGCAACAAGCAGCGATGTCTGGTAACTTAGGTGGAGGACGTGAGGGTGTGATGAGAGCAGAGTATCAATCTGATGCAGATGCTAACAGAGCACTACTACAATCAAAATTATTACAACAAGGATTTAACCAAGCTAACTTAAATGCACAGACAGCATTTAATCAACAAGGACAATTAGCTGGAAACATACAAGATTTCCAAACAGCAGATATTAACCAGTTGGGTCGATTGGGCGGACTACAACAGGCACAAGCACAAGCAGGCCTTGATGCAACAAGAGAAGCAAATAGATTAGAAGCATTTGAACCTTATGAAAGATTAGGTACATATGGTTCTGGAGTTGCAAGTCTATTTTCTGGTAATGCACCATTCGGTAATCAATCAACTATAACACCTAACCCTACACCATTACAAACGGCTCTTGGAACAGCAAGTGTTTTAAGTGGTATTTTTGGTGGTGGTAACAATTCAGGTAAAGGATTCGAATACATATAAAATAACATGAATAGAATAATGAGAAGACCTATGTTTAGAAAAGGCGGTAGTGCCGGTGAAGGTATTACATCTGGACTAAGACAAGGATACAAAGATCCTGCAGGAAGTGTTGAACAAAATGATCTTTCTAAAATAGATATTAGAAACATGAACATGCAGCAGTTGAGAGATCTTGCAGAGCAAGTGTCTTACAAGGCACCACCAATGCCTGTAGATAATTCTATGAGAGATTTTAAAATAGACTTTGGTTTAGATTTAATTGGTAGACCTGCAGCAGGAAACATATTTCAAACAGCAGCACTATCAGCTAAAGAACCATTTTCTAATTTTAGAACAAGCAGAGCAGCATACAACAAAGGTATACAAGATAGATCTATAAACAAATACAATAGTGAAGCTGATATGTTTAAAACATTAATTGGTGCACAGTCTGATATACTTGGATCAGAAACAGGTGGTAAAACATATAGAGATTTAGAAATAGCTAGACAACTAGAACAAATCATTCCTAAGATATATGAAATACAAGCTAAAGTTGACAATGGCACTGCATCAGATGATGACTTAGTACAATTAGATATATTAAAAACTCAAAAAAATAACTACACTAAAAGCAATCCTGTAACAGAAGGTGCTATAGAATTATTTATTAAATCATCTCAAGGTCAAACTTTATTTGCATCAATTACAGAAGAATTATTTGATGCTAACCCAACCGGATATGAAAGTGAAAATGATCCACAGTTATATATTGATGCTATTGAAAAAGTTAAAACAATACTTGGTCAGTTCTCCGGTGGTGGTAGAGCAGGCTACGCGGCAGGTGAGATGGTTGAAGAACAGGTTACTGAAACAGAGACCATGGACCCCGGACCAATGGGTGATGCATCTAACAATTTAATTAGTTACGATCAACTAAGAGCAAGATTACCAGCAGAGATCACAGATGATATTGTAGAACTTATGACTAACAGTGCAGAAGCACTAGAAGACTTTGCCATGATTTCAACACAAGCAGATGTAGATCAGTTCAATAGAAAATACAGCGTTAATTTAGTACTACCAGCGGAGGCGTAACATGGCCGATACAGCCTACGAACGATTTCTTAAAGATCCGGACAAGGAGGAAGCTGTTGAAGTTGATATAAAAGATTCCAAACCTTTAGACTTAGATCAAGTCAAACTTAAAATACAAAACGAACTTTCATCACAGACTAAACCTAAGAAACCTGTGAAGTGGTTAGCTATGCCTGACCCTAAAAATATTATGAGTTTGTATTATCAATTAAATCCTGCCAAAAGAGCAATTGATTCGTATTTTATGGATCCCAAACTTAAAGAAATATCTCCAGATATTAAGCAAGTTGTTAAGCAATTACCTGACGCAAAGGCACCTAGTTTTAGAATAAACAACAAAGAGATTACACAGGAAAGAGATTACACAACAGGTCTTGATGAGATAGCAAAAGGAATAGACTCAGGTATATATGATCTTCAACATAGTTTAGGTTCACTATTATTTGCAGGTACAGACCTTGCAGCTAACACAGATTTTTTATCTAAGTTTGAAAAAATAATGGAAGAGAGTGAACCGACTCGTCCCGAAACATGGAGAGGAGAATTAACATCTATTCTTACACAATTTGGTGTACCAGGTGTAACGATAGCTAAAATTGCAGGAAGAATACCTGGTGTTGTTAAAATGAAAAAAGCAGCTGACGCTGTCAAAGGTGGTAAAGCTAGAAAAGCTAGTCAGATAGCAACACGAATGGTTGAAGGCGCTGGTATTGTAGGAGCCACGGATTTTATAGCATCAGAACCCGGTAGACAATCTTTGTTTTTTAAACCAGAAGATACAAAAGGTTTAAGTGGTAGAGAAAAAGCAGGTGCAGAGTTTAGAAACAGAATTAAATATGGTCTAGAAGGCACAGCAGTTGGTGGTGGTTTTCCATTAGTTGGTAAAGCAACACAACTAGGATATAAATATGGTTTATCTCCATTATTATCTAATAGATTTGGTATAGGTGCAGCACAGCTAGGTGCAAAAGGAATTAACACAGTTGTAGTTAAACCTGTAGAAATGTTACTAGGTAATAAATTAGTGGCACCTCTAACAAAAGCAGGATCAGAAACATTACAAAAAGCAGGAAAATTTACTGTAAGTAAAGTAGTAGCACCTTTGTTGGTGTCAGGTATGTCAGGTAAAGTTGTAAGACAACTACCACCATTTGACAAATGGAGACTACAATCAGTAACATCACCTAACAGAGTAAATAGAAATATTAAAAGAATAGATAATTTTTTATCTTGGTTTAGATCTTATGGTAAACAACCAAAAGATATTGAAGGTGTAAGTGAACAAGTTACGTTATATGTTAAAAGTAGAGCTAGAAAAATAGATAGAACTTATGAAGGTTTAGAAAAAACTGCATACAATTTAGCTAAAAAATTTCAAGATGATTACAATGCTAAAACTACATCACCTGCTATTCAAAGATATTATGCAGATGAAATAAAAGAAATAGCTAACAATATTTTAAAAGATGCAGATGCAGTAGTAAAAGGTGAAAGAAAATTAAATGATTTACCACCAGAACTACAAGCATTAACAAAAGATTTAACCAATGATATTAAAAAAATTATAACAGAGTTTAAAAAAGTATTACCTAAAGGTAAAGATGCAGATGAGTTAGCAAAAGATTTAGCTCAAGTTGAGGTAAACAACATTGGTAAATATTTAGTAAGATCATTTCAAACATTTAGAAACCCTGAGTATGTTCCACCAAAAGAAGTTATGGACAAAGCAGTTAGTTATCTAGTTAACAATGTCATTAAAAAAAATACAAACCTAAAAGAATCTGCAAGAAATTCTTTTCCAAAACTAGATGCAGAAAAAGCTTACATTGAGTCTGCTAAAATGCATGCAGAAGATATACTAAGAATGGGTAAAGCTGAAGACAAAGCACCACTAACACAGTTAAAAGAAATAGGAACTCGTATATTACAAAATGATAAGTTTAAGTTTTTAAAAACAGGAGAAGAATTACCTGATGCAATAAAAAATTTACTAGGTCCTGAAAGAAATTTAAAAGCATCTGTAGCTTATACAACTGCAGAGGCTATCTCATCTATGGCCAACAAAAGAGCTGCTGATTACATTGCAAGATCAGGTTTAAAAAATGGTTGGTTGTTTAACACAGTAGAAGATGCAACTAACGCAGGATTTATTGGAGCACAACAAATTAAAAGTGTACCAAGACTTGGGATAATGAAATCAGATTTATTAAACAAGTGGGCATCACCTGAATACGTAGAAGCGTTTGCAGGCATAGGAGGTTCATTAGATAAACTAGTAGAGAATGCTTTCTATCGTTTTGCATTACAATCTAAAGTTGGTGTACAGATTGGTAAAACATTATACTCACCACAAACACAGGTTAGAAATGTAACATCAGCTTCTTTCTTTGCGTTAATGAATGGCCACATAGGTGGTAGAGCTAGTGTAACGGACGCCATGCAGATTGTTGCAAGAGATATATTTAAAGCAGGTGGTAACAAGATTGATGAAGTAGAATTTAATAACTACGTAGAAAAATTAGTTAGACTAGGTGTGTGGGATGAAAACGTTGTAGCTGCAGAATTAAAATCTGTATTACAAGATATAAAAGGCAACGTTATAAATACTACAGATAAATTATTTGATAGACTAATGAAGATGGCACCTACTGATAAAGTTGCAAGATTATATGCAGGTGGTGATAACTTATGGAAAGGCTATGGTTTTGAATTTGGTAAGTCACAATTATATCAAGCACTAAAAAGTTTAGATGATGTTAAAGAATGGTTTAGATATATGGGTAAAGAATTTGATCCAATCAATACAGTCACAGGTCAGAAAAAAACATTTGATGATGCAATTGAAGAAGCATCAGCGTTCTTGTTAAGAGACACGTATCCAACATACAGTAAAGTACCACCTATTATTCAACAATTAAGAAAGCTACCACTTGGAAACTTTATATCTTTCCCTGCAGAGATACTTAGAACAGGTGCAAACATTATCAGTACAGGTTTAAAAGAAGCTGCACACCCTAATAATGCTATAAAACAAATGGGTATAAGAAGATTGACAGGTGCATTTTTAACTAGCTATGCTGTTGGAAAAGGATTTAATGAGCTATCACAGTCGTTGACTAATTCTACAAACTCACAGTGGAACGCATACAAAAGATCGTCAGCTGCATCTTGGGATGCAACATCAAACTTATTAGCTGTTAAAGGTTGGAAGAATGGTGAAAGCGCTGCAATTAATTTTTCATACTTTAGTCCTTACGATAGTTTATATCAACCACTAGACGCAGCGATTGCACAAGCACAACAACAAAATCTAAACCCACAAGAAACAGAACAATTTGTAATGAATTTAATGTTTGGAGAAGACGGACCTGTATCTAAATTCTTAGAACCATTTGTATCAGAGCCATTAGGGTTTGATAGATTTATAGATGTGACTACAAGAAATGGTAGAAAAGATGGTGGTGGATCTGTGTACACACAATCAGATGACCTTGGAGATAAATTTTTAAAATCATTAGTGCACGTATTAGACGGTGTTAAACCCGGTGTACTTACAAGTGGTGAAAAAATAGGCGATGCATTATCAAAAGACTTAACTAAAGGTGGTAAACCGGTTAACTTGTCTGATGAATTACTAGCCTTGTTTACTGGAACACGTATTATTAGAATTGATGTTAAGAAAGACCTTAGATATTTCACATCTACAATGAACAGATTATTAAGAGCCGTCGATGAAACAGAAAAATTTTATAGCGTACAAGATTTTGCACAAAAAACACCAACCGATATGGTTAACACTTTTAATGAAATGCAATTAGAAGCATTTAGAATACAAAAAGATATGTACATTAGAATTAAAGATTTAGAGTTATTAGATTTAAAAAAATCTAAGATATATGAAATTATGAAATCAGCAGGTGCGTCTAGACAATTAATTAATAATCTATTGTCAGGAAGATTTACACCGGTTAACTATTCTAAACCTAGGTTTGAAAGTAAGGTTAGAATAGTAAAAGATCAAATGAGAAATTTAAGTAAAGATAATGATGAGTTTAGATATCGAGCAAATAGATCTTTCTTATTTCCACAAGTAGAATTAGATAAAGTAAAAGGAAAATACATGGGAGTAAAATTTTTTCCTAAAGTATTAAATACTGAAACAGGAGAAAGAGAAGGTGGTTACAACCCTGATGAAGAAAACTACAAAGTAGATGACAAAGGTAGATTGATGTTAGATGAAAACAAAAACCCTATCAAAGAAGATAGTTTTATTATGGATAAAATTAAAAAAGTACCTGGCATGATAAAAGATTTAGTGTTACCTGGTTCACCTGGATTTACAAGTAAACCACAAACACCACCGTTAGGTAATACACCTATGCCTGCACAAATGGCTAGCAATACGCAACAAAAAAACCCACAAACAAACTTGACACGTAACGAAGAAGCGTTACTATCACCAACTGAAAAGGTAATAGCGAGTAGAACATAATGGTTAAAAAATCAGCATTACAAAAAATTGAATCACATGAGAAGCTTTGCAGAATAATGCAAAAGCAAACGTTTGAGCAAATAAAAGAAATGCAAGAACGAATTAAAAGATTAGAGTATTGGATAGTTGGTGGTATGGGAGCCGTGCTATTAATTTTACTTTCAGACATCACAAAATAAAATATATGCAATTATCGCGAAATTTTTCTCTTCAAGAGCTTACTAAATCGGACACTGCTATACGTAAGGGTATAGACAACGAACCTAACGCAGATCAAATAGATAAGCTAAAAGCATTGTGTGAAAATATTTTACAGCCAGTACGTGATCAATTCGGTAGAGTAAAGGTGACCAGCGGCTATCGTAGTCCTGAGCTGTGTGTAGCTATAGGATCGAGTTTGACCAGTCAGCATTCAAAAGCTGAGGCGGTTGATTTCGAATGTCTTGGAGTCGATAACGCTGAAGTAGCGGACTGGGTTAAAATGAATTGTGAGGTAGATCAATTGATCCTCGAGTACTACACTCCTGGCGAACCTAACTCGGGGTGGATTCATGCAAGTTACATACCTTTTAATCCTAGACACCAATATTTACGAGCATATCGTGAAGATAAAAAAACTAAATATAAACCAATTATTGGAAAAGCAGTCGACCTGGTTTAAAAAAATTCCAGCGCGCCTCGCGTATATATCCTATTAAATCCATGACCTTAATTCTTCTCCTAAAACTTCTGATGCTATATTTATTTTTTTGCGTAGAGCTTGCACGATTTTTTCATCCACTGTATCGTCCGCCATTAAATCGACATAAGTTACCGATTTTTTTTGGCCGATCCTGTGTGCTCTGTCTTCTGATTGTAATCGCTTTTCTAAGTCATAACCATTAGAATAGTAAATTACGGTGTTTGCAGCCGTCAAAGTAATGCCATAGCCGCCCGTAGAAGGCGTTCCAACGATAAACCGGCACTTAGGGTCATCTTGAAATTTCTTTATATTAGGCTGTCTTTCTTCTTGTGGTGTTAATCCATAATAATCGACAATGGACCCCGGACCATATTTTTCTACAACAGCTTTAATTATAGCAGTAATGTCATATTGATAGTGAGCCCATATAATAGCTTTACCTTCTGTTTCTTCTAATACATTCATTAGTTCTGTAATTCTATTGTTAGCAATAGGTTGAACTGCACCATCGTCAGCAGTAAAATGACCACACGTAATTTGTTGTAGTCTCATTAACTGTGTTAACGTATTTACCGTAGTAGATTGTTTGCCTTTTAATATAGCAATTGCTTCTTTTTTCATCTGTTCATACAGTTTACGTTGATCTGGTGTTAATTGTATTTGACGTTTAATAAATATTTTATCCGGTAAATCTAAACAATCATCTTTTAGTACACGATAAGAAAAATCTTTTAATTTATCTGACAGTTCACCTAGATTTTTAAAACCATTTACTACTTGTATTTGTCTACCATGCATGTGCAAAGTTTTCATTTCTGCATATCTATTTCTAAATGCATAGTAAGATGTAAAGTTAAGTAACCACGGACTTAAAAAATCACATTGTGTGTATAAATCTAATGGGTTTTTAGTTACAGGAGAACCTGTCATTATTCTTCTATATACAGCAGACTCAGCTAATTTAAGAATGTTTTTAGTTCGTTTAGCTGTAGGTGTTTTAATTGTAGTAGACTCGTCAATAGCCATCATAGTTCTATGACAAGATAGAAATTTATTAGCAAAATCCATACCTTTAGTTGTACTAAAAGCTTCAACATTCATAATTAAAATATGTAAACCTTCACCTTCAGAATATAATTCATCTAAAGTTTCTTTTTGTTTTTTAGTAATGTTTGATTGCCACAATACAGTTATATTTTCTATGTGGTCGGGTAAATGATTTGGTAATTCATTATTATACCAAGTTCCTACTACACCTTTAGGTGCAATAATAAGAGCACCATTAACTTTGCCTTTGTCATAAAGCATAGCTAAATTGTCTATTAATACTTTTGTTTTGCCTGTACCCATTTCCATAAAATAAGCAAAATTTTCTCTATTCCATGACTTTTCTAATGCAGTCATTTGATGTTTGTATGGTTTTGTTTTAAATTTATAATTCATAATTTTTCTTCTTTCTACTTGACAA
>Ga0208162_1001302_pt1 | contig 13135 bp, 19 predicted proteins | sample CB_VirMetaG_4_FD_184539 | JGI IMG/M metagenome (GOLD analysis project Ga0208162, IMG submission 184539) | Freshwater to marine saline gradient viral communities from Chesapeake Bay - CB_1508_1M Viral MetaG (SPAdes) (version 4) | ecosystem: Environmental > Aquatic > Marine > Coastal | place: USA... | reverse complement strand
TATTGATAAGTTAGATGGCACTGGTGTTTCTGGTATTACAATAGATATTTCCAAAGCACAAATTCTTTGGATGGATATTGAGTGGTTAGGTCTTGGCACAGTCAGAATGGGATTTGTGATTGATGGGAAGTTTATTCACGCACATTCATTCCATCACGCAAACTATACCCAATCAACTTATATTACAACAGCATCACTTCCTTTGAGATATGAGATTGCCAATACTGGTATTACTACAAGTAGTAGCACTATGAAGCAAGTCTGCTCTTCTGTAATTTCAGAAGGTGGTTATGAACTGCGTGGATTGCAACAGGCAGTAAATACCCCAATTACAGCACCAGTAGATTTACCAACTCCTGCAGGAACTTATTATCCAGTTATTTCAATTCGTCTCAAATCTTCTCCAAATAGATTAGATGCGATTGTAATTCTGACTGCCCTTTCATTGATGGGAACTGGAAATGGACCAGAATATAGTTGGCAGGTAAGAGCATCGGCAACGACTAGTGGTGGAACTTGGGTCAGTGCTGGTGTAGATAGTGCTGTTGAATATAAAATTGATGGGGGAACTGTAAGTGGTGGAAGAATTTTAGCATCTGGTTTCTTTTCATCAAATAATCAATCTTCTGCATCAGTAGATATTCTGAAAGAAGCACTATTTAAGTTTCAGTTAGAAAGAAATGGTCTGACTGGAACTCCTTATGAATTGACACTGGTGGTTGCATCAGATACTGCGGGTGCTGATGTTTTTGCTTCTCTGGATTGGGAAGAAATTAGTAGGTAATTCTTATGAGTGATGTAATTCAAAATACACTAAAATTGAAAATAAAAAATCTAAATAGTTTAGGACAAATAAAATTAGGAGAAAAAAATGCAAGAGTTTTTAGCGCAATTAGTAAAAGTAGTAAAGCCCATTATTATGCAGGCAGCTAGTTCTCGCCAAGTGAAAGAACTAGTAGTACAACTACTTGAAAAATATGTAAAAACAACCGATAACGATGTTGATGATGTTATTCTTGTTAGCGTCAAAAAAGCACTTCTTAAGTGAAGTAATATAAAAGATAAATATAAAAACAACTTTGATGGGGAGTTAGACACTCCTCATTTTTTATAAATAATTTTAGGAAAACTAACAAAGTAAAAAGATGGCTCTCTGGGGAAAAAACGACAATGTTGGTTCTGGTGGAACAGTAACATTAAATTACAGTACATTAACTGTTACTGGAACAGGAACAACATTCGGACAAACTGGTGCTGCTAAAACCGGGGATGTTATTAGATTTGGTATTAGAGGTGGAGGTGGTACTTACTTTGGCGATGCTGTGATTGTTGGTATTGCAAGTACAACTGTATTAACTATTGGATCCACTTCTGGTCTTAGCGGAGCAGCAATTGCTGGAACAAGTTTCTACATCAGTGAGTTACCTATTTTTACTATTGGAGATTCAAAATATAGTGAAGCATCTTATGGTACAGATGATTCTTTAGTTTATGGTATAGGCACAGCAATTAGCGGTTCTTATAGACCATCACACCAAGGATGGGTTGGTGTTACTACATATGTTGATAATCACGGAAATTTAAGAGTTAAGAGTGAAGTTCTTGTTGCAATGTCTGGTATTCAAACTGGTACTGATGGTATTTTATATCCAACTAATGAGTAATAGTGTATGAGATTTGATGAGTTGAATGAGGATAATTATATAATCTTCGCAATAAAAAATTACAATAATCCACAATCTGTGACTCAAGATGATTTTTTTGAAGATATGAAAAGATTTAAGTGGATAAAAAGAATTCTAAATAAGTACAAAAATACTAAAGAGTTAAATATTCATTTATTAGTTAATCACTTTATGGTCCTTTATAATGTTTTTGGTGAAGCAACTACTCCTTTGTTATTTTTTAAAATAGATAAAAACCTCTGGAGTATTTTAAAAACTTTTATAATATATCTCGGAAGGTTTCCAGAATATCCAAAATCATCAATACACGATATACCAGTTGATATTGAACTTCTTAAACTTTTAAAATCAGTCTAATGGAAAATGAAAAACTTTTAAAAATTATCAATATCATTAGAAGTCTTCGTGAAGAAGGATCTCCAACAATGAATCTTGGATCTGGAAAAATTGCTGGAACAGTACAAGCAGGTGACGATCCTCCTGTTGATTTAAGAAGAAGAAAGTATAAAAGATTGCCTTTGTTATACAAAGATCTCTTCAGAAGGAAAAAAAATGTTTAACCAAAATACATCAGTTGATACAAAAGTAGCTGTTCTTGAACAGAAAGTTAATACTTATGAACAAATGATGTATAAAATTGAGGATGCGATTCACGCAATAAGTGAAACAAATCAAAATATATCAAAAATGCTTGCAGTTCATGATGAGAGATTGGAACAAGTAATGAGATCTGATGAAGTAATTATAAAAATGCTTGCTGAGCAAAAAAAATCATTAGAAGCAGAAGATGTAGATTTGAGTGATAGAATTGATGAATTGGAAGTAAAAATTAATGATAAACTGAAATCTATTAATGAAAATCTAGAGGAGGTTTCAAAAATTAAATGGATGACGGTTGGAAGTGCTGTTGTTCTTGCCGTGGTAGTAACTGCTTTTTCTTCTTTGGTTTCCGGATTTTGGACACCATCGGAAATACAAACACATAGAGAGTCTAGAATTGAAAGAACCAATTGACGAGCAAACTTTTGGGTGCTAAAATAAAAATCCATATGGATTGAGTATGAGTTTTATTGACGAAAAGTATATACTTTTGGTTTCTTCTAGGCTTGAAAAATTTTCAAAAAAGAAACCCGGACTTTTTAATTTTCGTTGTAATTACTGTGGTGATTCTGGAAAAAATAAAAGTAAAGCAAGAGGATACTTATATCAAATAAAAAATGATTATAACTATAAATGTCACAATTGTGGAGTATCTAGATCTTTTACTAATTTTTTAAAAGATATTGATTCAATTCTTTATGATCGGTATATTCTTGAAAGGTACAAAAATGGATTAAGTGGAAAAAAGACAAATACAGAAGAACCAAAATTTGATATCAAGAAACCTGTTTTTGTTAAAAAGAATTTAGACTTACCAAAAATAAAAGAACTTGATGATGAACATCCTGCAAAAAAGTATTTAATGAATAGAAAAATACCAGAAAAGTATTTTTCAAATCTTTACTTTTGTGAAAAATTTAAAGAATGGACAAATAAACAAAAAAATGTTTTCAAGAGCATTCAATATGATGAGTCAAGAATTATTATTCCTTTAGTGAAGGATGGTGAAATATTTGGATATCAAGGACGCTCATTAAGTAAGTCATCAAAAGTTAAATATATAACAATAATTTTGGATGATAATAAACCAAAATTATATGGTTGGGATGATGTTGATTGGAACAAGTCTGTATATATTGTTGAAGGTCCATTTGATAGTATGTTTTTGGAAAATTCTATTGCTATGGTAGGTGCAGATATGGACTATATGTTCTTTAAAAATAAGCCAGAAGTTGAGTTTGTTTTTGTTTATGATAATGAAAAAAGAAATAAAGAAATGATCAATAGAGTTGAAAAAACAATTGATATGAAATTCCCAATTGTAATCTGGCCAAAAGACTTGAAATATAAGGATATTAATGATATGATACTTGCAGGAATTAATGTTAAAAAAATTATCAAAGAAAATACTTTTATGGGACTAGAAGCAAAAGCAAAACTTATTGGATGGAAAAGGGTATGAGTATTAATACAAAAGTAATAAAAAGAAACGGAAATCTTGAAAGTCTTGATTTAAATAAACTTCACATAATGGTTGAAGAAGCTTGCAGAGATATTTCTGGTGTTTCTGCTAGTCAAGTTGAAATGCAATCTGGTATTCAATTTTATGATGGAATAACAACATCTGAAATTCAGGAAATTTTGATTAAGTCTGCATCAGACTTAATTGACTTAGAAAATCCAAATTATCAATATGTTGCAGCAAGATTACTTTTATTTTCTCTTCGTAAATCAATGTATGGTAAATTGCAAGAGCAGCCAACATTTTTAGATCATATTAAAAGTTGTGTTACTATTGGAGTTTATGACCCTGAGATTTTGGATTTATATTCTGAAGAAGAAATAAATCGTCTTGGTACTTATATTAAGCACAGTAGAGATTACTTATTTACATATGCAGGTCTTCGTCAGGTTGTAGATAAGTATCTTGTTCAGGATAGGAGTTCTGGAAAAATTTATGAAACTCCACAATTCATGTATATGATGATATCTGCTACTATTTTTTCTAAATATGCTAAGAACATTAGATTAGATTACGTTCGTAGGTATTACAATGCAATCTCAAAACACAGGATCAACATTCCAACCCCAATCATGGCGGGAGTCAGAACGCCTCTTCGTCAATTTGCATCTTGTGTTCTGGTTGATGTTGATGACACCCTCGATAGTATCTTTTCTAGCGATATGGCTATTGGCCGTTATGTCGCACAACGTGCTGGAATCGGGATTAATGCAGGTAGAATCCGTGGAATCAATAGTAAAATCAGAGGTGGAGAAGTTCAGCATACTGGCGTTATTCCTTTCCTTAAAAAGTTTGAATCAACTGTACGATGCTGCACACAAAATGGAATCCGTGGTGGATCGGCTACAGTATTCTTTCCTATTTGGCATCAAGAAATAGAAGACATAATTGTATTAAAAAATAATAAAGGAACAGAAGATAATAGAGTTCGTAAATTAGACTATGCGATTCAGTTATCTAAGTTGTTTTATGAAAGGTTTATCAATAATCAAGAAATTACTTTATTCAGCCCGCATGATGTTCCTGACCTTTATGATGCTTTTGGTACTCCTGGATTTGATCAGTTATATATTTCTTATGAACAAGATAAGTCAATTCCGAAAAAATCTATTGGGGCTCAAGAACTTATTCTTGATCTCTTAAAAGAGAGAGCTGAAACTGGTCGTATCTATATTATGAATATTGACCATTGTAATTATCATAGCTCTTATAAAGATAAGATTTCTATGAGTAATCTTTGTGTTTCTGGTGATACTAAAATTAAAATTAGATATCCAGAACCTGAATATGAAGATTATGGTGGGGACATTTGGAATTGGTATGTTGTTGAAGAAGAGATTGAAATTGAAGAATTGGAACAATATATTATTGATAGAGAGTGTAGAATTGGTCATTACGCAGCATATGAAGGAGACCCTTGTGAGGATGTTCCTCAAATAGAAGTTCTTTCTTATAATATTGAAACCAACCAACAAGAGTGGAAACCTATTACTGCTTTTGCTGAAACATCACCAAAAGCAAAGGTAATGAAAATTACTGATGAAGAAACTGGTAAGAGTATTGTTGTGACACCAGAGCACAAAGTATTCACCAAAAATCGTGGATATGTAATAGCAAAAGAATTAGTTGAAACTGATGAGTTGGTAATCATTGGTAATCAATTGATACAATAGGAAGTGTAATGTCTATATTTTATAAATAGTTATGAGATTACACTTCCTATAATGAAAACATATATTGTTTATAAAATTACCAATAAGAAAAACGGAAAACATTACATAGGAAAAACTGAATACTCTTTAGAGCATCGTTGGAATCGTCATTTATCGTCAGCAAGAAATGGTTCAAAATTTAGATTTCATTCTGCAATTAGAAAATATGGTGAAGATTGTTGGGACTTGTCTGTGATTGAAACTTACCAAACTGAAGATGAAAACTTTATTAATAAAAAGGAAACTCACTTCATAAAATTATTTGAAAGTGATACAAAAGGTTATAATGCTACTTCAGGTGGAACTGGTGGTTGGATGCTTCCGAGATGCTCACAGGAGGTTCAAGAACAGTGGAGAAATCATGTTATAATTAGAAACACTGGTTCTGAAAATCCTAATTATTCTGGTTATAGTGATGAAGAATTAATTGAATTTGGTATGAAATTTATTAAAAAATATAAATTTATTCCCGGATTGAAAAGATTAATTAAATTTTGTAAAAGTGAATTAAATGTGAATTTTCCTAAAAGCTTTTCTAAAAATAGATTTGGTGGAAGTAGAAAGAATTATACTAAATTATTGGAAGAAAGAAGTGGATTGACATTTAATCCAAATTATAGAACAATAGAAGAAAGAAAACTCATTGCTCAGAAAGCATCTATAAACTCAACTATTATGTGGAAAAACAGGAGAAACAAAAATGCTTAAGATTGAATACTTGGAAGAAGAAATACCAGTTTATGATATTACTGTAGAAGGAACTCATAATTTCTTTGCAAATAATATTTTAGTTCATAATTGTATGGAAATTACTGAACCCACAACACCAATTCAACATATTGATGATGATGATTCTGAAGAAATTGCTACTTGTATTTTGTCTGCAATTAATGTAGGTAAAGTTAAAGATGATGAAGAATTTGAAGAGTTATGTGATCTTACCGTTCGTAGTCTTGATGAGCTTATTGAATATCAGGAATATCCAGTAAAAGCAGCAGAGAATTTTACAAAAAATCGTAGATCTCTTGGAATAGGTTATATTGGTCTTGCACATTATCTTGCTAAACTTGGATTTAATTATGATTCTCAAGAAGCATGGGATGCAGTTCATGGACTTTCTGAATCTTTTCAATATTTTCTTTTGAAGTCTTCTAATACTCTTGCAAAAGAAAAAGGTTCTTGTAAGTTCTTTAATCGTACTAAGTATTCTGATGGAATACTTCCAATTGATACTTATAAAAAAGATGTAGATGAAATTTCAAAAATTTCTTTAGATCACGATTGGGAGGGTCTTAGAGAATCTATCTTAGAGCATGGTCTTAGGCACTCTACATTGTCCGCACAAATGCCTTCAGAAAGCAGTTCTGTTGTATCAAATGCAACTAATGGAATTGAACCTCCTCGGGGATTTTTATCCATTAAGCAATCAAAAAAAGGTCCATTAAAACAAATTGTTCCTCAATATTCTACGTTAAAAAATAACTATACTCTTTTGTGGGATATGCAAAGCAATAGAGGTTATATTAATGTTGTTTCTATAATGCAAAAATTCTTTGATCAAGCTATCTCAGGAAATTGGTCTTATAATCCGGAAAATTATACTGATAATGAGGTTCCAGTCTCTGTAATGGCTCAAGATTTTCTTACAACATATAAGTATGGGTGGAAAACTTCTTATTATCAAAATACTTATGATGGAAAAACAGATGAAGCAAAAGAAGAAAAAGTAAATAGTATTAGTGATTTAGTAACTGAAATTTTAAATTCACCAGGAGAAGAGGATTGTGAAAGCTGTAGAATTTAAAGTCCAATCGCAGAAAACAAAAATGCTAGAAGGAATGACTGTCTTTAACACTAATGAAGTTGATTCCAAAAAGCAACCAATGTTTTTTGGAAAACCATTAGGAATTCAAAGATATGATTCTTACAAGTATCCAGTTTTTGATAAATTAACGCAACAGCAATTAAGTTTCTTTTGGAGACCAGAAGAAATTTCTTTACAAAAAGATCGTGCCGATTATCAAACTCTTCGTCCAGAACAAAAACATATTTTTACGAGCAATCTTAAGTACCAAATTCTTTTAGATTCTGTTCAAGGTCGTGGTCCTGGGATGGCATTTGTTCCTTATTGTTCATTGCCTGAACTTGAAGCTTGTATGACTGTATGGGAATTTATGGAGATGATTCACTCTCGCTCCTATACTTATATTATTAAAAATGTTTATTCTGATCCATCAGAAGTTTTTGATACTATTTTAAATAATGAGCATATTTTAAAAAGAGCTGCTTCTGTTACTGGAGCATATGATGATTTTATTAATTCTGCACATCAGTATGATTCTTCTACTATGTGGGAATATGCTCTTGAAGATGTCAATCTTGCAAAAGATGCAAGACGTGACCTAAAAAGAAAACTTTACCGTGCCATTGCTAATGTCAATATTCTCGAAGGTATTCGATTCTATGTCTCATTCGCTTGCTCGTTTGCGTTTGGAGAACTCAAGCTTATGGAAGGATCCGCTAAAATCATCTCTCTCATCGCAAGAGACGAAAATCAACATCTTGTCATTACTCAAAACATCCTCAACAAATGGCGTGAAGGAGACGATCCAGAGATGCAACAAATTGCTAAAGAGGAACAAGAATGGGTAATTAATGCATTTAAAGAATGTGTCAATCAAGAAAAAGAATGGGCACAGTATCTCTTTAAAAATGGATCTATGATTGGTTTGAATGATAAACTTCTTCATAATTATGTTGAGTGGATTGCAAATCGTAGAATGAAAGCAATTGGTATTAAACCAATTTATGATATTCCTGCAAAAAATAATCCACTTCCTTGGACCGAGCATTGGATTAATTCTAAATCTGTCCAAGTTGCCCCACAAGAAACTGAAATTTCTAGTTACTTAGTTGGGGGAATAAAGCAAGATCTTAAAAAAGATACATTTGCTAATTTTAAACTTTAATTTGTATCATAAGTTACAAAAAAACTTGTATAACTATTATATAAGTGCTATAATGCATTTACGTTCATTCGCTATTTGCAAATAGCGAACGCAAGTAAGTCGCGGAACGGATCGTTCATCTATGGAATCACTTTTACTAACTTGTCTTCAAACACAATTACTTGTTTCTAGAATCCAAAATCATCCACAATTATCCCCTCGGATAAGAAATGAGTTGATTTGGGAACTAAAGCAAGTTACTGAAAAGAAGTGTGACATAGACGCAAACGGCTGAAGGAACGGGAAACGGATCACCCGAAAGGGTTAAAGGTTAATTCTCATTTCTTTAGGAGGCAATTATGTCTAAAGTCGTTTATCGCGGTGTATCTTATGACACCGATGTTCGTCGCCAACAACAGGCACAAGCACAGCAGCAACCTCAGCAATACAACGAAGCATATCGCGGAGTTCGTTTTGTAAAGGAGGGTCATAAATGATGACAACTAAACTCAATGTTCTTCAAATGATTAAAGAACAAAAACAAAAAGAGGAAAGAAAGCATCAAGCTGCACTTTGTCAAATCGGTCAATGCAAAACTGCAAAGTAACTAAATGAATCACTATGTCTATCATCATGATGACATGGATAAAGATAACAGACCACCAGCATGTTATCAACTAACCTATAGAGGGTGTAAGTATTGGTCGTGTTATCTTGTTCATTTACGAGACTGGTTTGAACAACTCTTAGAATCCGAGGGGTCTTAACAACCCCTCTTTTTTTATAAATAACTAAAAAGTATAATAGTAATATGTCTAATTTTTATTCAGAAGGAAAAGCAACTGAGCATCCTGATGTTGCTGGGCAATCAGAATTTCAAAAAAAAGCAGATATAGAACTTGAAAGAAGAAGAAGAGAAAGAGTAAAAAGAAGAATGGAGAAGGGACCACAACTTCCTTCATTTATTGGAAAAATAAAAGAAGAAAAAAATGTGCATGGTGAAGTTGAAGTTCCTTCAGGTAAAATCGAAAAACTTACCAAAAAAGCAGTCAAAAGAATTGACTCAGATGTTGATGGAGATGTTGAAAACAATGATAAGAAAAAGGGAAATTATGGAGAATTTGTTCCAAGTCCTATTGGTAAAGGAAGATTATATACAAAAGTTGAAGGATTTGATATCACAAAACAATCATCTAAGAGGAAATCACTTGGTAGAAAATCTAGTATTAAGAGTGGATCAAAACCAACTGGATATGAAAGCCCAAAGGAGTTTAGGGATGCTGAGATAAAATTTGCATCTGAAGAATTTATAATTGAGAAAGAATTGACTAAACAGGAAATGAAAAAAAGAGAAGAAATTGTTAAGTCAATGAAAAAAAAATTAAAAGATTTTGAAAAAAGATATCCAGGAAGAGGGGAGGAGGTAATGTATGCAACTGCAACAAAACTTGCAAAAGAAGAAATTGTATATGAAAATGCTATTACTGCTTTAGTTGAATTTAATTTTGCTGAAGATTATGAAAGTGCTGATAATATGTTTGAAAATTTAAGTGATACTTTTATATTAACTTTAATTGAAGAATATATTGAAGAAAAAGCAAGAGGAACTAAACCAAAGAGAACTGTTCATGCATATGATGTAGATGAAACACTATTTGGTCATGGCAAAAAAGGAAAACCTAATGTTCAAGTACATGTGAAAGATGAATCTGGAAAAAGAGTACAAAGTTTAAGTAATCAGGAATTCAATACACATAAACTGAAACCAGGACACGAGTATGATTTTGGTGAGTTTCAAAGTGCTAAGAAATTCAGAGAAACATCAAGTCCAAATAAAAAAGTAATTAAAGATATTAAGAGAAAGCAGGCAAGAGGACAAAACGTTCATTTGGTGACTGCTCGTTCTAAGTTTGATAACCCAAGTGAATTTCAGGGACATCTTAAGAAGCACGGTGTAAATGTAGATAAAAGTAATATTCACTACACTGGCGGAATGAAAGGTGGAGATGTTGGACAGAAAAAAGTAAAAGTAGTTGATGCAGTTGCTAAGAAAGCAGGAGCAAAGAAAGCGCATATGTATGATGATGCTGCAAAGGTCCATAAAGGGTTTGAAGCAGCGAAGAAAGATAAACCCACTTCAATGGATTATAAGACTCATATGGTTGCTCCTGACAAGTCTGGAGAATCAAGAGTTCGTTCATATCAGGCAACAAAAGGTGGAAGCACTGGTGGTCCAGAAAAAACTACTAAAGAAAAGCAACGTGCTAGAAAGAAAGCAAGAAAGAGTATGGGTGAAGAAATGACTCCTTATGAATACTGGAAAAATTTTATTAAATAAATAATAATTAGGAATAATTATTTTTTAGTTAAGATGAATTCTCAAGATTCGGTCTCTTTCAATACAAAAAACTGGGCATCTTCAAAAACTCTTCGTGATATTTCAGAAGCATATCAAAATCTTTATGAAAAGAAAGTAGATCAGGATTCTGATGGAGATAATGACTTTGCAGATGTAATGATTGCAAGAATGATTGCGGCAGGAATGTCTCGTGAAGAAGCAATTCGTAAAGTCAAAAATAAAGAATATAACGAAGAATTTTATTATGAAGAAACTGAAGAAGAAAAAAGACGTAATGAACGAAGAGCTCGTGTTGCTGAACTACAAGCTTCTGGACGTGTTATGACTTCTTCTCAAAGACAGAAACAAAGAACAAAACAGAAAAGAGATCAAGAAAGACTTGAGAGACTGGAAAGGCTTGCAAATACTGCTTTAGATGCTGTTAGGGGAACAAGACAAGAAAAAAGAAAAACAGGAGAGTCTTTACCTCCAGAAAAAGAAAAAGCACCAGAGGCAAATAGAAAAATTTCATCAAAGACAAAAAAAGATAATCTTGCACAACAGGCAGATGAAATTTTAAAACAAATTCGTAATGAAGATTATGAAATTTACGATATGTTAGTTGATTATCTTTTAGAAAATGATTACGTAGAAAGTGAAGATTATGTTGATACTGTTATTGAAAATATGAGTATTCAGTGGATAGAGCAAATTATTGAAGAAGTAGAACTGCAAAAGAATGATGAAATACTAAGAGAAAGGATTTTTGGAACAGAAGAATAATAAAAAAATATTAAGAATTATTAAGCACTCTTGACAGGGTGCTTTTTTATGAATATAATAACTCTGTGGAGTTTGATAGATATAATAAGTTATAATATAAAGAATGAAGCCAAGTTCTGCAAAATCTAAAGGTAGAAACTTACAAAAGTGGGTTAGAGAGAAGTTAATAGAGCAATTGGATGTTCATCCGGAAGATATTGAATCTAGATCTATGGGAGCTGGAGGAGAAGATCTTATTATGGCTAGAGCTGCTAGAGAAAAGTTTCCATTTTCAATTGAATGTAAAAATGTTGAAAAGCTTAATGTTTGGGAAGCTTATGAACAAGCAAAAGCAAACTCTGGAGATTATGAACCAATAGTTGTTATGAAAAAGAACTTAAAAAAACCTTTAGTTGTTGTTGATGCCGAATATTTTATAAAAATATTTAAAAAAGGTATTGACAAAGTATAAATACTCACTTATACTATGAAATCCCACATCGGGAAATGATTTAGAGCCGTGGAAGGTGCCCCTTGAGAAAGGGTTGGACCCCCCCTTCTAAACGGATGTAGAGTTCAATTTAATTTAGTGCGTTTATTTTCAACTTTTCTTTTCGCTGCAGCAACACTGGGACTTGCAACCCCACAAGCACAGGCAGCAAGCGGATGTACTTCCGCATCCTATTATGGAACACCTCAAGATGGATATGGTTATAGTAGTGGAAAACTAATAACTGCCTCTGGGGAAAGATTTTATCCAAGTCAATTAACTACTGCTCATAGGACACTTCCATTCGGTACAAAATTGAGAGTAGTGAATCAACATAATGGTAAATCTGTAATTGTTCGTGTGAATGATAGAGGTCCTTTTGTTAGTGGAAGAGGATTAGATTTATCTTATGGAGCATTCTCCCGTATTTCTAATCCTGAAAATGGTTTAGTGAGGGTTTGTTATACCACAGTTTGATCTAAATAATGGGGAGTGGATTCTCCCCAATGAAGTTTAATTTTCATTTCGGTAAGAAGAAGGCATCACTAAAGACCATTGTAATTTTAACTTTATTGGTTGCTGCTCTTGCTGGAATATTTAAGATAGAAGAAGCAAAAATCTGGGACATTGTATATGAAACTATTCTATACCTTGATCCAGATAGTCCTTTAATACCAGAGTTGCAAAAAGATCCTGGTATTATAGAAAGGAAAGCAGAAAGAACTGTAGATGAAGCAATTCGTGAGTATGAGGACTTGACAGGAGACACTGGAGAGGTTAAAATACCAGAACCGAGATTCATTGAAGACCCAGGAGATTCACCTCTTGGAGGACCAATGAGACTCTGTGCTCCTTGGATTGACGATTGTCCTAAAGAGTGATATACTAAACACATTGGCGGCAGGGGTCCAAACCTTGTGTAAGTCCTATCCCTCCCTGCCCACTGGGTCGATAAAGATGGGAGGTCTCTTGGGTTAGTAACTCAGTGGAATAGAGTAACGCTCTTCTAAAGCGTGAGTCGTAGGTTCGAATCCTACCTAACCCGTTGCTTAGATAAATAAATCTAAGCACTAATACA
>Ga0208162_1001301_pt1 | contig 13137 bp, 14 predicted proteins | sample CB_VirMetaG_4_FD_184539 | JGI IMG/M metagenome (GOLD analysis project Ga0208162, IMG submission 184539) | Freshwater to marine saline gradient viral communities from Chesapeake Bay - CB_1508_1M Viral MetaG (SPAdes) (version 4) | ecosystem: Environmental > Aquatic > Marine > Coastal | place: USA... | reverse complement strand
AACTGGCGCAGCAGGCGGCTCTGGCATTGTCATCCTAAAATACCTTGTACCAGTAGGAACCACAGTCACGCATATCTACAAAGGATCGGGGTCTTGGGTTGCACCTGAAGGGGTGACTGCTGTGGAGTATTTAGTGGTTGGTGCAGGAGGTGGCGGCGGTGCTGTAGGCGGTGGGGGAGGTGCTGGTGGTTTTAGGACTGAAACGGGATTTGCCGTAACCGCAGGAACAACATACACAGTTACAGTTGGTGCTGGCGGCAGCGCAGCTGCGGGGAGTCCCGGCACAAAAGGCGGCTCTGGAAACAATTCTGTGTTTAGTACGATCACCTCGGCAGGTGGTGGAGGTGGAGGGTCAGACGCTCCAAACCTAGCCGGTATTGCTGGAGGTTCTGGTGGAGGGGGAGGCCATTCACCAAGCGCCGCTGCTCCAGGTGGTGCGGGGAATACTCCGTCAGTAAATCCATCACAAGGAAATAATGGTGGAAATTCTGTGGTAAGCGGTAGTTTCACGACTGGTGGCGGTGGCGGGGCAAGTCAAGCCGGTAGTGGCACTACTAGTAATGGCGGTAACGGGACTGCTTCTTCTATTTCTGGTATTTCTACCACCTACGCTGGAGGTGGAGGAGGAGGAGGATGGAGCGGTAATATTGCAAATGGAGGAACAGGTGGTGCAGGCGGAGGCGGCCAGGGTGGGCAAGGCACAGCACCATACAATAGCAATATAACAGCGGGAACTGCTAACACGGGTGGTGGAGGTGGCGGTGGAAACTTTAGCGCAGCACCCACTAACGGAGCAGCAGGCGGCTCTGGCATTGTAATTATTAAATACACAGTTTAGATATGGACGCAAAAATTTACAGACTCTACGGTATTGACACAGCCATGCACCTACTTCGCCCCGGTGCTAAGTGGGAAATCTCTAACTCAGTCATAACTAAGTGGGATGACCCAAGACCGCAACCAAGCATGGAAGAAGTGAGGGAAGTCATGGACAAGATTCAAGCGTTTGAGGACTCCATAAACACGATCTGGCTACCCGAGCAGATAGAAGAACTTACTGGAAGAAAATGATCCATAACCTATTTCCCCAACCTGTTGCGATCTACAGGCTAGAGCGTGATCTAACCGCAAAAGAATTGTCGTTCATAAAGGGCCAAGAAACACGGCCTAACATGGGCAACACAACATCTGTCAACAACACGCTTCTCCGCAGTAAAGAGATGACTAAACTGCGGGACTTTATCGAAACCAAGGTTGCGGAGTACTTTAAGACCGTCCACAACCCCAAGCACAATGTAAGCCTGAGAGTTACCCAGTCGTGGACGAACTATACAGAGCCGGGGGAGTTCCATCATAAACATGCACACCCTAACTCGTTTGTCTCTGGGGTGTTTTATCCACAGGCCAACAGAGAGACAGACAAGATTTACTTCTACCGTGACGGGTTCCAGCAGATCAAGTTTCCTCCTGAAGATTGGAATATCTGGAACTCCGAGTCTTGGTGGTTTGAGGTTGGAACAGGTGATCTGGTTCTTTTCCCATCGTCACTTACTCACATGGTTGAGACGGTGCAGGGCGATCAGACAAGAATCAGTTTGTCGTTTAACACTTTCCCCATAGGTTTGGTAGGGGATGAAATGAATTTAACTGGCTTACAGATTGGAGAGTTAGATGGCGCACTTCGCTAAGATTGAAGACGGTGTTGTAACCCAAGTGATTGTGGTGGACAACAAAGACTGTGCGGATGCTACGGGTGTTGAGAAGGAAAGCATCGGTATTGCGTTCTGCGAAAGACTGTTTGGCGGCACATGGAAGCAGACCTCTTACAACGGTAACTTCCGCAAGAACTATGCGGGACTGGGTTACACCTACAACTCTGATATTGATGCTTTTGTGCCTCCGAAACCCTTTGCGTCTTGGATACTCAACGAAACCACAGCACAGTGGGAAGCCCCTGTAGCGATGCCTGCTGATGCTGGCACGGGTGAGCCACCCAAGCGATACTCGTGGGATGAAGCAACTACCTCGTGGGTCGAGCAAGGTGCTTAGTGGATCCAATAACCATCCTCGCCGCCTGTACTGCTGTATGGAACGGGATAAAAAAGGCATCCGAGTTTGCTCAGGAGGCCGAGGGCGTATGGGGTCAGTTAAGTAAATACGCAGGGCTTGCAGACCAGCTTGAGCAGCACATAACGACTGCCAAGAACAAGCCCCAGAAGCCCAAGCTCTTCGGCAAGCTAGAGTTTGGCAACGACACGCAAGAAGCCTTCAACGTCTTTGAGGCCGAGCATAAGTTGATGTCCATAGAAAATGAAATACGCCACGAATTTTTATATGGGGCATTTTGCAACCTTGAAGGTGGCTACGGAAGTCTGGATGGGTACCGCAAGTTCCTTGAAATGCGCAGGAAAATACGGGCAGACCGCATCCGCATGAAGCAAGAGCAACAAGACATGCAAAAAAAGTTCTGGGACGACATGTTCCTTTATGGTGGTGTCTCAGCCGTAGTCGTAGTTGGGTGCGTGGTGCTGTACATGGCAGTTGACTTTATTTTTAGGTACGCAAAATGATCCCATTAGCCGCAATTCTTTCAATTGGTGAGAAGGTTCTCGACAAAGTTCTCCCAGACCCAGAGGCCAAGGCCAAAGCGCAGGTCAGTCTTATGGAGATGGCGCAGCGGGGTGAGCTTGCCCAGCTAGAGGCCCAGGTCAAAGAGATGCAGTCTGCCCGTGACCGGGAGGTTCAGATTGCCACGAGCGAGTTTGCTCCAATGCTAAGCAAGATTGTCACGCCCCTGCTTGCGCTTGGTACGGTAGGGTTAACCTTTATTCTGTTCGGGGTCATCATTTTTGTTGATGTGGACGCCGACTCCAAGGACATTCTTATTTACGTTTTAGGTGCGCTGACCTCTGCGGTCACAATGGTGTTGGGGTACTACTTTGGATCGTCGGCAGGAAGCAAGGAAAAAAGCGCCCAGCTTGATGACATCATGGAAAAGAAAAAGTGAACCTGACCCAAAACTTCACCTTATCCGAAATGACCAAATCTGAGACGGCTCTGCGCTTTGGTATGGACAACACGCCAACAAGTTCTGAAATTGAAAACCTTCGTATCCTCTGCGAAAACGTTTTACAACCTGTGCGGAATTACTACGGCATGGGAGTCAAGGTCAATAGTGGGTACAGGCATCCGCTTGTAAACGCCAAGGTGGGTGGCTCTGCAACCTCAGATCATTGCAAAGGGATGGCGGCGGATATTGAGATTCCGGGGATAGCCAACGCTGAACTGGCGGAGTGGATCAAGGAGAACTGCGAGTTCAAGCAGCTCATTTTGGAGTTCTATACGGTCGGTGTGCCTGATTCGGGCTGGGTTCACGTTAGTTATGACCCTAACGACCTTAAAAAGCAGGTTTTGACCGCAACGAAACAAAACGGTAAAACGGTTTATCTGTCGGAACTGGTGGCGTAGAAACCCTTGCAACCTTAAAATAAAGATACTTTCGAGGAGTTACCGCATGGAAAAGGTTTTGATAACCACTTCGCTTTTAAACACCATTGTTCAGTACTTAGCAAATCGCCCTTATGTTGAGGTTGCCGCAATGATTGAACGCATCCAGACTGAACTTAAGCCAAAGGAGCCTGAAAATGGCGGAAAAGTGGATTCAGAAGGCAATTAGTAAGCCGGGATCGTTGCGTAAGTCGCTAGGCGTCAAAGCCGGCGAAAAGATTCCTGTAAAAATGCTGAATAAAGCCGCAAAAAAGCCCGGAAAGATGGGTCAGCGAGCACGCCTAGCAAAGACGCTGAGGGGCTTTGACTAATGGATATGCAGATTCTGATTAATATTGGATTCGGAGCGGCTGGAGCCTTCGGAATGTGGATCATCAACCGCCTAACGTCGTCAGTAGATAAGATCGAAGAACGTCTCAACGACTTCCCAAGTAAATATGTGGCCAAGGATGACTACAAAACCGACATCGGTGACATCAAAATGATGCTAAGCAAGATTTTTGATCGGTTAGATCAAAAGGCTGACAAATGACTTCCGCAATTAAAACCGATCCGGGTAAGTGGGAGCGCATTAAAAGCGCGGTCACCGCCTCCGATAAAGGCGGCAAACCGGGTCAATGGAGCGCAAGGAAGGCTCAGTTAGCCACACAGAAGTACAAAGCCGCTGGGGGTGGTTACAAAGGCCCTAAAAAGGCGGATAATTCATTGTCAAAGTGGTCGAAGGAGGACTGGGGAACCAAGTCTGGAAAGCCGTCCACGCAAGGACCCAAAGCAACCGGCGAGAGATACCTGCCGAAGGCGGCACGAGAGAAGCTAACCGCTTCTGAATACGCGGCAACTACGAAAGCCAAGCGGGAGGGAACAAAGGCGGGTAAACAGTTTGTGCCTCAGCCTAAGTCGATCAAAGAAAAGGTGTGGTAGATGCCAGTAGCCGAGGTAATGACCTATGACAGTCTGGTGGACGACATCTCCACCTATTTGGAGCGTACCGACCAGGCCACGTTAAAGAAGATTCCTACCTTCATTATGCTTGCTGAACAGATCCTTGCGATGGATCTGAAGTTTCTTGGCAACCTAACGGTAGCCGAAAGCAACATGGTCCAAAACGACCCAGTCATTCAAAAGCCTGCACGGTGGCGTAAAACCGTTTCGCTCAATGTCACAGTTGGTACCCAGAAGTTTCCAGTCTTCTTGCGAAAGTACGAGTACCTGAGGGAGTACTGGCCAAACGCCACCGACACCGAAGTACCTAAGTTTTATTGCGATTACGACTACGACCATTGGCTGGTTGCGCCTACCCCGGCAGATGACTACGCCTACGAGGTTCTTTATTACGAGCGGGTCCAGCCTCTGGATTCGTCCAATCAAACGAACTGGTTCACGCAAAACGCCCCTCAGGCGTTGCTTTACGGAACCCTGCTGCAGGCGATGCCCTTCTTGAAGAACGATGAGCGCATCCCGATGTGGCAGGCCCAATACACTCAGGTTGTCCAAACCCTGAAGATCGAAGACATCTCTCGGGTGGGTGACCGTCAAACCGTTGTGAGGGATTCATGACTTTTACTTCACCATTTACGGGTAACGTCATCCAGCCAACGGATGTCTCTTACCGTGCGATCACCCTAAGCGCTAATACGCAGTTGGAGTGGCCAATCAATGGCAACGCCACCGACAACTACTCCGCGAGGATCATGCAGGTCACGGCCACCACCACGGGGCTACAACTGCGGATGCCGCCTGCCAACCAGACTTCCGTAGGTAACGACGCCCTAATCCGTAACGTCGGGGCAAATGCCTTTACGGTCACGGACTACTTGGGTGGCAACACGATCATCTCGGTGGGCGCAGGCGAGACGAAGTACATTTACATTACGGCTAATCCTGATGAGGAGGGGACCTGGGGAAACATTTCCTTTGGCGTTGGATCCTCTTCAGCAGATGCCGCAACTCTTGCTGGGTTTGGTCTTCTAGCAACGTCTACGACCCTTAATCAGTCACATCCTATTACGACCTTTTCATCAAACTTAACGGCCACCGCGGCGTTTCGAGCGCAGGCTTATGTCTGGACGGGTGGCGCTGGAACTCTTACGTTAACGGCATCGAGCACGCTTGGAAACAACTGGTTCGTTTTACTTCGTAACGCAGGAACCGGCAATCTAACAGTTGCTCCATCGGGTGGTGATCTAATCAACGGTTCGGCAACAATTGACCTTGCGCCTACGGACTCGTGTTTTGTTTGTTGTTCAGGAACTGCCTTCTTTACGGTTGGTTTAGGAAAATCAACTCAATTCAACTTCACCCAGTTAACCAAAGCGGTTACGACGGGAAGCGTTACGTTGACGGCAACAGAAGCCTCTAACGTCATTCAGAAGTACACAGGTACGCTTTCTGGCAATGTGACGGTCACGATTCCTCAAGTTATTCAGATTTACTACATTACAAACCAGACGGACGGCACAGGTGCGGGATACGACATTTCGTTTACAACTGGAGTCGGTGGGGCAACAAACGCCACGGTGCCTGCGGGTCAACAAGTCATACTGCTTTGCGATTCGGTAAACGTTTTCAACGCCTCTACGGTAGCTGCCGGAGCTTCAACTTTGGCGCTTTCTAACGGAACGGTAGGCACCCCTTCATTAAGTTTTGCGGCTGAGGGTAATACTGGTATTTACCGTCCCGCGTCAAGTGAATTTGGAATCACAATTGCCGGTACTCAGCGCGTGAATGTCACGGCAACTGGTATTGACGTAACGGGTACGGGTATTTTCTCAGGTGGTATCTCAGGCGGCACCTTTACATGACGAGTAAAGTCTTTGCTCTGGATACAAAGCCGGGTATCCAACGGGACGGCACCCTATTTGATAAAGACTTCTATACAGACGGTCGGTGGGTGCGATTTCAGCGTGGCCGTCCCCGTAAGATGGCTGGTTTTCGGGTGATCTCAGACCAGATGAAGGGACCCTCTCGAGGGATGTGGGTCTACCCTCAGGACGCTTTTAACGGAATTTTCAGCGGCTACAGCGATGGCCTGCAAGAGCTTTTCATTGACGACAACGGAATTGGTTCAGGAATTACGGATTTCACGCTCTCTGACTTTACTGCGAACCCTAACAATCTTTGGCAGTTCGATGGCTTTTATAACGTCACGGGCGGTGTTCAAGACCTGTTGGCGCACCCTGGACAAAACCTTGCCGCCATTGACAGTACGGTTGATACACCGGTTTTAGTAGGTGACATTAATGGATCAACCATGTCACAGATCGGTGTCTTCACGGACTCCGTGACAACGGCAAGCGGCTCTCCAATTGTCACAATTGCGGCTCTTAACATCAGAATTGGTGCAGGACAGTCGGTATCAGGTGCGGGTATACCCTCAGGAACCACGGTTTCATCGGTGTCTGGCTTAAACGTCACACTTTCAGCCAACTGCACGGCTAGCGCAACCGTCACCGCAACCTTTGATAACAACGTTGAAGTGTCTGGTGGCGTCGTTTCGTTGCACCCCTATATTTTTGTTTACGGCAATGACGGTCTTATCAGGAACTGTTCGGCTGGAGACCCTTCGGATTGGGTCTCAGCAGACGCTAACGAGGTCAATGTGGCGACCGGCAAGATCGTTAAGGGCTTACCTGTACGAGGCGGTTCAAACTCCCCCTCAGGGCTTTTCTGGAGCCTTGACAGTCTTATCCGTGTGTCTTACTCACCTCAGACCTTAGGAGTCTCAGGAACGGCCAACTTTGGCGTTACGAACTTCTGGCGCTACGACATCATCTCGTCGCAGACCTCGATCCTCTCGTCGCAGTGCGTCATTGAGTACGACGGGATTTTCTATTGGATTGGCGTTGACCGGTTCCTGCTTTATAACGGCGTGGTTAAAGAGATCCCAAATCCGATGAACCAGAACTATTTCTTTGACAACTTGAACTACACCCAGCGGCAGAAGGTCTGGGCGACCAAGGTGCCAAGGTTCGGTGAGGTCTGGTGGTTCTACCCTCGAGGCGACTCGGAAGAGTGCAACGACGCGATCATCTATAACGTCAGGGAAAACACTTGGTATGACGCAGGAACGGCTCTAGGCACCCGCAGAAGCGCCGGGTACTTCTCCCAGGTGTTTGCCTTTCCGGTAGCGGCTGGATGGGACGCACAGGCTGCGGAGACGGTTACAACAGAGACCGCTACGGTAACCAGTGGAAGCCCTTTCTTTTATCTGGCGGCCTACAACATCAACGTGGCTCTGTCTCAGGTTTTAAGTGGCACAAATATTCCTGCAGGCACGACCGTTGAGTCGATTACCTCGAGCAATATAAACGCCCTGACAAACCTTGTCGGTGGGTCGTTGTATTCCAATGGGTCTTACACGGACGTTCCGTTAACGGGAGGGTCCGGTTTTGGTGCCACCGCAGATGTTACCGTTTCGGGTGGCGCGGTGACGGTCGTTACGATTGTTTTGAGAGGAGCCGGTTATGTCGCTGGGGATAGTCTGTCTGCTACTGACGCTAATCTGGGTGGTGGCGGTGGGTCGGGGTTTTCAATAGACGTTGATACGATCTTTCCGATGGGCATTGAGATGTCAGCCAACGCCACAGGAACCGGTTCGGTAACGATTACTTTCTCAACGCAAGACGACATTATTAAGGTCTACCAGCACGAGATCGGTGTGGACGAGATTGATGGCCAGAACACTTTTGCCATTGAGTCCTTTGTAGAAACCAACGATCTGAGTTGGGTGGCAGGTGGACCCTCTCAGCAGTCTCCGGTGGGTGAGAATCGTTGGTTGCGATTGGAGCGGGTGGAGCCTGATTTTATTTTGAGTGGCGACATGAATCTTTACGTTACTGGCCGACCTTACGCTCAGTCCGAAGATAAGACTTCTGAACCGTATGTCTTTGATCAGACCACCAACAAGATCGACATGAAAGAGCAGCGCCGAGAGATGCGCCTGCGATTTGAATCGGATGAAGCAGGTGGGAACTACCAGATGGGCAAGGTCATTCTGAATGCAACCTTCGGTGATGTAAGAGGCTACTAATGTCTCAGCCGCTTCTCTACGATCCTCGGTACCACACCTTCGAGTCGTGGGCCTGCCTGTTATGCGAGCAGTACGCCGCCAATCAGGTAGAGATACCGAATCAATACACCGACTGGAAGATGTGGGGCAACGGACTAAAGGCTATTGACATCTTCGTAAACGAGGCGATCCCTGATACCGACAATTATGAGAATTGGTATGACTGGGCAGAGGCCTTGTTAGCCGCAATTAACCCGAGGGTTGCGTAATGGCGCTTAAATTTGACTTCTCAGGTTCCAACTTCTCAAATCTTGACTTTTCGGGCCTCAACTTCTCGGGGTTCAACCCATCTACTTTCGGCCTTGCGCCCATTGACCTTTCTAAGGTTACTGCGCCCTTATCGGATGCGGAGCTTTTTGCATCAGCTTCTCGTGCGGCAAGTTTACCAGTAGTTTCAGGAGCATTAAGCTCTGTAAGCACAACACCCACATTTAATCCAGCCGACTACGGTCCACCCTCTCCAGTTGTGTCTGCACCAACAGTAGACGAAAACAAAGTCATTCAAGATTATGTCAACGCAACAATGGCCTCTAACCCTAACGACTGGGTCAATATAGTCGCGCAACGAATGGATGAAGTGGGCGTATCTCCATCAAGACTTCAACAAGCATTCCCCGATTTAAGCGTTGAGCAAATTCAACAATCCTACGAAGAAGCAAGACCAACTGGAAAGTACTCAACACCCGCAGAAACAATCACGATCAACAAAGACTTTACGCCTGCACCGCTTAGTAACGTTGAGACGCTCAACATCAATCCGTATTTATATACAGTCAAACCAACGACGACATTTGATCCGGGTGAGTTCGTTGGTCCGGTAGCACCAGGCTCACCAAAGCCTTCTCCAACAACTGCAACAGACCTGACCCTTACGCCATCTTTTTTAAGTCAAGTGCAAGCTGAAGAGGATGTAAGGCAAGCCTTTCAGCGGGTCTTAGGACGGCAACCCTTTGCGGGTTCAGGCTCAGGATTGGAGTTTTGGACCAATGAACTTGTAAAGGGCAACGTCACACTTGCTGATCTTGATCAAGCCATTGCTTTTGGCGCTCAGGGTGGCGACAGACTTGCCGCTAACAAGTTTCTTGGCACCAACTACTTTAAGGTTGCTGATCCAACGACAGTGCCTTACGCCTCTCTTTTACAACCTACGACAACAGTTACCGATCAGCCAAGCGTTGTCCAGACGTATAACCAAAAAGCGCAGGAGCGCGTAGAGCAAGACAAGCCTCTTTTCAATACATGGGAAGACCTTCCTAATATTGACGAGACAGAGATACAGATGGCCAAGGACGCTGGCTATCAGTCACCGGGCGCGTATTTTTTAGCAAAGGTTGAAAGTACTGATCCATCGCTTTCTTCATGGCGCGAATCAACAAGGCAAGAAATTTTAGGCTCTAAAGATCTTAAAGATCAGTACGAAGATCTTTATAAACCACCTATTGACAGAGACGCAGAAGAAACAATTTATCAAGAATTAAAAAGGCAGTATGAGGTTGCTAACGAAAATGGATTTGGGTACAGATACGAAGGCGATCTTGAGGCGATTTGGCGCAGAGAGGCAGGAATACTTGCTGCAAGCGGTGTTAAAAGCATTTATGACATAGGCACTCGATCAGTTGACAGATCTTCAGTCATAGAGGTAGGAAGTTCTAGACCTAATTATCAATGGATGACAGAACCGTCATCAACTATACAAAATGTTTATAAACGTGGTGATGATTATTATTACGAGTCAGGGGATCATGAAGGCGCTCCTGATAGATTTAAAATCGACCCAGCTCGGATTCTTGATGTCCAACAAGATGTAAGAAAAAGTTATGACGGTGAAAGCGGTAACGAATCTGTTTATTACTCTGGAATCAAAATCCGAGTTAAAGATGACCCTCGCACTGAGTTAGTCAACAAAAATACTAATGACCCTGTTTATGATATAGAGCTGCATAATGAGTGGCGCGATGACCCCTCAGCATACAATCTTATGGGTCGCTCGGGATCTGACATAGTCACTATTGATTCTAACCGTGGCTTTGACAGGATTCACACAAACTACGGCGTAAGGGGTGCGGCAGACTTATCTTTTCAGATGATTCCTGATGGGCAAGGCGGTGAGATTCCGTTTATCTTGCCAATTTACAGGAGTACAAAAACTGACCTTACTCCGCTTGTGTTTCTTGCAAGTGCGTTTCTTGGCCCTTACGCCGGAACAATTGGCAAGTCATTGGGTTTTACCGGGGCTACTGCGTCGGCAGTTGGTGCAGGGGTAATCTCTAGCGGCACGCAACTTGTTGTTAACGGCAAGATTGATCCGGGCAGTCTTTTTTTGTCTGTGGGAGGAGCGTATTTGGGGGCAACCGGAAACTTGACTGGATCAGATATTGCCGTTGATGCCGCTCAGCTTGCAGAGCAAGGATTAAGTTCGGCGCAAATCGCTGAGACCCTTACGTTTACTGGTGTAAACCCCGTCACGGCCAACCTTGCAGGCACCTTTGCATCTGCTGGTATATCAGTAGAGATCGCTCCGATGATTATTGCTGGCACCCAGAACATGGGCCTCACCGCACTAGCGATGGGCGAACTAGACGCTGATGCCCTGACTCAATCGTTTTTAGCCGGTGCATCTGGTGAGGCATCTAACCTTGCGGTGGACAAGATTATTGGTGACGAAAATCTTCAGGCCATCGCGGATGCTACCGGATTGTCAAAGGACCAAGCCGGATCCATTGCCACATCGGCGCTTACCAATGGGATGAACGCGGAAATTCTTGGCACCGACAAAAGTTTTTTAGACGCCGTTACAGAGACGCTTGTTGTAAGTGGTGTAAGCACCGCAACCGCCAATAAAGTAGCGACGGCTCTTGATGACACGACATCAAGCAAGGGCAGGGCGGCCATCGTAGGTGCCACCAAAAATATTATGGATGTCGCAGGAACGGCGGCATGGAATGACATGGATGTCGGAGATGCTTTAGAGACTATGGCACCCACCATCATCGGGAGTGCATTATCGACTTACGTTAGAACTCCAGAAACCGCTAAGACAGATGACAAGGCAAAGGTTGCAGAGGCAGAGGGTGTGGAAGTTGCTGGCCCTGCAGATCAAGAAGCTCTTGCGGCAACTCGCAATCAACCACTTGTTGGCGAAACTGCATCAACGCCTGTCACCGATGATAGCGGCACAACCCGTCGAACAGTCTCTGGCGAGAACAACGAAGGTCAGCCCTACAGTTACACCATCGTTACAGATTCTGACGGCAATGTCTCGTACAGTTACCAAACAACGACCGGAGACATGGTCACGAGCGCTACCCGACCAAATCTTAAATCGACCCGAGAAGAGGGTGGCGTCGAAGTTACACCGGTGACGATCAGCAATATTGAAGAAAAGGCTTTAGAACCTACGGTCAGTAAAGATAAGGCACTTGAAGAGATCGGCAAGGAGACGACCTTCTCAGGGGCATTTGATAAAGCCAGAGACCTGCTTGGACCTGGCGAGACATTTGACTGGAAGGGTAAGTCTTACAGTACGGCCACCGCAGAAGAACGCCCTGACCTCGTAACGGTTAAGCCTGGCGACAACACACAAACCGATACCGGTGCGGCGTTCCACATGAACGTGGGCAGAAAATACACCGACGCGGAAATGAACATCTTAAATGCGTCGTTGAATGACCTTGTTAACAACGTCAATCAAGTCAACGCGCCAACAAGTGAGATGGATTTCGTTACGGCTGCCGCAACGGGTCAAGAGGTCCCCGTTGTTGGAGACAAGATTAGTTCGGACATTATCCGACCTTTTGTTGCAACGCTCGGTGCCGCAACACGAGGTGCCGCTGAGGTTGTGGACTACACTCGAGGCACGCTCGAGGGCATGGAGGTTATTGATCGAAATAGCCCGTTATGGAAGGGAATGACGGACATGGCTGACGCCATGCAAGAGACGGCAGACTTCCAGATCGGTGATTACCTTAAAAGCAAAGAGCAGAATTTAATCAAGACCGTCAGCGACGCTGATTTAGCAGACAAACCAGCCGCGTTGGTTAGAGCCATTTACGAAAATCCGACTGCGCTACTTACGATGGGCATTTCCGAAATGGTAAATGAGGCACCGTCGATAGCGGCAATGGCTTTGCTTGCTGGTCCAACTGCAGTTTATAAGGTGCTATCACTTGGGGCAGGAGGTCTCACCAACTTTGTTGAGACCTTTGGTCAGTCATATAACGAAACTCGTGATTTAGGGGTTAAATCCGGCATGACCGAGGATGATGCTCATACGGCGGCTCAAAAGAGCGGTGTGGCGTCGGGCATTCTCAGTGCCACATTAGGAACGTTGGCAGAGGTTCCGCTTGTTCGTAAAGCATTTGGACCGGGTGGAATCTCAACATCAATTAAACGAGAAATGGCCACGGAACCGTTTGAGGAGGGTGGTCAGCAAGCCGTCATTGAGTACCTAGCAACAGGCAAGGTCGATATCAACAACGTCGCCACCGCCGCAGTCATTGCGCCTGCAGTCGCTGGAACGACTACGGGCATGATCGGGACGGCGCTCAGCATTGATAGCACAG
>Ga0208162_1001300_pt1 | contig 13139 bp, 20 predicted proteins | sample CB_VirMetaG_4_FD_184539 | JGI IMG/M metagenome (GOLD analysis project Ga0208162, IMG submission 184539) | Freshwater to marine saline gradient viral communities from Chesapeake Bay - CB_1508_1M Viral MetaG (SPAdes) (version 4) | ecosystem: Environmental > Aquatic > Marine > Coastal | place: USA... | reverse complement strand
TTCTCCTATAAATGTCTCAAGACTTTGTGGAACAGCAAGTAAAATATTTTTATCAAAAGATCGAATTTCTTTTAATACATTATGTCTGTTATTTTTTGTTTTTGGACTTACGACTATTTCTTCCTCTACTGGATAGAACCACGAAGAAATATAACTATACATTACTATACTATATATAAATATTATTTTGTAGTAAGTTTAAATTTGAATTGTTCAAAGAATTCATTTAAATTAGTAGCGTCTGCTTTCTCCTTCATTTCTTCAATATATTTAATATGTTTCTGTGTTCTTTGATGTCTTTTAGTATCTGCTTTTCTATATTCAGAACCACATACACATTTTATTTTAGGTCTATTTTTAATTTTTTCTTTATTATTTTCATAATATTCTTTTATCTTTTCTTTATTATTTTTATAATATTCTTTTATCTTTTCTTTATTATCTTGATAATATTCTTTTTTCTTTTCTTTATTATTTTCATAATATTCTTTTTTCTTTTCTTTAATTTCTGGGTTTGAGTAATATTCTTTCATATATTCTTTTTTCTTTTCTTTATTATCTTCGTCATATTCTTTTTTTGTTCTACCTGCGATATGTTTATTTACACAATCCATCATTCTTTGATACTCTCCTTCTTTTTTTTCTAATTCTTTTCTTGTTTCACATGGATAATCTTCTATAAGATGTATTTCACAATCATCATATTGTATTATTTCAAATGATGTAACATAATTATATTTTCCTTTTAACCATAATTTATAATGATTTTTATGAATGTCTAATCGTTCCTCTAAAGTTTCTTTCGTACTTCCAATATAAACTTCTGGAGTTTGTTGAGATGTGAGCATGTAAATCTTACCTTGTGAATAATCGGACATATTTACTTATACATTATATATCCGCTTTTCTTTATATATTTAGCGGACTAGTCACTTCTTTGAAAAGTAATAAGAGAATTTTCCTCATCACTTGGTTCGTGGGTGTCGTGATACAAATTACAGAAACAACTACTTAATTTTATGTACTTGTCTCTTAGTCTATCATATTTCTTGTATAATTCTAATGTTGTATTTTTATCTTTATCAATTCGTTCGAAAAGATTTTTGCATCTATTTAATATCATCATATATTCTTTATCTGTTATTTTCTCTTTTACGATAAATAGATCAGTTGTAACCTGTTGTAGTATTTCTGTTGATGTTTTATTCATATAATATATTTAAGAATATTATTTCAATAAATAAACGCTTATTCTGATTGACACCGTGATCTTCTTCTCCTAACAGGAGGTAAAAATATTTTTTCAATAGGATACGAAAGCCTTCTTCTTTGTATTGTTTCATATTGTGTAATCATTTCTGAAGTTTCATCAGATAAAGTAGAATCTACTGTATCTTGAACTTTAGATTTAGTACATCCCATTACATCTATATAATATGTCTATATATTATATATATGTGTAAGTTTTGTAGTTCGTTATATGAAGTAATACTGTATATGTTATGTTGTTATAAAGGAGAAGAAAATGATTATGATATTGAAACAATATGTAATATTGATTGGAGTGCTTATCAATTTGATGATGATTTATATGGTGCGGAGATAGATAAAGAAAATAACAGATAAATAATATACAATGGGTCAAGTAATAGCAATTTTAATGTCTTATGATAATATATACAGAGATGATAATTCTGATGATAATTTTATGGATATTAACTACGAATCCTCCTCTACGAATAGCGATGAATTTACTATACCAAATTCTCCAACTACTACTGACTGGATCTACTATAACAATAAAAAAATGTATAGAGATTATGGGATACAGATACTAAATTAAATTTGTATGAAATTATCATCATCATTCATAGTATCAGCACAACCACTACATACAAAGTAATCTAATTGTGTTTCCATATATATTTCAGAAGGTATCCAACCGTGTATATGTAAAATCTTGTTATAAAGTCTCTCTTGAATATTAATTAGATTGTGTTCTACTAGAAAATTACTTACTTGTTCCATAATATAGTTTAACAAATAATTTTCAGTAGTATTTTCATCAACTACCATAGTTACTTTATACCCCTGCATATCTTCATCAGACATTATAATATTTACTATTCTTTTATTCATTTTTGTATATATCTGTTATTATATATTATTTATATATAATATATACGAATGAGTTCAAAACCTACAGACCAGAAACTATATGATAGAATAAAAAAGAAAGTGTATGACCAGTATAAAGTACATAGTGCCTACCGTTCAGGACAACTCGTGAAACAATACAAAGAAGCGTTTGAAAAGAAACACGGAAAAAATAAAAAAGCTTATACAGGTAAGAGTGATAAATTAAAAAATTGGTTTCGAGAAAGGTGGCGAACGCAAGAAGGAAAAACCACATATCAAAAAAAAGGTGATATATTTCGCCCTACTAAAAGAATTACATCTAAGACACCAACAACCTTCAAAGAATTAAGTAAAAAAGAAATTGAAAGAGCTAAAAGGGAGAAGAAGCGAACTGGTAGAGTAAAACAATTTAAATCTTAATATATTATATAGAATGCCATATACTATTAAAAAGCTATCGACTGGTAAATATCGAGTAAAAAATAAACAGACTGGAAAAGTTCATGCCAAAGGTACTACAAAGACCAAAGCAGAAAAACAAGTTAAATTATTATCAATGATTGATAAGAAAAAGAAAAAGAAATAATTTTCGTATAAATCTTAAATATATTTTATTATCTTATATTATATAAATAATAAAATATGACTACTAAACAAGATTATTATCAATTTTTAAAATCTGCAAAAGAAAAACGATGCGGAAGTCTTGGTTCTATATCCACTTTAAAAAAAGATGAAATGGGAAGATTAGCTAGAAGACTTGGATATAGTGCTTTAGATCCAACAAAGAGATTATACTCAGCAAGAAATGATCCTAGTATAAATGAAAACTCACAAATACAAGTAGAAAGAAGAACACCTACTAGAACAAGAAGAACAACAACTAGACAACAACCGCAAGAGGAAAAAAAAGAGGAGTCGTGGGAGGAGATGAAAGAGCGAGCGAATAAACTAATAAAAAAAGGAGATAAGATGACGGAAGAAGAACAAGACAGAGCAGAAAGAACAGGTAAAGATACAACAACAAGTGCAAAATTTAAGAAAGCAAGAGAAATAAAATCAAAAGGATTTAAACTATTGAGAGAAGCTAATGCATTGAGAAGACGAGTTCTTGGATTACCTACTATTGAAGAAGAACGAAGAAGAAAGGTAGAGGAAGCAAAAAAGAAAAAGAAATAATTATACCACATAACACTGGCGCTCAGTTAAGATGAAAACAGGAAAATAATGTTTTACAAGAGCCACCCACCTTGAATTAATATTTAAGATTCTATCAATTTGTTCTTCTGTGAAATACTCATATGATTTCAAATAGTTTCGAACCGCTCGTGTATTATTTTTTGGAAATAATACTACGACATTGGCTTCATTCAGTTGAACCCTTGATACATAGTTATTCTGTATAACATGTGCAGTAATAAGTATGTATGTCTTGTAGTGTCTCGATATTTCCAACATGTTATTCAAAAAAGACCTTGTAGCTTTTCTTACTGCTACATTTTCAATAGTGTCTATGTCATCACAGAGTAAAAGTGAATCGTACAAACTATCTTCATCTTCATCTGGGTCTTCTTCAATACTAACTCCGTTGTACGCTATATCTTCTGGATCAAGTCTTACAGGGTCTAATTTATCTAATACTTCATCTTCATCAAGATTAGATACAATATAAAATGGTCTTCTATTTTTACTATTACCTCCGTGTTCTTTTCTCCATTGTTTAATATACGAAGAAGCCCATGTACTTTTACCACTTCCAGATATACCACATATTAAACATCTTTCAATAACTTTTTTAGACGGCATATACATAAATTTACTTTGAGTATCTCGTAAAATAAATTTACAATTTTTTGTTTTAATAAACTTTTTACATTCATACATAAGCTTAGTTAAATCTTCATCTTCTGGTTCATAACCTGATTTTAAACAATCATTCAATTCATCTCGTTCTTTTTGTGATAAATGTTTAATCATTTCTTCTGGTATATCATCTATCTTAAATACAAAGTCAGATAAATACAAATACATATTATGATTCTTCCCTCCTTTTACTTTTGCAATAGGGTCTTTTCCATTCAACCTTTTTTGTTTTGATAATTTAAAAGACATTTTATTATTATCTTACTATATATTATAATAAGATAAATATGAGTGGTAATATTACTGAATTAATGCGGTGGTCTCAAATACCAGTTGAAGCATCTAATCTAAGAATGAATGAAAGAAAACTATACGGAGATCCTAATAAAAGTATTTCTAACGAAGCCATATGGCAGGCGGATCTATCACAGAAAAATAGAATGAGAACTAGTATGAGTTCATTTCATGGACATAAAATTCCTTTGGGAGTATTAGAAGGTGCTCCTCCTGGATATGATTATTGGGGACTTATGCAAAAACCTGTATCATCTACAAGACCTGCTCTAAGTTCTCTTAATGTAACAGAAGTTCCACAGGTTATTCAAATTAATACAAAAAAAGAAATGAAAAATAGAGATGAATTGAATAGAGTTATTTTTGCTGGAACACAAAACAACCAATACCTACCAGCACAAGTTCCTTATTAAATTTATATACATATATTATATACTAAAATGGATAAACTAATATTACAAGGTGAAGATTATGCATTTTCTGGTGAGAATATGAAAGACCTTACAGAAAACAAATACAAAATATACCGATATCATGAACTTGAAAAGTTTGATAATATCGATCAAGTATTAGGAGATAATCTAGGAGCAATTATTCTGTATCAAAGTTCTGTTAATTCAGGTCATTGGTGTTCATTATGGCGTGAAAGTAATACAATATACTTCTTTGATTCCTATGGATTTGATATTGATCAAGAATTAAAATTTTCAGAATTTCATATGAGAAGACATAAAGGGGTTGAAACTCCGCACTTATCACATCTTATAGATGTAAGTGGATATAATGTTATTTCAAGTCATTATAAACTACAAAGAATGGCTGATAAAACTAATACATGTGGGAGATACGCAGGTGCTAGAATTAAACATAGAAATTTATCACACAAAGAATTTGCAGATTTACTTATGAAAAATAAACATTATCCACCAGATTTCTGGATTGTTGTAATGACACAAAATTATGGAGAACAATGGAATGACACCTAAAAATATATACAAAATAATTTATTCTGCGTTTCTATAATTTTTTTTTTCTTTATTATATATATAATATAATAAAAATGTCATTCGTCGTCTCTAAAGATCCACGTACCCATGTTGTTTCTGAAGCTGAAAGTCTTCATGTAATCCACGAAGGAGCCCAGCGTGTCACATACCAGACATTGACTGCTGATTCTTATCAGTTGAATGCTCCTCTTGTTTCAGCGATATGGACTATTAACCCACCTAGCAACCAGACTATTGTTGATTCTTATATGAAAGTTCGCTACTATGTTGAAGTCAAAGTAACTGGTGGAGACCTTGAAATTGGTTCCAACGATTGTTTGCGTCAGATGCCTATGAACTCTTTGATTGATGTCACCAGTTTAAAAATCAACGGGGAGCAGGTCTCTGATACTACTGGAGATATTCTCCACGCCCAGCTTTGCTATGGAAACGAATCCGATGAAAGACGCAAATCTTGGTCTACTACTGCCGCTCAGCCTTGCCAATTTCAGCAACTAGACGACTATCTTGCTCTTGGCACAAACCGTAATGTTGCAGCTGAATATGGTGAGCTTTTTGCTGAGCCCCCTCGCGGCTCTTATCGAGGGGAAGTTATTGATCCCCAGACTATCCGATTTGAAATTGTTGAGCCTATTTTTATCTCGCCTCTCTTTAACGGATGTGGTCGCCAACGTGAAGGTCTCGTTAATATTAACGAGATTCACTTGAACCTTCGTTTCAAAGCTGATACTCAGCGTTTCTTGACTTGTGCTCCTCGTCTTGCTCCTGGTGTAAACATCACTTCTGTAAACGCTGTTTTCTACCAAGCTCCTGAAGTTCTTGTATGCTACTTGACTCCTGACAATTTGCAGCCTATCCCTGCTGTTCAGACTTTGTCTTATGTCAAACCTCGTGAATACATTCGTCAGTTGAGTGTTCTCCCTGCTGGTGATTCTCGTCGTGAGTTCTCCGATAGTATCCGTCTTTCTCAAGTTCCTCGATACATGATGCTCTTCGCTCGTCGATCTGAAGCTACTTCTACTTTTGATAAACCTGATAGTTTCTTGAAGATTAACTCTGTACGAGTTAATTGGAACAACGAATCCGCCCTCCTTTCTGGAGCTTCTACTCAGGATTTGTATGAGATTTCTCGACGCAATGGATGCAACCTTTCGTGGCCTCAATGGTCTCAGCATCGTGGTAGTGTTCTTATGGTTGAGTTTGGTAAGGATATTGGATTGCCTTCAGGTATGGCGCCTGGTGTACAAGGATCTCTGACCTGCCAGGTTGACGTGGAATTTGAAAATGTTTCTAATGATGACTACACCGCTAGTTTCTACATGGTTCTTTACAACATTGGAGCATTTAGTATTTCTCAAAACTCTGCTAGATCTTCTCTTGGAAATTTAAGCCCTTCGATGGTTCTTGCTGCTGGTATGGGACATCATATGCCTGAGCATCACATGGACGTTGCTAAAGGTAAATCGTTCCTTGACTCTATGGCTTCTATTATCCCTATGTCTCATTCTGGTATGGCTCCTGCTCCAGCAGCTGCTCCTATGCCTGCTCCTATGCCTGCTCCTGCCGAAGAGAGCCGAGCAACTCGTCGCACCGTGGGGGGTTCATTGTTACGCCGACGCTAAAAACTTTTAATACACTTATTCATATAAAACACTAAAAACTTTTAATTAAAAAATCTCATTATATTATATACTAAAAATATAATACAATGAGTATTAATCATCTAATATTTGAAGAATGTACACCTAAATATGATGTTCATATAAATCATACTAATACAAAAAAACTTTCGTTAAAATTAAACGAAGTAGAAACAATTGATTTTCATAGTTTAGGTTCTGTTGGAGTTCCTGGAACATCTATTGTCTCCGATGGTAAAGGTAATTTAGAATGGAGTACAGGAGTTTCTGCATTACAAAAAGATATATTCTTAAACAAAAATCCTATATTGATAGAATGGAAACATGACGAATGGACAGAAATCATTTTACCACTTCATAGAGATGGTTCATTTCAGTTCATAGAAGTAGATCAACTTGTACATGTTCATATGTGCTTTTATTATAAGTATATAAATGCTACAGGACATCTACCTTTTAGAATTAAAGTTATGAAAAATGATGAAGAAGTGTATAATGAAAAATTTGGAGAATTTGATAAATATGATGCTCTTAATAAAATACTTGACCATCTAGTAGTTGATGCCAATATAGGTGATACAATTAAATTTTATATTAAAAAAGAGTTTAATGATGAAGGTAATTTTGAATTACAACAACATTCTTATATTACCTATGAAGTATTGTAAATGGTATAAACAACGTCAATATATATACTATATAGTATATAGTTTAAAATATGCCAATTGCTACAGGAACAATTTACAGAATTATTTGCTTACCTGAACCTAATATTCAATATATTGGTTCTACATTTACAACATTAAAACAGAGATGGTCTAAACATAAATGTAAATATAAAAGAACAAAAGAAAATAAAGATCATAAAATATCTATACACCCTTATTTTGATAAATATGGAATTGATAATTTTAAAATGGTTAAAATAAAAGATTATAAAGTATGGAGAGAACATCAAAGAGATACAAAACATTTATGTATATATGAACAATTATGGATTTCTAAAACTAAAAATGTAAATAAAAAAAATGCATTCTATATACGCGAACATACTAGAAAAGAAAAACATAAAGAGTGGGTTAAAAATAATTTAGATAAAGTAAAACAATATCAACAAACACGAAACGAAAAATATATTCTTATTAAAGATGAAATAAATGAAAAAAGACGAGAAAAGTATATTCATATTAAAGATAAATTAAATGAAAAAAGACGAGAAAAACATTCTTGTGTATGTGGAGGTAAATATACAGGTAGTCAAAAAGCACGACACGAACGAACACAAAAACATATTTCATATATAAATTCATTATAAATAATATTCTTACAGATCCAAAAATAAAATCTCAAGTATATATATAATACAACAAAATGTCCGCTACTCTTAACTTTGGATCTGAACAACTTTCGTCTATGGAACTCTACAGCCTTCAACTTCAGAAGGCTGTTGCTGACTTTACAGACTTTGATAGTGTTACAAAGGCATACGTCGATGATAAAGTCGCACAGGCTAAACAAGAACTTACTGATGGAGCTTCTACTGCTTTGGATACATTCAAAGAGCTTGAAGATTATTTAACCGCTTCTGGTGTTGCTGGTGGTCTTGTAGAACAAATCAATGCTCTATCTACCTCTATTGCTGACGAACAAGCAAGAGCAACTGGTGTTGAAGCAACTTTAACTTCTGATCTTGCTGCTGAGATTTCTCGTGCTCAAGGTGTTGAAAATGCTTTACAGAGCGAGGTTGATACTACACAGGTTGCTTTGGGAACTAATGCTGTTGGACAATACCAACAGTCTCAGGCTTCTCACTACATTGTTACTGCTACTAGTTTCAAGAGTGCCGATGAACTTTTAGATGCTCAGGTGAAAGTAAATGCTGATGCTATTTCTGCTGAAGAAGTTCGTGCTTTGGCTGCTGAGGATGCTCTTCAGGCTGATGTTAACGCAAAAGACGCATCTGTTCGTTCTGATTTTGCTTCTGCTGATGCTGTTGAACAAGCTCGTGCTGTAGCAGAAGAGGCACGAATTGAAGGTAAGGTTGATGATGAAAAAGCTCGTGCTGAAGGTGCCGAAGCTACTTTACAGGCAAATATTGATGCTCTTTCTGTTGGTCAATCTTCTGATAACGCTGCACAGAGTGCTGAAGCTGCTGGAATTAAATACGCTTCTTTTGGTACAGATAATACTGAACCATATGGAGAATTAGGATATAAATATGTTGCTGATGCTGGTAACCATTATTACGATGGTGCTACTGGAGAACCTACATTAGCCACTCACGTCAATATTATTGATAATAAAGTATATGAAGCGAGAAGTGCTTTAGGTACATTTAATACTAGCGGTGATGGTTTGTATTTCGGTCTTCCTAACCCTAAATTTCTTCGATCTGACCCTGAAGCAAAATCCACTATTGCGGAAAATGCAACTGAAGCTTTGATTAACATCGCTACTCATTTTGAAGCGGAAACAGAAACTACTTTATCCGATCGTGCGGCTATTCGTGCTGAATTCGCTCAAGCTGATGCTGATGAAAAAACCAGAGCGGAAGCCGCAGAAGCTCTTAATCGTGCCGATTTTGAGGCAGCTGATCTTGCTATCCAAGGTGATTTAGATGCTCAGAAAGCAAAACAGGCTGGTGATAAATCAAATGCGGATGCCGACAGAGTAAGAATCCAAGGTGAGTTGGATGCTCAAAAAGGAAAACAGCAAAGCGAACACGATGCTAATGTTTCTCGTCTTGATGGATTAGACGGAGATGTAGCAGGATTAAATACTGGATTAGCTGATGAAACCGCAAGAGCAGAAGGTGCTGAAGGTGCTTTACAAGGAGAATTGGACGACCAAAAATCTAAACAGGACGGAGAACATCAAGAGAATGTTGGAAGATTGGACGGACACGATGGAGATATTCAACAACTTCAAGACCGGCCTCATGATGGTGCTAATGGTGGATTTGGAATTCAACATGACGATGCAAACCCAGGGGATAACAAGTATATGTATTTCTCTCAGAAATGGCGTTTGTATGGAAAATCTGATGGTTCTCGTCTTATCTTTGAATACAACAAAGGAGATGATGTAACACCTAACTGGGTTTCTGCTGTTCCCTTTGTTAGTCATCAGTAAATAACTTAATACATTTATTATTTTATTGTATGTTTTTTTATCAAATTAAATATCTTATTATATTATATAGAATATATAGTATAATGAGTATCAATCATCTTATTAATGAAGACGCAAATCCTAAGTATGATATTTTTACTAATGATATAACATTAGAAGAAGATGGTAAAATAGAAAATTTAAAATTCAAGGCACAAAATGGAGATATTATTGACCTCTCATCATTACCTGATCATGGACTACCTTCTCAAAGATTAACATCTAATGGAAATGGACAGGTAAGTTGGGTGTCAGGCTCTGGGACATCAGGAATTGAGTACTCAGGAGGTGAGCCTGTGACACTTGGAAAACTTGCTAAATATGATGCGACAGATGGTAGTCTTGTAGCAGAAACTTCATTTGTAGATACCGATGTATTTTTAAAAGATGGTAGTGTTGCTATGACAGGAGATCTTGATTTAAATGGTAATAATATATTAAATGGTAATAATTTAGTGATTGATACTTTGTTTGCTAATCCTCCTGCTGTAGAAATACAAGTAGAAAATAATTTACGAATGAGACAAAATGATATTGTTGATGTAGATAATGTTGATGCTAATATTAGTATTAGTACATTAGAAACAAAAACAAATGAAATATCAACCAATACAACAGGAGATGTAAAATTTAATAATAATGTAAATTTATTTGGTAATGATATTTTAGCAGGGGGTAATATACAAACTACTTCTTTAAATTCGACAGATTTCAAATCACAAGAAGTCGATGTAAATGCTCATCTTGATTTTGATACATTATACGATGTTCGTAATGTAGCAACTTTAACTGCTACAAATGTAGATACTGGAACAACTTCAACAACAGTACTAAATAGTGGTATATCCCCTGACTTAGATGTAAATACTAATTTAAATCTTGATAGTTTATACGAAATAAAAGGAGTTACTAATGTTCAGACTACAGATATTAATACGGATACTATATCTGCGAATGCTCCTTCTACATCTGTTTTTATGCAAAATGATTTAGACTTAAATGGTAATAATATTATTGGTTTGGATCAAATTAATGGTATACAACCATCAGGAGGTGTCTATTCGAACACTGGTGGATTTTCTTTCTCTGGAATAACTGCGGAAACAGATGTTTTGACACTTGGCGCATCATATGGTTCTCGTGTTGTTCCTGCTAATAGTTTTTCTAATGGTAGTCTATATGCATTCAAAATCGGAGGAGAATTAACACCATCTGCTAATAATCAAATTATTGATTTTAGAATAGGTTCAAATTATAATCCTGCTGATCCAAATCCTGCAACTAATCTTATAGAATTTGCTACATTTTCTATACAGATAGATGGTTCAACTGGGCCGAGATTTTGGGAATTAGAAGTAGACTTTATAATTAGACAAATCGGAACATCAACAACTGCTATTATTGCAACAAATGGAGATTTCACTTATTTCAATACAACAGATGTTAAAAAAGGATTTGGTATTAATACAACAAATAATACAACATTTGATACTACTGTCGATAATACGTTATCATTATTATATTCTACAGCTGATCCTATAACATCTTTTGATATATCGATGGCTACTATTACTAAATTTTTCTAAATTCTCTTTATAGGGTTTGTAATATGTTTTCCAGAACCTTTCTTTTTTTGAAACCAATGAGAAACATCAGCATGTTTTACATCAACTATTTTTGGGTTACGAAATCCTATAATTTTTATATGTCTTTGTTTAATTTGTTCTATAGTTGTTCTTTGTTGTTCAAGTATAGAAGGTTTAGGTAATATAGGAGTTTCTCTTTTCATTTCTGCAAATACAAGGTCTTCTTTTTTTACTTTTTCTTTAAGAAATTTTTTAGGTCTTTCAATTACTTGTTTTTTTGTTTTTATTTTTCGTTTTGATATATCCTGAATTGTAAGAGTGTTTTTTTGAATAGGTATGTTCTTAATTCTTTCTTGTTCTTCTAACAAGGAACGAAGTAATAATATATCTTCACCATGTAATGTTTTTTTTGCTTTTTTTGTAAAGTGTTCTCTTCTGGTTTTAAAATATGTTTGTTGATCCATTATAATATATAAATAGATTTTAATATATGCGTCTATTTCATAAATTAATAATATTATGTAATTTATAAAATGGAAGCTTTTAATAAATTTATTGAATCTCAAAATAAAGATAATAAGTTCAGAAAGTGTATTGGAGACTATACTTATAGGTTTGGGAAATATCGAGATAAAACATATGCAGAAGTATATGAGAGTGATAAGAACTATGTACATTTTGTAGTAAATAAGTTAGATTATGACAAGAATCAAAAACTTATTGATTACTACAAAGAACGTATTCATGAGGATTATTCTTGAATTACTTTTTCCAATCTTGTATGATGTTTCAGAGTTTTTTTATGTTTTGTTAAATATAAAGCAGATACATTAGTTCCACACTCACAACTAATAATTTCATTCTTCTTCTTAATATAATAATCCTTCATCTGTTCTTTTCTTTTTTGATATTCTTTCTTATGATCTACATTATCTCGATACTTTTTATTTTTTAGTATTTTACAAGCTTTACAAATATTAGTTTTTAAAATACCTTTACTTGTATAAAAGTTTTCTTTTGTTTTCTCATACTCTTTCTGGCAAGTTTTACAAGTCGATGTATCAGAACTCATCTTTATTAATATTATCTGTTCTCTTTAAGTAATTAATAAAACCCTCTTGTAAGATTTCTTTTAGGGTATTCTTCTATATCGATTTCTTTTTTAAAAAACTTCATAATATTACCAACTTTATAATATGGATATAGTTTTTTTTCTTTTTGTTTATATTTATGAAATGGTATTCCAGGTATAACACTTTCATTTTCTAATTTTTTATAAATATATTCTATATATTCCATATTATCTGATATTTTTAATGGTATATTCTTAAAATGATTGCGTCGTAATATACAATTAATATATTGTTTTGTATTCTTATAATTATTTGAATAACAATAAAATTTCCAATCATTTACAACTGAACTATAATCCCTAATCT
>Ga0208162_1001298_pt1 | contig 13145 bp, 21 predicted proteins | sample CB_VirMetaG_4_FD_184539 | JGI IMG/M metagenome (GOLD analysis project Ga0208162, IMG submission 184539) | Freshwater to marine saline gradient viral communities from Chesapeake Bay - CB_1508_1M Viral MetaG (SPAdes) (version 4) | ecosystem: Environmental > Aquatic > Marine > Coastal | place: USA... | reverse complement strand
AGGCAGGCACATGGTTTAGTCCTACATTCGCTTGGTAGGACTTGATAAAGTTAGACATAAGAAACCTCCGTTTTTACATAGTCGTAATAAATAGTCTTAACTATTTCTTTCGCGGCGAGCTTCTTTTGCCTTTTGCTTAGCAACGTCGCGCTTCTGTCTGCGAATAGCTGCTTGTTTCGCATGGCGTTTGGCGTCAGAGGGCTTCTTAAAATATCTTCTATCTCTGATTTGTTCCATGATTTTTGCTTTCTTGCACTTTTTGATGAACTTGCGGATCATCTTTTCGTGGTTACCACGACACTCTCGCGCATTTACAACTACGTTAGCGCCTTTACGTTTGCTCATTTGTATTCCTATTTGAGTGCTTGCCAAACTTTGCTTGCATTTCCCATCAGAGAAGATATATCTACACCCGCATCTGTGGGATCGTCGCCAAGAGGATTTGACCTGTGTGATACTCCGGGTGCTCCTGCTTGTTTCATGGGCTCAGTGCCCTCAAATAAGTCAACACCATTATAAGCGTCTTGTCCAATTGAATCTAACAACTTCCTGCGATGCTCTTGTAGTTTCTTGTTCGCCTCACGGGACTTACGTTGCATTTGCAAGTCTTCATTAAATAGGTTGTCGTTCTTTTTCTTTTGCTTATTCTCAACGATTGGTTGTTGAGCCAATCCCGCAGTAACTTGCGATACAACCTCAGTAAGAAGCCCCTCTTCTATAAGGACCTCTTGGATACACTCTTTTACAACTGGCTTAATTAGTTTTTTTAGCTGAGCTTTATTCATAATACCTTCTTGTTAATCTAAAATAAAATCGAAAAATCCTTCTAATACTTGATCAATTTCTGCATCGGTCATATCAGAGGCGTCCTTATTTATACCACCGTTTTCATACAATTTTTTCATATTTTTAAAGTTTTCTTGTGCTTCTTCGCTCTTTAAGAAATCAAATAACTCTTTGCTTTTACGGGCAGCCTCGAAGTATTCGCCTTGATCGTAAAGTTCTTTGATTTCTTCACGATCGTCTTGTATCTTTTCAATAAAGTCAAGAATCTCTACATAGTTGCTGTATGTATCTTTCATAATTGTTAAAGGAGCAACAATTGCTCTTTGAAATTTATCAACTAGATTTTTGCTTTTTATCTCTTCGGAATCTGTTAGGACAGGAACTTTTTCTGTTTCTTCATCGCCGTCATAATCTTCGACACTATATTCATCAGGAGATAGCTCAGCGGGGGCTTCTTCTTCTGGTTCTTCAGCAGAAGTATCCGGCTCCGCAACTTGGGGCTTTTCAAACTTAACAGTATTCAACCTACCCCACTGGTTTAGAACTTTAATGACCTTTTTTAGCTCGCCACCGGCAAGTCCAATACCAGAAAGTCCTTGTAAGATTTCTTTTGTAGTTTCGGCAGAAAATACTCTGTCTCTTTCTGATTTTGAGCCTTGTAGGGTTACAGCTTCTAGCATAACCCCCTCATCATCAGCAGCACTTGCGATTAGGTTTACAATCTGTCTGATCAAGCCATCATCAACAACGCCAGACAAAAGGTTCTGCAAAGAATCAGGATTATCTTCGGAATTTAATCCATAGATAACCTGCTCTTCTTCTTGGAGAAACCTACGCCAGTTCTCTGTTAGAACTTGCTGTGACTTGAAACTTGACCACCTACTCATCACAAAACCTTCTTTATACCGGCAAGATCTTTCATTCTATTAAGCTGCTCTTGCATAGGCTTCTCGGTAAACTCCGCATCGATCACATCTGGATCTGGCAAAGCGGCAGCATCAGTTGGCTTTTTAGCACCGGCATCTTCAAGTCCATACTTCTCGGCAATCTTTTTGCGTAAAATCTGTAAGAACTTTTCTTTAGCGACTACCGCACTAGTACCAAAAACATCTAGTGCAAACATTGTACCAAAGAGAAGTCCAAATAGAACTTTATGGTTTGAATAGAATTCATCCATAGCATCAACAAATGCTCCCAATGGCTTTTGAAACAAAGCAACTATTTTATGAGCTGCAGTTCCTTTTGGAAATACAGTCATTGCAAGAAGCATGTACTGGTTGATAACTCTGTGTCCTCTGAGAAAAGCACCCAAAGTAGGAATCTGTGCTTCATTAAGCTGTGCTTCTTGTAATTCTTCTTCTTGAACTGACTTTCCTAGAACTTTATCAATGTTCTGGACTATCAACTGTGCCTCTTTCTTATCCATTCTCTAACACCTCGTTTAGTAGCCTGTTGATTCGGTCGGCTTTTGTAAATACTTTATTGGTAAACTCTTTGCCTTCTTTCATCATGAAGGCATTGGGAGTAGATGGCTCAGACACAAAGTCAAAACAGATTAGCTGGAAGTCTTCTTGGACAACCACGTTACCGGCGGCTTCTGAGACAGAACCCATACCTCGTGAAGAGATACCAAGTTTGACGCCTGACTCTACAAGAGACTTGAGAACCTGACCTGATGGGGTGTTAAGAACCTTAACCTTACCCATAACTTGCTTATCTTCCATCCAGATAGCAGTGACCATATGTGAAGCGTTCTTTAAGTTGATAACAGAATCATCAGGGTGATCTAGTTCGCCAAGTGCTCTGTTTTCTTTTACTAGTTTTTGGTAGTTTTGAACCTCTCGGGCCAGCACCTTGTAGGGATAGACGCGACCATTTCCATTTTGGACATCGGCTTCTTGTAGTTTACCTGTGAGCATCATACCACCGTTGGTAACAAAGCGCTTCTCATCTTCTGTAAGAAGGTCTTGGCAAACACCGCCTTCACATAGTTCGTAGTATTCTCTTAATAGTTTCATCTTTTTCTCATTTGTTGTTTGTAGGCTTTAATTCCCTTGGCTGCTTTTGCAAAAGCTCTTCTGGTAATCTTAATCGCTTCTTGGTCATCAACATTGTTGCCAAAATCTATAATTGCTTTTTCTGGATTTCTACCCCCGCGAGGGATACTTGCGCCGCCTTCATTCAAAAAATGAATCATGGCTTCAAACATTTCTCTTTCAGTGTATCCCGGTCCTAAACCTTTGGTGATTACCCTTAGAAGCATGTTTGCAAAGCGTTCAAAAGTTTTGTCGCCAGCACTAGCCTGAGCCTTTTTGGGAGGCGCTGGTGGTCTACTGGTTGGCTTACGAGGTGGGGGTGGAGGTCTTCTGGTTTGCTTACGAGGAGGGGGAGGAGGCAACGGTGGGCGCTGCTCACTAATAGCGGCATCTACCTCTTCTTTAATGATTTCTTTTAATCTTTGTTTTGTAATATTCATAATAATCCTTCTGCGGGCGTTACCCGCGCGAGCTAAGAGCCTTTGCAGCAACGACGGACGGGCTGTAAGCCCCACTTACTGATTAGGTAGTTGTTCATCACTCTTCTCCAAAAAATTCGTCATGCTTGTAACTGTATCTTATCATGATTCCATCATCCGAGAATACCATGTTGAGAACATAGGATGTTGCGGACGAGAGGCAACCAAGCAAGAAAGCGTTGACTAGCGTAACGTCATAGGTAAGTAGTTCTGTCCAAGGAGAAAGTAGACACAAAAGCCATCCAACGTGAAAACCCATACACATAGGGCAGTGAAAAACCTTGCCGTATCCCTTGTAGGAGTCCTTTGCAGGGCGTAGTTTTTTTAGTATGGGCATATCGCTATAGACTAAAATTTGTGTTAGTCCGTAGGCGATAAGGACGAATAGTAAGAGTTCTATCATTTCTTTACCTGATTTGAGTTGAATTTGTTTGCTAAGTATTTCTGAAGCTCAGCGTTTACGTCTGGGATTGGTGCTAGATCATCCATGTCTTCCATTGCTTTCAAAAGATCATTAATAAAAGCAACCTCGATGGGGTCATCAACAATCTTGGAAACATCGTCGTCAACGTTTAACTTGTCTAGCCCAGTTGCTGATTTAAAAGAGTCTTCTGCACCATAGAGCTTTCCAACAATCTCTTTAGCATCTTTTGCTCCCTTCCAAAGAGAGAAGATGTTACTAACAACTGGTATCTGCTCTATTGCTGCTTCTGCTGCTTTTTTGCCCAACTCTTGCCCTGCTTCCATAGCACGGTGAGTTTTAATTAGTTTTCTAAGATCTCCGACTGTCTCTAATGGCGCTTCTTGAATAACGTATCTATCCCAGCGCTCCATTATGACTTTCATGTTGTTAGGCATAATTGGCTCCTAGATTGTATACATGTATGAGAAGGTGTAGGGATCTCGAATGTAACCCTTACGGATAGAGCCTTGCTCGTCGCGCTGTGGGACTTCACCAAGTTCAGTAGAGTCAGTCTTATCTGGATCGGTATACTCGTCTTCAACGCCGCCGACCATCGCTTCAACATTGTCGTAGTAAGGCTTCTCTTCTTTGATAAATTTCTCAATGCTTACAAGCGCAAACTTGGCTGCATTTAGCTTGCCGTCGGCTGCTTCTTGTAGGCTTGCTTCCATCGCGCCGTAGAAAGAGCCGCCTTGAATAGACTCAGGAATGACGATGCCCTTTCTAGCAAGATGATTGAATAAGCGGTTCTGTGCGCCGTAGGTAAAGTCAGTCATAGTTTGCTTAGGGAACGCAGTAATCTTTTTGTCCTTTCCAGATAAAACAATGTCAATGTCTCCGTGGTCAAAGATCATTAGATCACCACTTAGAGACTTACGAATGTCTAATTCTAGGGTTATAGTAGGAGGGGGAGTCTTTGGCTTTATTGTAACCTTGACTGGTTCTGGAGTTGGGACAATTCTAACTGTTACTGCCATCGTCGTAGATTTCCTTTACGAGTTCTTGAGTCTTCAAGATTGTGAAGAGAGTTGCTTCTGTCAAGACTGTTTGGTTTGATAAAGCTGCAAGGCGTTCCTTGACTAGCTCTGTTTTTTTAATCATTTCTTGATCAGTAGCAACCTCTTCAACTTCTTTTGCTTTCTCAAGGGATTCCTTCAATCTTGTAAGTTCGCGATTGAGGTAGATTTTGGTTTCCAAATCATCAGTAGAGAATGATGAGATGTAGTGATTTAATAATTCTTTTTGTTCTCGGAGTAAAGTAGAGCCGTACTTTTCATTGAACTTCTTGGTAAAAGTTGTGTAAGTGAGGCTATCAATAGGTTGCATTGCCTGTTCTTCTATCACTCCAGTCATTCCATCAACAATCTTTGACTCCAACATCACAGCCTGCTTGGGAGAGTTGGTGTTAAACATCTTCGCGATAGTTGCGAGAGACTTGTAGTTGGGAACGAAGTTGTTGAAGGTTGCGGGGCTCAACTCCTTGTTGATGTCATTGATAACTTCGGTCTGTTGCTTGAACAGTCCATCGGGGTCAATAAGGCGCTTAGCAGCCATCACAGCCTCTACGATTTTTTTACTAGTGGTTTCGTCTAGGTTCTGATTTTCGTAGAGCGAGCGGTAGCATTCTAGGTCTCTTTTGAGCAATGAGTCACCTGTAAAGTGCTTACGGACGATAGAGACAACCTTGGCTTTCCGTTCGGTGTCGCCCTTGATAATAGCGACGGTTGCTTCGCGGGCAAGAGCCTCGAATACAAAAGCCGTGTTTCTCTTTTTGTTATGCTTATTCTTCATCATTATTCTCCGTAACTTTGGTCTCCAGTGATTCGAGCAAGAACTTAACAGAGTTGTTTACTTCTAGAAGGGCGAGTTCCTCTTCTTGTTCTCTTTCATAAATAGGGTCTTGCTCTTCATAAATGCCTCTAGCCAATGATCTTAGTTCTGGGGCACCTAGATTGTTGGTTCTGTAGGTATTCATTTCCGGGGTTGGAACACTACTGTAGTTTCTTGTTCTTGCGCCTGCTGGGCGCTTATCTACGGCAACCTTTTGGTATGTCTTACCCTTGGAGCCCTTGGTAACATATTTCTTGCCTGCTCTCGCACGCTTGCCAAGAGACTTAGCGAGGCGCGGTGAGTCACGGGAGCCGGGAGGGGCTGCTAGAAGTGCGGAATCATCATCACCGTCCTCATCGCCACCGGCATCGTCGGCACCAAGGTCAAGTTCTCCACCACCTTCTTCACCACCGCCGAGGTCTAAGCCACCTTCGTCGCCTCCACCGAGGTCAAGTCCCCCGCCTCCTGCTTCACCACCACCCGCAGCAGCCTCTGCAACACCTTCGAGTGCTGTGTCGTGCTTACGGTCGTAGAACATCTCGCGCTGGTTGCGTAGGAACTCTTCGTGTGACATACCAAAGATATTGTCAGCAACCCAGCGACGGGAAAAGAATCCTTCTGTTGCTGAAGCGGCAATATCAAACTTGGTCTTCCAATGTTCTAATTCCTGTAACTCTGCAATTCTACTTGGGTTATTTAGTGCGAGCTTGAAGTTAAGAAGATCTTCGCCTCTGTACCCAAGAGTGTAAAGATGGATAATACCAATCTTTTCTAGCTCGTGAAGAACGGAACGCTGTAGGCGTTGGATCGTGCGAGCAAAACGAATATCCTTGGTTGCTAGTGTGGTCTTGTCTTCCTGTGCGCCCTCACCCATAGTGAGGTAAGCCTGTGGGATTTTAATTGCAGAGAACAACTTGTCGCGAAGATATTTGATGTCGTCAATCGCAGTCGTGTTCTGACCACCACCGAGGTTTTGGATGTCGGTCACAGACCCAGCACGAATCGGAATATAGTAGTCCTCTTCGATGGATAACGGGTTGTAACGCAAGTCAATGCGACCTGTGTCCTTATCAACAATAGTGTGTCTCTTTAGCTGAGTCACGATCTTCTGCATATATTGCTCGACCTCTTGTGGAGGAATAGCGCCAACATCAATCTTGAACACTTTACGTTCTGAAGAGCGAACAATGCGGTAAGCCATCATTGCATCTTCCATGAGGGTAAGTTGACGCCAGATACGGCGTGCAGGTTCTAGAACAGAAGTTCCGTATGGTGAATACTTGTCGTTACCAAGAATGCGAAAGTGAGCAATCTGCCAATTCTCAAAGGTCATACCAGCAGAGTTCCACTGGTACTGGATATAATTAGGGTTTGTTGCGTCAAGTCCTTCTAGCCTCTCGACCTCTTGCAGTGGGAGAGCAATGGTTGACTTGATGCCAATTTCATCGTCTATGTCAAGGTAAAGAATAAAATCACCATATTTGCACATTGTGCGGCACCAACCAAAGAGGTTGTGCTCAACGTTCATTACATTGTGATAAAGTATGTTGAGAACAGCCTTAATTTCATCGTTGCGGCACTTGACGTTTAGCATCGGAGAAAGAGCAGAGAAAGTCGTCATCTCGTCGGCATAGATGTCGAGGGCAGAAGCCAACTCTGGCATGTATTCCATCTGGTCGAAATCAATGTAGCGCTCTGAACGACGCTGGTTTGCGATAGCATTTGCTGCAATCGTATCAAGCGGGTTATAGGATTGCTTTTTGAACTGCTGTCCTGACGCTGACTTAAATCTTGTAGAATACTTGTCAAGATGCTGTCTACGAATCTTGCGACCAGACTCGGAGCGATAGCTGATGATTGGACCAGAGAACAAGCGTGTTAGAGACCGGAATAGTTGTGAATCTCTGTTCGCTGGATTCTTGCCTTGTTTTGGGTTTCGTGGGGCCATTTATTTTCTCACTTAATTATCCACATATATTGGGAATATAGATTTTTTGCTTCATTCATTTTACTTGTATTATCTTCACCTGTGTAGCCAATTTGTCCTTTTATCTGTGTATTCAGGGTTGTTCTCGAAGTCATGATGGCGTCTACAAATGCTTTTTGGTAGTTGAGGTCTCGGGCGTTTGATTGGAGGGCAGTGTCCCTAACCCAACAACAAATCGCAAGAGCCATTACCAAATCGTCATTGTAGCCCCTCATGGCTTGTGGCTTCCCGTTATACCAAATAAAAGTACGAAACTCGTTTGCTAAACGTGAAGAATACGTCTTAACTAGTTTGTTTCTCATAAACTCTTCTAGCTTGGCTACGATGAGAGGTCTAGTCTTACTTGTGGTCGAGAAGCCTGCGATAGCTCCCGACTTATGTTCGCCAAGGTGCTGGTCAATATATTCATGCGTAGACTTGATAGAATAATAAAGATTAGGATAGCCATACTCTACCAGTTTATCTATGACGGTGTAGCCAATAGAATTATTTTCTACGACGAGCATGGCGTTACCAAACTCTCTACCGACTTGGTTAAGCATGTTAGCATAGAGGTCGGGTGTTGGCTTGCCCATGTATTCACCAATGATCTCCATCGTCTCAAGTTTTAGTATGTGAAATGTAGAACTATCGGCTCCATCACCTCTGGCTACGTCTGCCGCCATAAGATAGTTGCAGCTTGGATCATATTCTTCCCAAATCCAAAAGTTTCTATCAAAACCGGTCTTATGCTTAGGCTCTTTAATGTTAGCCATAATCCATTCCATGTTCTCTGGATCAATAACAGTTTCACCGGATGTGTTGAAGTTACACTCCAACTCCTGAGCGATCTGTCTTCTGGACATGTTCTTGGTTTCTTTCTTGAACCATTCTTCATCTCTATCCGGGTGAACGTCCCACATAAGCGTTGTGAGATGGAAATTATTTTCATTGGTCTCGGCACCTACACAAGTTTTGTGGAACCAGTTGCCGACGCCGTTTGGTGTGGAGATCGCAATGCAGCGACCACCAGTTGATAGTGTTGGGTAAAGACCAGTCCATAGATCTTCTAGACCCTCAATGTGGGCAGCCTCGTCAAGAACGAGAAGAGATAGTGCTTCGGAACGACCAGCATCGCCAGAGGTGGAGGCAGCCTTGATAGAAGAACCATTGGACAACTCAAAAGACGTGCGGTTGTCGGTTGTGATGTTTGCAATCCTGATCCAGTCAGGAAGGTTCTTCATAATGTTTTTGACTTTTCGCACCAAGTTGCCTGCTGTCTCAAACTTGGTCGCCATAACAAGAATTGTCTTGTCGCGGTGGAACAACATCATCCAGACAATGTAGCCGGCAGTAATCGTTGAGATTCCTAGCTGACGACCCTTGTTGATAATATTGAAGCGGTAGTCGTTAAAGTCGTTTAGCAGAACGTCCTGATAATCGAACGTGTTAAACAACATAAGCCCGTGCATCGGGTGAGAGATGCGGGCATAGTTTTTTAGGAAGTAAGAAGGATCTTTACCACACTTAACGACTTCTTTCAGTATTTGCTGTTTCGTTAATCTTGGCATTCATACCCACTATAGACCCATTAACTCTTCGTGAGCAGAAGTAAGAATATCTTCAACTCTTGATAATCTAGCCTCCATTGCGAGGGCTATTGCCTTTTCGATCAAAACGCCAATTTCGGTTTCAAAATCACGCATTGAGTCAGAGCCCTGCATTTCTTCAAGCTCTTCTTTGATGAGCTTTCTTAGTGTTGCTTGTGTAAGTTTCATTTTTTTTCTCCTGAATTTGCTGGTCTCTTGTCGTTTGGTGGACGCTTACCAAGACCACCCTGTTTCATAAAGGCTTCCCAGCCAGCAGCTAGCTTATCTTCTGTGGCCTCGCCAACAACAGCAACCTCTTCCATACCACCGACCTTGTACTCAAGAACAGCAGTAACCCAAGAACGAACACGAGATGAGTTCTCAACACGGATGTCGATCTCTCCCTGCTTGGTTAGTGATGGAGTAGCACCGGTAATCTTGCGTGCTTCTTTCTTGAGGAACTTAACGATCTCGTTCATCTGTGCCTCGACATCAGACTCAAACCCATTGGCATATACTTCCTTAAGGGTGACCTCTGACATGTAAGAAAGGCGCATGATGTTGCCGTGGAACTTGACATTGAAGCCGTCCATAACACGCTTGTCAATAAGGGGGTTTCCCTCTTCTCTCTTGAGACCTGCCTTGACAGGCTCGCCATCTTCGGTCATTGCGCCGTCGTAGGCGTTTGCTGCGGCTTGTGATAAGCCTTGAACGATTTCGTAAACTGTTGCCATTATTCCATTCCTTTGTTGTGCTTGCCATCTAAATAGTGGTAGACTTTACCTAAGTAGTCAGCAGCAAGAGTAATTTTTGATTGAACCCAGCCGGGTAGGTCAGAGTATTGCGAAGCAAGTTGTGATACTTCTGGGGCGTATTTCTCTAGCTTATGAAGATCAGACATGGCCATTTGGACTTCATGGTCATCGTCATCGATGCCACCATGCATCATGGGCGGCTCGCAGCCCTCGTTTGTTTGCTGCGGCTCTTCCTTGGGAACTCCCTTGGACATTACACCAAAGGCACGCTGTATAGCAGTACGCCCCTTTACAAGATCGCCTGTTGCTGCCATTTCAAACATTTTACCAATCATTTGATTAAGGAACATCAACTCTTGTGATTTTATTTTTTCTACATCAATGTTCTTGATCGTTTCTATGATCTCTGCCTTAAGGGCTTGAGGCGTCTTGGAGCCAGTTTTCAACTTCATTTTGTCTTCTTGTTCTTCAAGCACTTCTCTAATTAATGCTCTCAATTCTTCAGCCTTCATCTGGTCTCCATCCTTGTTTCCAACGTTCTTCTCTTCCCTCGACCCATTTGACATAACACTTGTAACAGCAGCTATACTTTACTAACGATACATCATCGCGGGCTGAATGTGAGAAAGCACCACAAACAGGGCACCCTGTCTTGGATTCTCTATTAAGTAGTTTTCTTGAAACCTTTATTCCATTTAGTTCTACTTTGTCGTTGGCTGCGTCGTTTTTCTTTTGTTTCTTGTAGAGATCTCGCATCTGTTCCAAATAAACTTTCTCTTTGTTCTCGTCCCAATCTGCCTTGGGATTCTGGATTGCTTCTTCGCCGTACTTATCGGCGATGGCTTGCTCTACTCTAACAATGTAATCTGGATCATCCTTTTTCATAATCCCACCTGTCTGTGTCTCCAAGCTTCTTACTTTCGTTTTCGTGACTGATTCTCTGTGGGGAATCAGAATCTTTATAGACTTTCATCCAGTATGGAATCTCAAGCTCTTCAGGACAGAGTGATGAGTCAAGAAAACGCATCTTATTATTAGGGCCACATATGAGAGCACCGGTATGATCGTCAAAGAAGAAAGTCTTTGTTTTGTGCTCGTGCCAAGTTTCGGATTGTCCGTAGTCTGTGGTATCTCTAGGGCGCTGTGGATCACAAGTCCAAAGATAATCGCCTTCCCACTTGTGACCTTTTCTGTTGAACATCTCAACATCCATACCACGGAGACCCTGTATCTGGGTTAGCTGCCAGTAGTCAGAAATGCAATCCCACCAAGCAACATCATTCATTCTGATAATGCGATCAGGTGTCTCTTCTCTGTTAAAGATTGCACACTGGTCGATCTTGTCGTATAATGCGCCCATAGAAGGCAAGAATACGATGAACAGTGGTGCGCGTGCTCTAACAAATCTAATGCCGTATAGTACACCAAAAACAGTCTCATCTTTACCGTAGACAGGATTGCCAGAGAGAAAAGATTTTTTTACATAGCATTCAGTATAGGGCGTAGAAACTATCATTGGGTCACCGCCTGCTGAATACCAATTACTGCTGCCCCACCTGCAACTGCACCAATACTCATCCACATCCACTTACGTTGTGGTGACTGTTTCTTGATTACAGCCTTGAGGGCATCTATCTCTAGGTTCTTTGCTTTGTTGTCAGCAGCACGCCCTTCTTCACAAGTCTCAGCACGAATCTCGATAAGACGCTTGTGAAAGTCGCAATCAGAACCAGCCTTGTCTAGTTGGAACTCGATCTCCAAATCACACTTGGCCTGCTGCTCGTCGTGAGTTGTAAGTATCTCTGCGGCGGCTGGTGGACTAAGCAAAACGCCCGCAAAAGGTGCGGGCTCGTTTTCACCAACGATGGTGAAGGTGGGTTCGTCTGCGTGTGCCACCGACATCGCGAGAACCAAAAGCAAGTTACTGAACATAATACAATCCGTAGGTTTCTATGAATCTTTGGATAAGGGCTTCCTTATCTTCTGTGAACTCTCTTATTATAACCTCTTTCTCTGCTTTCGTCAAGTTCTCGATCTCAGATAGTCTTATCTCGTATTGCTCTTCAAGCGCTTGGAGTTCTGCCTGATACTTCTCTATTGCCTCGTCGCGTAGTTCTAGTTCTTTCGCGTGGAAGGACTTTAGGTTCTCTATCTGGGTTCGCATAGACTGCTCAGAGATTTCGTGCGCCTTTATGATGTTGCGCATGTCGTATTGCGACTTACCAAACACAACAAGAAGGAGCAGGACAAGCCCGATCTCCTTCCAGTGTTTTATACAAAAAGACAAAACCTTGCCTCTTATTTTATTAAAAGTCAAATGTGTCTTCATCAGACAAATCACCAAACTCGTCGGTCTTCATATAATCACGCAAATCTTGACCGTACAGTTCCTGAAATTCATCATACATTTCGTGATTCCACATATAGTCTGCAATCAACGCTTTGCTATGGGTCTCATCTTTCAATAGATCGACAAGTTCTCTGTATATGTCATCTTGCATTTCTAGATCATCAGTTGGATCAAAACCAGATGCTTCGGCATCCTTCATATGATCGGCTTTTCTTCTATCTCTAAATTGAGCCAATTTGGCTTCGATATCATCGCTCTCTTTAAGATTTTCTCTAAAAGAGTTCCAGTTTTCCATTATAAGTTTCATTTTATTCTAGTCCTTTTAGTTTTACAATAGCGTCAATTACGGATTGACCACCGAGGTAGAGACCAGAGATAATAACCCAGTCTGCTGATTCTAGACCGCCCCAAGCCATAAGTCCTGTAGCAGTAAGCCACACAAGTAGTTTGCGAGAGGTAACTCTTTGGATAATACTGTCGAGGAGGGCTTGCTTTTGTTCTTTGCTCATCATTTGGCACCCATGTCTTTTAATTGCTCGTAGATCATTCCAATAAGAACTGGCAGAGACATAACACCAATTAGTGGTGCCATCTTCTGTAGTGCATCCATAACGAGTTGTATATTTTCCGGGGTAATGTTTTCCATACCCTCTCTCAAGTGCCGATCATCAGTGGGCATCGGCGCTACACCTTCGCCGTCGGCGTAATAGGTAGTGTCGTAATATCCACTGTCCATTTCATCTTTTATCATTTTTTCAATAACACTGGCATCAGGCTCACGGAAACCTGCTTGATGGAGCATTTGCATACCTTCTCTCATAAGTTCTGTTGGTTTCTCATGCCCCTGTGTTGTTACAAGGAAGTTTGAAATCAAAGCGATTGGACTATCCA
>Ga0208162_1001293_pt1 | contig 13176 bp, 11 predicted proteins | sample CB_VirMetaG_4_FD_184539 | JGI IMG/M metagenome (GOLD analysis project Ga0208162, IMG submission 184539) | Freshwater to marine saline gradient viral communities from Chesapeake Bay - CB_1508_1M Viral MetaG (SPAdes) (version 4) | ecosystem: Environmental > Aquatic > Marine > Coastal | place: USA... | reverse complement strand
TATCTTATGCACCATAATTTCGCTTAGGTTCTTATCATTAGCCAACTTCGCAACTGCATCACCGCTTCGCATACTTCTCAAAAGCCTATAATATTCTTCTCTTATTAGGTGGTTTCTAACTGCTTTCTCATTAAGATACCCTGCTTCGTAAAGTGCATGAATATCTAATTTACCTGTCAGGCTTACAAAGTAATTTAACTCCCTATCGCTTAAAATCATAATGTGCTATTTACTTCTACTGTGTTAATTCCGTTTTGCATTGCCGTTGTTACAGGTATTTGCAAGACTGTTTTTTGTTGCATCATTGCCATTTCAATAGCCTTTAATTGCTCGCTCTCTAACTGTTTATTCATTATACCACTCATTGAAGGTACAAAGCTTGTTACTCCACCTGTTTCAAACTTCTTACCGCCACCCGCTTGATTGATTGCTGACAATATCGGCTTAAACATTGATGTACTTCTTTTATTAATAATTGCTTCGCCCCCTTCCGCTTCGTGTATTCTACCCCCTACTTTGAACTTAACACCACCGTTAGCATGACTTGCACCTTCAAACATTCCACCTTCTGTAAGACCACCTTGAGCAAATTGTGAAGTTACATAAGCCTTTGCACCTTGCACCGCACCAATTAACAAAGCGTTTAATGCTGCTACCCTTGCTACTGCACTCGCTCCAAAGGTTGCAACTGCATCAGGTTGAGCTAATGAAATACCTGTTATCTGTGCGCTTAGTACAGGTATCATACCTTGCAAAGTATCAAGCAATCCTAAAAGTAGTATCTTTTTAAAGTTTTCAATACTTGTTGCTCCACTACCTACCATCTCACCAACTGCTAATGCGATACCTTCAAATGATTGTGCGCCAACTCTACCCAACTTTAACAAAGTAACTTCATAATCTATTGCTGCTCTGTTCATGTTGTTATAAGCCTCAACTGTTACGGCTTCTCTTTCAATTGTAGCTTCTGTTAATTCTTCTGTTATTGCTAACTCTTCACTTATAGCAACTGTTCTTCTCTTTATTACACCCGCAACACCGCTTTTTTTGGCATTATCTTCTCTTTGTTTCTCAATTATATTAAGCTTGTTTTGTAATGTGGTTTGTTGCTCTAAACTTTGCAACTGCACATCAAAGAAAGCTGTTAACAATTGCTCTAACTGTTGGAAATCTTCAAACGTTGACGGGTCTAATCCTATTTGACTAATTATCTCATCTACACTTGCAGCCGCTTCGCTTATACCCGTATAACCTTGAGCAACCGTATTTAATACATTTTGCAACTTCTCACCCCCTTCAACTTCACCTAATAAATTTGCAATCCTTTGTTTTTGCAATTCTATTTGGCTATTCATTAGGTTTGTTTCAATCTCTAATGCTTCACGTGCCGCTGCTGCCCTTGCTTCATAGCTCTTTGTTGTATCTTCTGCAAGTTTATTTAATTCTTTAACTCTTGCCCGTGTTGCGCTCCTAACTATATTTAAAAGGCTCTCTGCTTTTTCAATTTTTATTAACTGTTTTTCTAACTCCCCTATTATTGCAACTTCTCTTTCTAATTCGTCACCGAACCCAGTAAAAGCCGCTTTTAATTTTTCTACACCTTCTTCAAATCTGCCACTAAAAAGGTCTACTAACCCACCACCTAATGTTGTTAGTCTTTCGATTATTACATTAACCACCTGCCCTATTTGCTTAAATAGCACTCTTATTTTTTCGCCGCCTTCTTGTGTTTTGCTAAAGTAAGTTACTAAGCTAACCAATGCCAACACCAAAGCACCTATCCCCGTACCAATAATTGCAACTCTTAGCAATTTGAGCATCTTATTAGCTCCACCTATTGCGCCTGTTGTAGCCTTTACCATTTGTGATGCTTGGCTAAATTGCGCACTTACTTGACCGACATTAACACCCATAATGTTAAGCTGACCCGCTGCATCTTTTAAGGCTAATTGGTAGTGCCCTACATTTCGAGTGTGTACGCCGTTGGTTTCGTCTAACTTCTTGAGCTTGCTGTTTATGTCATTTATTCGCTTACCATATCTTTCGTACTCTTTTTGACCTTCTTTAGTTGCAACGTTTATCCGCTTTTGCTCTTTTTTAAGTTGCGACATTTCAGAGCTTAATGAATCATAGCTACCTTCAACAGCGTGTGCGCTCTTAGCTAATAGCCTTTGACTTGTTGCAAGTTCTTTGTTCTCTTGTTGTAACTCGGTTATCTCAACAGCGTTTTCTTCATAGGCTTGTGAAAGCTCTTTAATGGCTTCTTTGTTTTGCCTAATTCTAACGTTTAAAGCAGCCGCTTCTTTTAATGCAGCATCACCGCCCTTTACATCAAACTCGAATATTATCTTTTCTGTTGCCATCTTAATTACCTTCTATTTTATAAATAATGTCGTAAGCATGAGAACTCGTTGCATAAATATCTATTTGTGATGTGCTTAATGTGTTAAAGTGCAAATCAGCATTACCACCGCCACCATTTAAATTAATAACCATTGCACTTGCAAATGTTATCTCATTAAAAATAGCCGTTCCGCTACTTGTCGCATCGTGTGTAGGATAAATAGTTAAAGTACCATCACCTGCTAAAGTTCCACTTCCTGTAAGTTGCTTGTAAGAGCTTCTTTTAACTCCTGATGTAGTGATATGCCAACCATCATTAATAACCCTGTCACCGCCTACGTTTAAGCTAAATTGACCTTGTTCTCTTACTACTTCAAATGCCGTTGCTCTTCCACTTGCAGAAGTACCACCACCTACTTGAAATAAAGCATTAGAATTAGTTTCGTTATACTTGCCAAATTGGTATTGATTGCTCCAATACGTTTTCAAACCTTCGCCAAATTGAACGCTGTTGGATTTATTAGGTGCTTGATTACCTTGCCCAAAACCAACTCCGTAATAATCATCATCAACAGGTTTAATATTTTCACCGCTTACCTGCGTCACATCAAAGCCACCGTTACTTGGTAAATCATTATTTGGCTTATGTGTTACCGGGTCAAACTTCTTGCCACTTATAATATCAATCCAAGGCGTATTATTTGCAGGTATATCAAAAGTATAGTTAACTAACTTAATTAATTCAACTTGTGTAGGCTCATCATTTAGCGGGTTGAAGTCTATAATTTGATTGATTAACCACCATGCACCATCTAAATATATCTTCTTATCTAATGGTCTTAAAGCTATGTCACGCTCATTCAAGTTAAGCCAATAGATTGAAGTAATACCATTCCAAATATTTCTATATTTAGGCTCGAAATAAGTTCTAAAAGCTCCATTTTTACCGTCAAAAGTATCCATTGCTAAACTTTGCCAAGTATCGCCACTCCTTGCCCTAAATACTAATCTCGGCAAGTATGCGTATTCTTGCACGCTATATTGAAAGCCTGCACCTACATTCATTTTAAAGTTACCCGCTGCGTTCTTGCCTTCATAGTAAAGTATCCTATTAGTAGGTATCATACCACTACGCCCGCCGCTGTATTGAGTGCCATCCTTTGTGTTCCATTGAATGTTTGGAATGCTTAACCCAAATTGACTTAAATCATAATCAACCGTTGCGGCAAATAAATGGTTTTCAATCGTACGCCTTCCTTTTTTGTAGTTTCTTGGTAGCTCTAAAAGGTAGCTCCCATAAGGCTCAATATCTTCATTCTGATTACCAAACTTTGTTAATTTAAAGTCGGTTTCATCATCCTTATACTTGTGTAATATTTCCCTGTTTAAATTATCACCTAAGTAGGTATTTTGAGCTTCTTGTGCTTGATTCCATTTGTTGCTCCAATTTAATTCACCGTTGTAAAAGTCATTGTAAGGCTCAAACTTTAACAACTTACTAAATGGGTCATAATATGCAATGATGTTGAAAATATCGGCAATACCTTTAAACACATCAAATACGGTTAACCCATCTTTACTTACAGGCACATATTCGCTTAATGTAAGTGTTAAATCTTCTGTAATATCTCGCCTTATCTCACTTTTAAAATAGGCATTTGTTAAAGTGACATCTTCAATCCCTTTAAAATAAACTCTTATAACATCACCCCCTTGAGTTGCTATGTTACTTGTATCTATTTCAAGAGCTTCGCCGCCTATTGTTTGTTCCGCTATATCTTGACCATTCATTTCAATACCAAATGTGCAACCGAACAAGGCAGCTCCTACCTTGCCACTCGCTAAGGCATCTATATTGGCATTGTCATAGGTCAAATCATCAAAGCCAAACTTTATTTTCATTTTAGCAGGGTTAGCTGCTACATAACCGCCGCTTGCAGTATAGTTAGGGTTTGCAGTTGTTTCTGTTATTGGTAAATAAACCTTCGTACTTACTCCGCTTGCAGTAATAGCTAAACTTGCATCTTCTGCTTCAAATAAAGCGTATCCGCTAACCGTTGCATAATCAGCATCACTTAGCGACCAAAAACCATTAAATGGCATTACTAACCTACTTGCATAATCACTATCAAGCCACTCGCTTTCGTAACCTATTCCTGCACTTGCAAAACCTTTTTGAAGTATGTTTTTAATAAAAAAGCTCGGTGTGATATCTGATAAATCAAAAGAGTTAAAGTTCTTGTTACCCCAATCAATAGGAGCAAATACCACATTTCCACTTGCTGCCGTATAATTCCAAGAATCTTCTACATTAGCCTGTGATAAGGTAAACGTTCCAAAGTCTAAACCGCTTACCATTATGTCATCTAATGCAGTATATATATTATAATTATCACCTATTACGGTCATGTCATAGCCAGTTGCAATATCTTTTTTAAAGGTCTTTTCAACTTGACCTTTACCCCTTAGTATTTCAATTCCATTGCTTATAATTTCGCAATCTTTAGGCTCTTTTAATGTGCTAAAATCTGCGCTATTAGGGTCATAAACATAATCAAATAAGTCATTATTTCTTTGCGTTGCAGGTAGTCTAAACTTTTTAGAATAACTCGCATTAACTTGATTAAGGTTGTGAACATCTGTTACCTTAAACGTCAAACCTACTACATTCTCAATCCCTTGAGCGTTAAAATCTACCAAAGTATTTGCAGCAGGTGAAAGGCTTTTTGGGTACATTACCAATCTATCCCATCTATTCCCTTGTTGACGTATATAATGACCGCTTGACTCAGTAAAACTCGTTACATTCATTTGATGTGCGTCTAACTCGGCTCTGTACACATCATAGTTATTAATCTCACCATATAACCCACTTGCAAGTAGCCATGTAGAACCATTAAAAACGTGTTTACCGTTGGCAAAATCAGTTAATAAAGTATATCCACTTGGTAATAAGCTTTCAGTTGGTACATCTTGCGTATTTACAATATGTGGTATAAATATATCATTTGCGCTTAAAGTATCTCGATACCTATGCCCACCGTAAATACTTTGCCAATCATAACCGTAATTAGTTTGCCCTGCCACTTGTTGCCATGTGCCGCTTGCCGTTTGTCCGTTAATCTCTAAATGAACACCCGAACCGCTTACATCATACACATAATTAGAACCATTTCCAAATATGCCTTCATTAAAGGTATACCAATTGCCATTATCTAACTTTATACCGTTACAACTACCCGAAGCCGTGCAAGCTATGTTATTACCGCTAACTGTCCATTGAGCCGTTCCGTAAGTATCTGTAATTGTGCGCCCAACTACAGACCCGCTAACAGGAGTTAAATAACTATGAGTGTCAAAATATGCCCCTTCATTATTTATCCTGTATGAGTTAAACATTTTTCGACCTGTGTTACTTAACTCATAACCAAATAAGCTATCATTTACACCATCTTTAGTAGGTAGGTAGGTGTTTAATACTTCTAATCTATAATTTTTAATATGTACTTTAGCATCAGTCGCAGGGTCATAACCACTATTCGCCCATAGGGTAATCCTAAAGTCAGTATCTGTTCCATTCTCCCCCCAAATAACAATATTCTCAATTGTTTGAATATTGGCATTAGGGAAGAAATAAAACCCATTTTGATAAACTAACCCATTATTCTTTAAATCTACCCATGCTCTATTATAATTAGAGCTTGGCGGGAAATATAGGTCAAAAACACAGCGAACTAATGCCCCCTTTGGTATATTTGTAATTGGTATTGTTGTCTGTTCAATGAACAGATAAAAAAAACTATTCCCACTTAAGACATTACTTGGATTAACTTCTAACCCGCTTGCAGTATAGGCTACATCCCAATCATTAAACCCCCCACTTGGATTATTTTGGTCAAAATATATATTAGTGTCTACACCTGTATAATTCAATGGTAATTTATGCAATCTACTGGCTCCAAACTGCCCACCACTTGACCAATTAGAAGAGTTATATAAAATAGGGTTAAAATTATAACCTATCGAGTCACCGCTATATTGGCTTAAAGGTGCTTCGTTTTGTGTTGCTCTTAACCCACTTGCACTAATGTATGCGCTATTGCCTTCTGTGCTTATTAACGCTCTGCCTGTGCTTTCTTCACATAGCATTACATCAACTAACACCCCGTTATCATAACGCTCTAAGTTCTTGTAATAATACCCACTAACAGGAGTTAAGGTTGTGCCACTTAACCCGCCTGTAATTGTAGTATATGACCAACCGCCGCCATCGTTAACCCATCCACTTAAAGACAAAGTACCCGCTACTCCATCACTCAAATCAATGGTAGTAGTGCCATCGCCTAACAAGCAATTATTACCTACTCTTGCTCTATCTTCTCCAAGTTCGTCAATTAAATAAGTCTGCTCACTTGCTTCATCAAATAAAGGACTTTGAAATATTAAATGTTGAACGCCCCCAATAGCTGCTTGATTATTATAAACATCACCCATAGGGTCATAGTTATCCAACTCATCAGCATTACCGTATCTTATTTGAAAGTCTAAAGCTCTACTCATTATCCTTTTTGCCTTCTTAATGCGTTTGCTAATTCATACTCAAATTGTACGTTAAACACTTCATTGCCTTGTATATTGCTTTCAATCAATAAAGAATCTGTAAGCAATACAATAGGTCTATACTGTGTGCCCTCTTGAACCCATACACCCGCGCTACTAAATAACTGTTTAAGCCAATTTAACTCATCTACTGAAATGTTTTGAGTACCTACTCTAAAGCGTGTACTCATGCTTGTGTTTGGTCTAAACTTACCGTAACTTGTAATAGACTCATAATCCACTAAAGGTCTTTGCGAAATACTACTTTCAATATCAATTGACTGCTCTTTAAATGCGTAACAAGTAAAGAAATCTAAAGCACCGTAATTGTTTTGAAATACAAATCTAACAGGGCTTATTCTAAAGCCTTTGTCAATGTTTACGCTTATTTGTTGAAATATTGTATTTGTTGTAACTGTTTCAAATTGTACTGTGTAACTTTCAGTATCACTATCTATTAAAGGCTGTGTACCCGTATTTAATGTAAGTGCATTTATATTGGTGTACCCTATACCTAAATAGCAAGTTTGGTTACCTAATGTAAGGCTATTAACTACGCCTGTTGCCATTATCCCTGCTGTATCTGTGGTAACCACTGTTACCTTTACATTCTCTTCATTGTTGTAAAGACTTACAAACTCGCTTTCACCTTCCCTTATTTCAAATGTTGGCTTATCGGTCAATATTTTAGTACCGCTTATTGTAGTAAAATGTTCAGTTGCAACCAAACCACTATCACCCACATTTAACGCAGCGTTTACAATCCAATAACCGCTACTTGTTAAGGTATCCCCATCATTAAAAGTACCTGAACTTGTAAGTATCTTTTCTGTTGCTGTAATGTAAAAATCTCTTATTGATAGACCACTATTAAAATGTGTTTGGTTAGGTGTGATTATATCAATATCAGCTCTTAGATAATCTTGTATGAAAGTTCGCATATCAACCTGAAAGTTGTCCGTGTCCCCAAACTTAGCCTGTACCGTTATGCTATTTATTAAGTCGCTTGTGGTGTTGTCGTATAAGCTAAACTCAACCGCTTCTAAATCGACTACGCTTGTTTCTACTTCAAATAATACAGGTCTATATGCTATATCGTAATCCGTTGGAGTTGTTATGCTTGTAAGTGCCATTATGCTACTACTGCTTTAATTAGTTCTTCTCTGTATATTGCCATTAAAGCCGTTCTTATTTGGCTTATTATCCTTTGCAAGTGTTCATTCATTGTATGCTCAATAAACTCGGTTCTTCGCCCATTGTTGGTATATTGATAAGCTCCTTGTGTTGGGCTTCCTTCTCGCTTAATTGCAGTTGCGATTGCCCATGCCGCGCTATCTGCTTCTTTGCCGCTTGCTATACCTTTAATCTCTACCCACTCTCTGATAGCTTCAACAGGTGGCATACTTCCCGCCTTTCTACCATCATTCACATATTGCAAGTAATCAAGGCCAAATATCTTTACGTTTAAATCTCTACCATTAAGCTCTGATTCTTGCCTAATAGATGCAACACCGCGACCGCTTGCATTGTGCCCTTGCTCTATGAACTCCCTTTGAAGCTCTTTAACTAAATTATCTGCTATGTAATTAATTCTACTTAGCATTTCCAATAGTTGGTAAAGTTTAAAGTCATTCTAACGCTTATGTATTGGCTGTTACCAAACCTTAATATTTCGTTGTGTGATTGTTGCCCAACTATTGACCTTTGCAAGTTTCTATCATTCGTGCAAGCTGTATTAACCACACTTATAAGTGTATTCATTGCCGTATCCCATGCCGCTTGTTTACTTGTTGTTTGGCGTTGTGCATCGTTGTACTTCTCTAAAACATATAAGTCTAAGGTGTAACCAATGTCACCGCTACCATGTCTTAACAAGCTCTCAGATGCCTGACCGCTAAAAGGTATTTGCAAGAACACTAATTCGCTATAAGCGTTTGAAGGTTTGTTTAAATCTTCTGCTATTGTACCAAACAAAAACTCCTTGCTTAGTTCGGTGCAAGCTGTTTCTATTGCACTAACTATATTACTAAGCATTAATAAAAGCTTTTAAATTGGTAACGTATGTATTAAGGCTATCTTTTACGCTTTGCTTCATTTCAGGTATTGCGCTTGATGTGCCTTCTAAGGGTGCTTGACTAACTAATTTAAAGAAATTGAAATCTGAAACGGTATCTATTCCATTTAACACTCTCTCAGCGTTTTCTATTTTATTTAGAATGGCTTTTAGCTCTTGAGTTGTCATGTTGCATTTTTACGAAATATACTAAAAAAGCCCGTACTAATTAAAGTACAGGCTCGGTGTAGCTATGAAGAAAAAAAGTTTTTACTTGTTGTTGAAGTATTCTTCAGTTTTAGGTTCTGCAATAATTAAATCACATACAATGCTTTCTAAAGTCAATTTATTAAAAGTAAAGTCTTGCTCAATAAAAAATATTGTTTCGTCATAGTTTTGATTGTTATCCATGCAGTAAGCAATATGCTTATTTATTCTTTTAGCAATGTTTAAAGTTTGATTAGCGTTAAAGCCTTGGCTTGCGATTGTGTTAAGTGCGTTGTTAAAAGTGTTCATCTTTGTTTGTTTTTGATGATTCAAATATAAAACGCCTTACCCCTACTAAATCAATCATTTCGATGAACTAAACCAAACCTTCGATGAATTAAAAAGCCCTGTCGTTAAACAGGGCTTAAATCAAATCAAACAAACATCAAAACTAAAGAACTACAAACTTAATATTAAATCGTTGACTCTATGCCATTCGCTTTGCATTAAGTAAGTGCAATCTAACCCGCTATTCATACAACGTGGTAACTGTGTATTTTTCCAAAATACAAACATCTTTTTGTTCATTGCCCCTGCTGCATGGATTAACCCCGTATCATTACCTATTACCAAACTTGCACCACTAAGCAAAGATAAAGCGTGTCTAACGTTGCCAATTCCTTTTGCGTAAGGTTGTAGCCATGTGTTACGCTGTAAGTCGTTTATACTGCCTGTAAATACTATTTCAAAGTTCTTTTTCTTACAAGCCTTAACAGCATTTAGCAAAGTAGCTAAATCAACTTCTTTTGTATCTAAGTATTGCCTTGACTCATTACCTGAGCCATGCACAATAACTACATAAGGCACTTTTGGTATGTCGTAACCTTTAGGCTTGTCAATATAGCATCTTTGACCGTTCCACTTCTCACCGATTACATTCTCATAAATAAATTGATAATCGGGTTTATTGTTCCAATTAGTACCCGTTAAAACACTTGTAAATAATGGCTTTGTATTTGGCTTTTTATCTAATGTATTAATAAACTCGCAATCTTTAAAACAATCCCTTACAAAGGGCAAATCAAAATAAACATCAATAGGATGCTTTTTAATTTGTGCTAAACGTTTAATAGCTGCTGTGCAGTTTATAAAATTACCTAATCCAAAGTTATGTATTTGATGTATCCACATTTTTTTCATTGTCACTCGCGCCTGCTTGCTTTGTTGTTAGGGGCGATGTAATCACCTGCCCCTATTAATGCGAATGTTTTTATTTTAAAAATCCGTTAAATAATCATTTGTTTTAGCCCACTTATTAAACTCTCTTTTTGTCATAAACAAACGCTCACCTTCAATAGTATCTACAACGTAAGAACCACAAATATCAATAAGTCTATTTGTTTGTTTTTTAGCTTGGTCTAATAATGTTTCTTGGTAAGTTCCTGCTAAGTGTCTGTTTGATTCTATAAGTTTCATCTTTTTACTTTTTGTTTGTTTGATGATGTAAAAGTAAAATAACATTTCACACCTTAGCAATGATTTCGATGAACTGCTTAATAGCTTCGATTAATAGTTCCTTTCGTCCTTTGTTTGATAGATAAGGGTGCATCTGCAATTGCAAACATTCTTTGCACTCCCCCAAGTATCGCCGGGGTATCTCATTTGTTCACCACCTACAATAAAAGCCCCTTGCATCGGTGCTACTTGCCTATCTGCTGTTATATGTGCCTGCCTTGTGCGCCCATCAATAAAAGCTAACCAAACCTTATCCAACTCTTCGCCTAAACTTTCAGCACCTATAAAACTTGCATAGTTAGCCATTGTAAGGCTTTCTGTACGTGCTATAAGCTCAGGTCTAAAAGCTGTCATTATTCGCCATTCTTGGTTAACACTTGCGTTTATAGCTGCCTTTATTTGTGGTATGCTTTGCCCTTCGTTTACCCCTGTTGTAACAGCTTCGTTAATAGCTTTTCTTGCTACTTCTTGGCTTGTTTGCGTTACGCTAATTACACGGCTTGCAACTTCGTTATCTACAAACTCAGACATTTGCAACCAATACAAATCATCTTCGCTTACTATTTCTTTTAGATTGAATCTATAAGGGCTATTCTTTTGCAACGCTCTTATAGTACCGTTGTAATACTTCTGCCCTTGCTTTGTATAAAGTTCTTTATATAGCTTTCGTGTATCGCTTGTGTTGATGTACTTTGGTATTTCGTCAACTATGCTTATAGGTGTTGAGCTTTCTTTAACTGCATTTAATAGGCTTCGCTTTTGTTGTGCAAATAGGCTTTTAATAGACCTTACCCATGTGCGCTCATCTCTTTGGCGTTTATCGTCAAACTCTCGACCGCTTAACTCTTGCTTTGTTTTTAGTTGTTGGGTGTGGTTGCACATCAATAATCAGGGTAACGCTTATTAATATCTTCACTATCAAAGCCATCATCAAAAGGTAATAGGTTACTTGGTATAGTGTACTTTGGAAAAGTTTCGTCTACATCTACTTCCATTATTGCCTGTTTTTCTTGATTAGATAGCCAATAAGCCTTACTAAGCCATTCAACTTGTTTAGCCCTATCTACCTGCAATACTTGAATGTTTGACGTATCAGCTTTAAAGTATAGGGTTTCGTCATAAGGTTGTACTACCCTTCTATTAATCTCTGCAATGTACTTATTAAGTGCAGGTAGTATTGCATCGGTGTAAGCACTCTTTTTAGCTTCGTTTACATTGTTGTATGTGCTGCTTTTATCGTCGTTAAATAGTTGACTTGGTAAGTTGTACAACATACAAATATCATTACGGCTCAAATCGTGTTGCTCTATTAGCTGCATACTTCTACTATCTAAGCCTAATTGCTGCCATTTTAACGCCATGTTTGAGTAGGCTATCTTACCTGCGTTATTACTACCCATTACCTTTTGGCGTATCTTATTCTCAAGGGTTCGCGCTTGTTGCTCTGTTAGGTTGCCCATGTTTTCAGGGCTAAGGATGCCTAATGCGCCCATGTTTTGGTTTTGGTTAGTAATAGCGTTTAAGTTTGCATTACTTGCATTAAGTGCCATTAACCCCGCTTTAAGTGGGCTTTGTCCGTATAAAGTCTCACCATTAACCCATTCGTAGTTAGGCTGCTTAACGTGGATTATTTCATCGGGTGAATATTTAGCCACAACGGTTGCAGGGCTAAGGGTTAAATCATAGCTTTTTATTGGCTCAGTTGCACCGCTTCCGCTTTGAATCTCTATGTATTGTGAAGGTAAAACATAAAGCTCTTTTGTTAGCCCTTTGTTTAATCCATTTTCTAAAGTTACCTTGTAATTGTAAGTGTTACCTGTTATTAAATAATAGCCTATGCTTTGCTCTACGAAGTCTGTCCAATCTTGTAAATTGTTAGGCTGTTCTAACAATTCTAATAAAGGGCTATCAGTTACCTTTTCTTCATTGCCATCTTTATCATATCTGCACAACTTCCACGGAATATTAGCAGCCTTAGAACTAATATATTTTACGCAACTATAAACAAAGATGTTTTTATTATAGCCATTTTTTACATAACTCTCATAGCTATCAGGTAATGGCACAGGGCTATTTTTAGCTCTCCATTGGTAAAGGGTATCATAAAACTGCTTATCTAAAGCAACGTCATTTTTAATATTTAACCCTAATATATTTAGAGCTTGTTTTTGTAGCCAATTCATATTATAAAAAAGTCATTATTATCTAAAAAATGCTCTACTAATCCTGTTAACGCATCGGGTGCATCATCATGTTTATTTTTACCTTCACGGGTGTACGTGCGTAAAGCTAACATAAATTCATTGTTCAAATCTTTACAAAAATAACAATTTAACGACACGTTTGAAGAGTTGGTTACTATACGAGTATTCTTATTTGCGCTTTGGTGATAAGTGGTTATATTAGTTTTACGCCAATTAACATCGCTTAAAATACGCTGCACACTACGAGCAAAGCCC
>Ga0208162_1001287_pt1 | contig 13198 bp, 9 predicted proteins | sample CB_VirMetaG_4_FD_184539 | JGI IMG/M metagenome (GOLD analysis project Ga0208162, IMG submission 184539) | Freshwater to marine saline gradient viral communities from Chesapeake Bay - CB_1508_1M Viral MetaG (SPAdes) (version 4) | ecosystem: Environmental > Aquatic > Marine > Coastal | place: USA... | reverse complement strand
AAAGAAAAACTTGTAGAAGAAAACTTCGAAGGCAAAGAACAATTTATAGTAGGTGGTGGTAGTGATATATTATCTTTTGACCACGCTCCTAATATAAGATCTTATATTCATAATGAGTTAATTGGTATACACGAAGAGTTTTCAAAAGAAAACCTTGAGCCTTCTTTTGTATATGGTATAAGATCATATACTAAAAATGCAACTTTAACACCACATACCGATAGAATAGCAACCCATCATATATCGTCAATTATAATTGTAGATAAAGACTTAGCTTGCGGTTGTTCAAATAAACCAAACGCTGATGATTGGCCACTAGATATTCAGGGTCATGATGGTGAATGGTATAAAGTATATGCACAACCAGGAGATATGATACTGTATGAATCTGCTAAATGTGAACACGGAAGAGTAGAACCTTTTGGAGGAACATTCTTTAGGAACTTTTATGTGCATTATAAATTAAAAGACTGGGAATATAAACCATGAGTAAAACAATACTTGTAACAGGTGGCGCTGGTTTTATAGCTCATCACGTTATAGAAGAAATACTGGATAATACTGACTGGAATATAGTTAGTCTAGATAGATTAGATTTTAGTGGTAATCTAAATAGACTGCAAGAAGTAGTAGGTAGTAGAAAAGATAAGAAAAGAGTTAAAGTTGTACATCACGATTTAAAAGCTCCTCTTAATCCTCAGATTACTTCTTCTATTGGTAAGGTAAATTATGTAGCTCATTTAGCTGCAGGATCTCACGTAGATAGAAGTATTGACTATCCAATGGAGTTTGTACTTGATAATGTAGTTGGAACTGCAAACATATTAGAGTATGCTAAAACATTAGATACGCTAGATAAGTTTGTTTACTTTAGTACGGATGAAGTATTTGGCCCAGCTCCAGGAGAAGTTAAGTATAAAGAGAATGATAGATATAATTCTACTAATCCATATAGCGCATCTAAGGCAGGAGCAGAAGAGTTAGTTGTGGCTTTTGAAAACACTTATCAAATGCCAAACATAATAACCCATACTATGAATGTCTTTGGCGAAAGACAACATCCCGAAAAGTTTATACCAATGTGTATTAATAAAGTGTTAAAAGGTGAAAAGATTTGGATACACGGTAACAAAGAAAAAACAGAAGCCGGTAGCAGGCATTACATACACGCTAAAGATGTAGCTAGTGCTTTATTGTTTTTACTAAATAATGACACACCATCTGTGCCTGATGAAACAGGAATTAAGTGTCCTAAGTATAATATTGTAGGTTCAGAAGAAATAGATAATTTATCATTAGCATTATATATATCAGCAGTGTTAAAGAAAAAATTAAAATATGAAATTATAGACTTTCATTCATCAAGACCAGGGCATGATTTACGTTATGCTTTATGTGGTGATAAAATGAAAAGTATTGGATGGACACCTAGTGAAGTTTATGATAAACTAAAACAAACTGTAAACTGGACTGTAGAAAACAAAAGATGGTTGATAGATTAAATGAACAATTTCAACTTTCTAATTACTGCTCACTCTGATAATCCTACCAGATTAAATTTACTTTTACAATGTATTGAATCAATAAAAAGATTTGGATATAAAGCCATAGTTGTTGATCATTTTTTTAACTACGAAGCATTTAAAGAAGCTGATGGTTTTGTATGGGTAGAAGATAATGCTATAGTAAAACCTCAAGAGTGGAGTAAATATGATTTGTATCATGTGTGTCAAACCAATTATGAAAAGGTAGATACATTTACACCTTACGATAGCTTTGCTCCATTTGCAATTATAGATCAATTCAACAAAGGTTATAGACTAGTTGAAGGTGATGGTGTATTTAGTATACATTATGATTGGCAACTTAAGAAAGATGTAAAAGAACTAGTAGAAAAATATCCTAACAGAGAAGGTATATTCTTTAAATATCCTCCAGATAATATGTCTTTATTTAGCAGTTGTTTTTATTTAAAGAAGTCACTTTGGAAAAAGTTTGAAAGAATACAATCTTTAGATCAGTATATGCATGAAATAAAAAAATATATGGAGTGGTTTTTTTATGATGAGTTCAAAGATGAAAATGTAGAAATATTAAAATCACACCCTAACGAATATTTTATTAATGATTTATATTATAGATCATCCTATTTAAATTTTAAATGTAATCTGTATGGCTTAGATGATGAGGTTATATTTAATTTTAATAACTCATTTGAAACATTAGACAAAAAATTAGATTACTATTTTGTAAAAGAAGACAAGCCTCTTAATATTCATTTACATAAAGACCATTTTAAATTTCATACATTTAGAAAAAAATGATACGATTTATTCCCAGTGCAATAGTAGATGATAGATACAGATGGATGGCTAACTTCTGGGCGTATTGTCAAAAAAAATCTTATGGTTTACAATCATATAATAATAGTCTTGTAACTGTAGTAAAACAAAACAATACATTTAGTCCTGTATATAATAATGTAGATTGGGATTTAAAAGGTTTACCTTATTATATGTCACCTCCAATATGGGATTATGTAACTTGTCGAAACGAAAACTGTGTAGTTATAAATGTATTCTCTTCTATAAAACCACTGCTTGATTTATATGATGATGAGGATACAATAGTCTTGTGCGATATGGATATTGTTTCACTAAAAAAATATAATCATATAATGCCAGGTGATAGTAATGTTATATGCTATGATGGCTATGAAGAATGGCATATGTTTATAGCAGATGAGTCAAAGAAAAACTATAATAAAATTAAAAAGTATTTAACTCATGAATCTGGTAAGTTTATGAACGGTGGCTTTGTTCCTATACTTGTAAAGAATAAAACTTTAAAATTAATTATTGATGATGTTATATCTATAGCAGAACAAATTATAGAATCAGACTCAGAAGTAAACTGGAAATGGTGGGCTTGTATGACAGCATTTTCTATTGCTTGTCATAATAATAGAATCAAAATGATAGGACAGAATAATACTTATATACCTAGTTTTAATCAGTTTGATGAACACGATCATTACTTCGCACACTATAGTGTTGATTCTCAGTTTAATAAAGCTACATTTCCTAACCATAATATAGCGGAATATCCAAATAATTCTTTTTATGCTTTAGTTAAGGAATGGATGGCAAATTAAAACACTTAACTTTTTAATTTGTAAATTTGTACTATATTAATTGATTTATGGCTTATTTAACTTATGTTTTAGTTTGTCCTGTTGGAGCTGACGGTGGGGAATGTTCATGGAATGTAAGTTGTGCTGATGGTGTTAAAAGATCTGTAACAATACCTGAAGAAGATCAGCAAGAAGTATGTTTAGCAGCTCCATATATCATAGCAAAAACTTCTATATCAGGTTCTTCTTATAAGAAACTACCAGAAGAAACTTGTAATACAAAATGTGGTTATGCCGATCCTAGCCCACTACCTCCACCTAGTCCACCAACTCCGGTTGCACCGACACCGGTTGCACCGACACCAAGCCCTACACCGAGTCCAACTCCAACTCCAACTCCAACTCCAACTCCTATACCTACTCCAACTCCAGTTCCTGCGAGTATAGTCCCACCTATACCTTCGCCAGTAACTACAGAGTATACATTAACATATTCTCAAGCAGCTCAAGGTTGGCCATCTTTTTATTCTTTCATACCTGAGATTATGATTGGTATGAATCAATACTTTTATTCTTTTAGTGGTGGTAATTTATATCAACATAATAGTGATCTATCAAGAAATAATTTTTATGGAACTCAATACAACTCATATATAACTACAGTGTTTAACGAGAGACCTCTTGAGAATAAACTATTTAAAACAATTAATTTAGAATCAGATCAAGCTTGGGATGTTACAATGGAAACAGATATACAAACTAATGGGTATATAGATTCAGAATGGTTTGAGAAAAAAGAAAACGCATTCTTTGCATTTATTAGACAAAGAGGAGAGATACCTGCATTAACAGGTGAGTATGCTATGAGATCAGTAAATGGTATAGGTAAAGCCTTATCTTGGAGTTTAGCAAGTACTACACTAACAGTTAGTTTTTCAATCACGCCTCTAGTTAGTATAGGTAGTGAAGTGTCAGTAGGAGACTATTTATATTTCTCTGTTCCTTCATATACCACAGTAGAATTAGCAGGACAGATTACAAACATTGAAGTAAATCTTCCAGCAGGTATAAACAGAATTACGGTTGATGCATCCGTATCAGGAGCACAACCTATTACAGTAGCTGATCCTTATATATTATTTATTAAAAGTGCTGAGGCAGAATCAAATGGTTTACTTGGTCACTATGGTATATTTACCCTTACAAACAAAAGCACGCAATCAACTGAATTATTTGCCGTTGAATCGGAAATCATGAAAAGCTATCCGTAAAATTAGTATCTTTGCATAGAATGGAATTTAATATACGAAAATTAAATCCATCTGATTATGACGAGGTATTGGCAGGTTGGTGGAAAGATTGGGGTTGGAAAGCTCCAGCTAAAGATTTTCTACCAGAAAATGGTGAAGGTGGATTAATGGTTTTAGATGATATTAAACCAGTTTGCGCTGGTTTTTTGTACATTTCAAACTCTAAGGTAGCTTGGGTTGAGTGGATAATATCAGATAAGAACTATAAAAACAAAGATAAAGCTTTGAATTTATTATTGGATACATTAATATTAACAAGCGAAAATTTAAATATGAAATATATATTTGCTACAAATGACAATAAAAGTTTAATTAAAAGATTTGTAGGTAAAGGTTTTCAAAAAGGTAGTATAACAACTGAATTAATTAAAGTAATATAACATGGGAAAAGACACAGCTTTTGGAGGTTTTGTTGAAAAAATGGGTGGAGCTCCAGGTTTAATTGGGGCTGGTGTAGGATTAGCAAGTAGTATAATGAGTTTTGCAGATGCAAAAAAACAAAGAGAGTTACAAGTTGAAGCTCAACTTGAAGCAGATAAAGCATTTGAAGAAGCTGGTCGTATACTACAAGAACAATATATGTCTGGTGTAAGCATTCCTCTTGGAGCTTATGAGCTTGAAAGAGAAGGCATTGCACAAGCAGGAGCTCAAGCAATACAAGCTTTAACTGAAGGTGAAGCTAGAGGAGCTGCAGGTGGAGTAGGAAGAGTAGTTGCTTTACAACAAGAAGCTCTTGCAAAACAAAGAGCTGATCTTGAACAAAGACAATTTGATTTAGAAAAACAAAAAGCAGAAGAATTAATGGCTCTACAACAAGGAAGACTTGGATTAAAAATGGGAGAGCTTACAGGTCAACAAGAATACTTAGCAGACTTAAGAGCGCAACAAGCTGCTTCAAGTTTAGCTGGCGTTAGCGCTTTAACAGATTTATCAGGAAGTATTATAGAAAAATTAACTCCTCTTTATAATAAAAAATCAGGAGATTCAAATACACCCGAAGTAAAATCAGGGCCGTTAGATATTTAAAATAAAAGTATATGGCTACAAAGTTTGGTTATGTAAGAGATAAACAGCCCTTAAGTATTAACTGGGCAGAGATATCTAAAAGTTTTAATGACAGGTTAGCTGCTGATGAAGCAGAGAGACAAAGCAAAAGAGAGGATATACAGAAGCAATATGATGATTTATCTCAGCAACTTATAAATAAACCAACTGGAGCTGATACAGATTTAAATTACGCAATATCTTCTTTCTCTACTCAAGCTGCTCAATCTTCACTTGACGCTCTTAATAAATTAAAGAGTGGGGAGATGACGGAGCAAGAGTACTATAATCGTAGAGCAAATCTTAAGAGTAGTACAAATAATTTATTTCTTTACGCTAAAAATTTTAATGATCAATTAGAAGAGAATTTAAAATTAATTCAGTCGCAAGATCCAAACAACAGAGGGTCTGATGGTATGGCTTTTCAAATGGCTATAGCTCAAGATATGTTGAATTTTAAAAACACTGTGGCTGTTATAGATCCAGCTACAGATGAAGTAGTTCTTGTTAAAACTGATGCAGAGGGAAATCCTACAAATGAAATAGTTAACGTTGCACAACTTGGATATTTATCAACTCAGAAAGAATATGATTATAACTATAAAGATCAAATTAAAAAATCTATAGAGGGAAGAGGTGTTACAAAATATGAAAAAGATGGTAAATCAATCACTACTATTCAGGGGGCAGAAATTGATCCTAAAACTGCAACTGCTACTGTAAATGCTTTAGCTGAATCATTGTTAGGAGATGAAGCACAGCAAAGAAGTATACTTGCGCAAAACGGTTATAAGTACACCCAGGATGAAAACTTAAAAGGTAAAGATGGATATATATATTATGACATTAATACTAATACATATGATGTAGACACAGCCGCTGCATTAGAATTTGTAAAACAGGATATAAATAATTCTATACCTGTTGAAATAAAAAGTACAATCAGTGATTATCAGAAACAAACTTTAGCAAATCAAGATAGAGCTTATAGAGAAGGAGTTAGACAATTTAATGAAACACTAGGTTTAAAACAGGCTCAATTAATTGCTGAAAATGATTTATCTGTTACTGATATAAGCTCGCCTACTAATTTCTTTAGAACAACAGGAGGAGTAGATACTACAGCTAACAACTATATAAGAAGCGTAAATAGAAACTCTTTTGATACACCGCAAGAACAAAGAGATGTTGCGATAAATTTAAATGAGGTATTAAAAACCGTAGATATTGACGATGCGATTATAAGTTTTGATGATACAATTAAAACTATTACAGAAGAACAATACATTCCTGGTGTCCCTGGCACTCAAACTCCTGGAATTAGAAGAGATGCAATTATGTCAGAGCCAGTATTAATAGTAAATGTACCAGGCGTTACAACACAACCAATAAAAATACCTGTTAATGAAAAAGTAAATGAGTATTTAGAATTAATAATGAATAGTTTAGGTAATGCAAAAAAAACAAACACTACAATTAATCCTTCAGATTTCTCTTTTATTGTTAACAATGATTTTTATAATCCTGTAGCGAAACAACAAGAGGGACAAGACAAGACGGAAAACAAAGGAAGCAGAGCAAGTGGTTTTAATCCTGATTAAAAATGAATGAAGCATTAGAAACAGCATACACATTTTTTACAGAGCAAGGCTACAATGGTAGTATTGAAGATTTTGTTGATTTAATTAATAAAAATCCTGACGCATTAGATTTATCGTACACTCTTTTCACAGAAGAGGGTTATGCTGGTACACTAGATGATTTTTCTGCACTTATGGGTGTAAAAAAAAAAGACGAAACCGAAATCGATATGGTTTCCGAATTGGAAACTGGTACTTCTCAGCCCAGCGCATTATCAAGAAACCAACGTCTTAGCGTAACGCCTCAGCCTGAAAAAGACACTGCAATTGAAAGAGCTTTCGGTAAAAACGAAGTCACAGATTTTTTCGGAGATTTATACAGAGCTTGGAAGACAGGAGCTGGTCAAGCTGCTACTGTAGATGATGCATTAAAAGTATTTTCTTCTGGAACTAATGTATCTCAAGAAACTTTACAAGATTACATTCAAGCAGTACAAACTATGGAATCATTTTCTCCTTCTGAGGAAATGCAAGACTTCAGTAGAATTTATGAAACGGAAGGTAAAGGTGTTAAAGGTTTTATAAAAGGTGTTTTAAAAAACCCAACAGCTGCAGTTCAAGTAGCTGTATCATCTTTAAGAGCTATGTTAAACCCAGCTTCTATAGGAGCAGGGGCTGCTGGAGCAGGGGCGGGAGCAGCAGCAGGTTTAGCAGGTGGTATATTAGCGCCTATTACATCCACTGCTGGAGCAGGGGTTGGTTCAATACTTGGAATGACTGGTGCTCTTGAAACCGCATTATCATACACAGAATTTTTAAAGGAAGAGCTGCAAAATAAAGGATTAGATTTTACTGATGAAAATATTAGAATAGTATTAGAAGATGATGAATCAAGAAATAGAATTAGGAATAGATCATTAGGTAGAGGGGCAACTATATCTGCTCTTAATGCAATTACAGGTGGTTTAGCAGGAGGTGTAGCAGCCAAGGTGGGTACAAAACTTGGCAGAACAGCAGCTACTGTAGCTGGATTAGGAACACAAGCAGTAGGAGGTGGGGCGGCAGAAGCTGCGGGTAGAGCTGTAGCTGGACAAGAAATGGATGTGGCTGAAATTGGATTTGAAGCTTTAGGAGAAATAGCTGGCCCATCAATAATAGGAACTGCTATTGGTATAGCAAAAACTCCTGAGTATAAAATTAATAATGAAGCTGTAAGCAAACAAGATGTAAAAGATATCATAGATGGAGATGATTATGATGCTATTGCTGGTATAACTTATGAAATAGTTAATGATCCAATATTTAAGGAAAAAGTAAATCAAGCTAGACAAGATGCTCCTATTGCTAAGGAAATTAAAGAAACGTTTGATAAAGACAAACAGCCTAGTAAAGAGCAACTAAAACAATTAATTGAGTTACAAAAAGAAATAACTAAAATTAAGGATAATAACACTCCAAGAGCAAAAGTTAAATTAAAAGAATTAGAAGAACAATATAATACAATAAGCGATGCCATTCAAAAGCCAAGCCCAGAGAAGGTGGATGTACAAGAACCTGCCCCAGATAGCGAAGCAGTGGGAGCGAGAGACATCCAACAACAGCCAGTTACCGGAGAGGTTACACCCGAGCCAGTCGAACCAGAAGCAAAACCAGCCGAAGAAGTCACGCCTGAGGTTGAGGTTGAGGAGACCGAGATAACCTATACCCTGCCAGAAAACCCTATAGAAGCTAAAAAAGATTTTGAGATTATTGATAATAGAGATCAAAGAGCAGGACGTGAGATAGAAGAAGATGGAACAGGTAAATACTATGTTAGAAATATCAAAACAGGAAAAGATGTTGGTGTTAAAACAAAAAAAGATGCTCAAGCTATTATAGCAAATCCTCAAATTTTTGACTATGGTGAGGGTTCGCCTGTCTTAAAGCAATTCCAAACGAAAGTTGAAGAAGAAGTAGTAGAAGCTCCTATTGAAGTTTTACCTACTGATAAAGTAAAAAAAATTGGAAACTTTGAAATATTATTTACGAAAGATAATATTGTAAAAAGTATAAAGAAAAATGGCGAAGAAGTTTCAAATAAAGGAAGACAAAATGCAGAGTCATTATTAATTAAAGAAGCTTTTATAAATGTAATGCCTGAGAAAAAAACTGACATTGAAGGTTTAAGTCCTATCGATAGAGCAAAAAAAATATTAAATGAAAGTAATAATCCTCAAGAAATAGCTTTTGCTATACAAGCAGTTGATGATATTAAAACAGAGCAAGCTTTTCAATTAAAAGAATCTTTACAAAGCGGCCTGCCTTCTATGTTTACATTAAATCAAAAATTTACTCCAGAATCTATAATAGAGGTTATTGGTAATAAACCATCAGAGTTAGGTAAAGGTTTTACAAGAACATGGGTAAGTAAAGATGGTAAAGATTTAGCAGACGGATTTATAGACACAAATGAAAATGTGTTTGATAAAGATCAGGTTGCTGAATTTATAACTGACTTTCCTAATAAAACTGAATACAGTAATTCAATAAAAGAATCTAATGTAGATTTAAAAAGAAATTTAGAAAACAAATTAAAAGAAATAACTGGATTAAATGCTACTCCTACAAACATAAAACTTATATCAGAAATTTCGGAGGAAGGAATAAGAGAAGCTGAAAGCAAAGCTGTTTTCGAAGCAGAAAAATTAGCTGAACAAAAACCTATAATAACAGAGCCAAGAAAAACACCACGTCCTGAAAAACCAGCGCCAAGATCTGACATCACAGAAGATTTAAAAACCTTGGATGAGTCATTCGAAAAAATAACAGAAGCAGCGGTAAAAACAAATCTAGATAATTTTGCTTCTCAAGTTAAATCTAATTTAACAGGCAGAGGTGTTTTAACAGAACAAGTAAGAGGAACATCCACATTAAGAGTTGATCAAGCAGTTGGTTTAAACAATAGCACAAAAATATATCGTACAGTTATCAGGCCCATAATAGATGTATATAGTAAATTTCAAACAGATTTTAGAAGAGTAAATGCAGATGCTGAAAAAGCAGAGGACTTTATAAGGTATGAAGGTAAATCTAAAACAGATAAATTTTTAGGTAGAGGTAGAAGACAAAATGATGTAACAAAAGATTTATATGAAATAAGATTGTATCAGTTGGCAAGAGAGTACGAAAGTAATAAAGTAGATGGCGTGCCTTCTGAAACATCTCCTAACCCTGTTGAATTAGCTCAGTTCACAGCTGATGAAGCTATAGCGGGTAGAGTTTTATCGGAGGATGATGGTAAAGTATTAATAAAATTATTACAAAAACATTCTAAAAAAGGTCAGATAGATCCTGATTTAATGTATAAAAAGCTAAAGCCATCTCAAAAGCAAGCACTTAAAATATTAGATAAAAGAAACGCAGAGCTTGAAGAAAAAATAATTAAAAATGCTCAACGATCTGGTAAGGAGCTTGAGCTTATAAATGATTACTCTCACAGAATAGTTTTAAAATCTCCACTACAGCAAAATGTTGATGTAGAAAATGAAGCCAGAGATTTTTCAGAAAACTATGAAGGAGTGACTGAGAAAGAAAGAACTCCTGGTGTTAAACCTATAAGTTTTGACCCAATTATTTCACTACTTAGAGGAACTCAAGAAACAAATCTTTCTTATTACATGAAAGATGAAATAGGTAGGATTCAAGCATTAACTTCAGAGCTGTACAATAAATATAAAAATGGAAATAAAGGACAAGCAGATGCTGCTTTAGCAATAGCTAATTCTTTAAGAGAACTTCTTAGAATAACTTATATTAGAACTTTTTTAGATGCTGGGTCTACAGGTGTTAATTTAAAAAGAGAAGCAGAGAAAATGGGATACAGGGTTTTACTTGGTTCAGTCCCTAGGTTTGCAGCTGAACTTTTAGGTAATGCTGCAATGCTTGTAACACAACCAGCAGAAGTAATACAAAATGCTTATGATAAATATTCTTCTATAAGTTTAAGTTTAAAACCTACTTCAAGAGATAACTATTTAAAAATATTAGAGAATTTAAATTCTTCTGAAGTAAATAAATTAGGAGAAATTATCGGCCAAGCAGATAGTAAATATTCTGATCCTAATAATTATTTAAATCTTGCTGAAACAAGGAGATCTGGAATGCAAAGTAGAGTTCAAGAAAAAATGTCTATTATTGGAAGCATTGGATTTAGACAAACATATAAAGTTGTAAACTCTATTAGTGATTTGCTAATGTCAGGTGGTGATAAATTAATTGCTAGACCTCTTTGGATTTCTAAGTTTGCAGATGAGTTTAAAAATAATGTTAAAAATAATTTAAATGAAGATATAGATTTAAGTGTAGAAGATTTTAATGAAATAGCAGAAGGCACATCTAAATATTTAAAAGATACTAAATACGCTAAATCAATTAAAGACGCTACATTTCAATCTGATAAAACTGTAGCTGAGTTTATAACATCTGGTAACCCATTAAATGCTATAATTAAAAATGTAAGAAGAGATGAAAAAGGAGAAGCAGCTAAAAACTTTTATAGAGTTATTAACTCCTTCATGGCTAACTTTAACTTAAACGAATATGCAACAGCAAGGTTTGCTATTGGAGCTATGCTTAAAGATGGAGAAATATCTAAAGCTCAAGCAGGAAAATTATTAGCTGGTATATTAGCTCGTATGTCTTCTTATGTAATACTTTATAGAACATTTTCTAATTACTTTGATCAAGTATTTCTTGGCGCTCCAGAAGATGAAGAAGAGGAAGATGTTTCTAAAGTTATAACAAGGCAGCTAGTTGGATCTCTATCTACATTAATGTTTAGAGGAGGATTAGGTAATATACCTGCTCTACCAGTTAACTATGGTATTGAATATTTAAACAAAGAGTATCTTGATTTCTTAAGAGATGGTGGAGAATACAACGCTTATGATGATTCTATTGTATATAGCTTAATAGGTCTTGATGACTTTGCTGGTAAATCTTTGCCTGAAATTGCTTTACCTATATTAGCAGGGCCTTACGGGCCACTGGCTAAAACCATAACAAGAGGAGCTGAACTTGCAGGTAGAACACAAACAAGAAAAACTCAGGATGCAAGAGAAAGAGCTCAAGAAGAATTAAATAATAGAATTACTTTTGAATTACTAGGTCAACTAGGGTTAATTCCTTTTTATAAAGATATAAGAAGAGGAAAATTAAAAATTAGATTCAAAGATAGTGAGGGTAAAACACTTTCTCCAAGCGAGTTAAAAAAATATAATCCAGAATTATATAAAAGGTTATATGATTAATTAAATATATACCAGAACAACGCATATAATAATACTGCGTTGATTATAAATACTAATGCAAAATTTAGTTGAGGGTTCATTATAATTCCATTAAACAATTAATAGCAGTGTGTCCTCCCAGGACTACACCACATCCAATAGCTTGCTTTTTAAAATGCTTTGCGTAGGCAGCTGCGTATGATGTGGTATCTATACCGCAACCTACTTGCATTCCAAAAATTCTAAAGTTTCTTCCAACCATCCACTCAATATAAGCTTGCGTGTGTATGTGTCCTTGTACTGTAGACATCATATCATTCTTAGCTTTTGTTCTGGCTGTTCCACCTTCTCCGTGTATGTATTGAACATTATCATAGACAACTCTCTCTACCCAGTTCCATTTAGTTCCAAGCACTTCGTTATAAGACTTGATCCACATTGTAGGTATTGCTGAGGTTTGAGCTTTACGCATAACCATACGGTCGTGGTTTCCAATAATAACATCTGCTTCTGGAAAAGCTTTTCTCCATCCAGCTACTGCTTCTATTGCGTACTCTAACTCATCAGCCCCACCCATTGCGTCACTAGATGTTTCGTGGTATGATGAATAATGGTTGTCTATTATATCTCCAATAAATATTACTTGATTGCAAAGGTATCTTGCATAAGTCTCTTGACAAAATTCTAGGTAACCGTCAAGTTCAAATGGTGTATGTAAATCTCCTATCACTAGTATTCTGCGCTCATCTTTTGTTAGGTGATCGTATGCTATTTTTTTATCGCCTTTTAGCCTAGGGCGAAAGTCTTTATATGTCATCTTCTAGGGAGTCAGTTATGGTTTTTAGTTTAGAAACTATTTTTGAA
>Ga0208162_1001286_pt1 | contig 13202 bp, 20 predicted proteins | sample CB_VirMetaG_4_FD_184539 | JGI IMG/M metagenome (GOLD analysis project Ga0208162, IMG submission 184539) | Freshwater to marine saline gradient viral communities from Chesapeake Bay - CB_1508_1M Viral MetaG (SPAdes) (version 4) | ecosystem: Environmental > Aquatic > Marine > Coastal | place: USA... | reverse complement strand
TGAGGCGGCGTTGAAAGACGCCGAGGGCAAAACCTACTTTGCCCTCCAGCGTGGGATGCCCGCCCCAACGTGGAGCGGCCTCGCCGCCCAGGCCGACGAGGGTCTGCTCTACGCCATCTTCCCGATGGCGTCGGGCGGGTTCGGTGTGCAGCAGATCCCCGCTGCCCCCGGATCCTTCGAGGGGCGCAAGCCCCTGCCCGAAGCGTGGGCCGGTGTGCGAGGGGAGGAGCTTCAGGCGCTCCTCCCCGAGAGTGTCCCTCCGGGGGCGATCTTCTGCCATCCGGGCAGGTTCATCGCGGGTCACAGCACCTTCGAAGGTGCTGTGGCCATGGCTGAGGCTGCGGCCAAGGCCTGATAAGTCCTCCCATCCTGGGAGGCCAGCAACCCCGTCCTGGGGTTGCTGTTTCATTTTTTATTTACCTGCACAAGGAGCAGACTATGAAAAGCTACGACCGTATCGACATCAGTAAGGCCCAAGAGGCCATAGACAAATGCATCGAAGAATACGCCGGGGACTGGCCCTCGAAGCGGCGCTCCATGAAAAAGAAGGGCAAGGAGTTAATTGCCCTCATGGAGAAGGCGTTGAAAGGAGAGGCCACGGCGCAGGACATGCGCCCCATTGCCAGGGACTTCGCCAATAAGTACTGGATGAGGGGTGTGTACACCGCCTGTGTTAGCTGGCCGCTGTACTCGAAAGAGTACATCTCCAGCGTGCACAGGTTGGCTAGTGCGCTTGGTGGCGGCAAGGGCACGCTCGAGGTGTGTGCAGGCAGCGGCCTGCTGGGTGCCCCAAACTGGGTGACCACGGACGCTGTCGATGGGCTTGATGCCCTGGAAGCGTGCGAGATCTATGGGGACAAAGAAGTACTCTTTGCCTCGTGGATCTGCTACGGGAGCGAGTTGGACTACAAGCTGACCCACAAGTGGGTAGTAGAACAGGGTAAACCTTTCATTCTCCTGGGGGAGGGGAACGGCTGCACCGGCAGCGAGTTGTTCTGGAAGCGGGCAGACGTGGAGTACAGAGTGCTTCGCAGCTACCAGATCAGGGAGAGGTATCCCTGGTTCAGGGACGTCCCCTCCTGGGACGGGATCTACGACGAGACCTTCCTCGTCCTCCCCTTGAGAGAGGAGGACTACCATCTGGAGGTGCCAGCCGCACACGGAGCGTGCCCCTCTTGTGGGTGCGCGCACGAAGAGTGCGAGTGCTAAAACTACCACCTCGACCCTGAAGGGTCGGTCCTAGTGACCGGCCTTTTTTTAGCTTTGATCGCAGTGTGATCAGTAGCCCAAAACGACAAAACTCCCAAAGCCTCGCAGCTAAGGGAGTTAGGTCTTACTCTAGAGAGTGCGTCAGACTTTAAGGGGCGTCCTTCATTCCCTGCGGTTCGCGCTCGGAGGGAAGAGTGGGGCCGAAATTATCTCATCGGCACCCCCTAGGTCCATCGACTACTGCATCGTCTCGATCTTACAAGGTCTCCGCTAAAAGCCTTGTCATCCCCGGCGTACACCCAGTTCTCAGCTACTTGGTCACCCAAGAGCCTGTGACTGCAGTCCGAAGCAGTGAAGCCACACTACAACTAGCTCGCAGCCACTGTCAACAAAAAAAGCAGGCATACGTAACTTTTTTTCAACTACATCTTAGGTAGGGTGATGCCGCTCTGTCCTTGGTACTTACCACCCTTATCCGCGTAGGACACATCGCAAACGGAAGCAGCCCTGAATACGAGCAGCTGGGCGCAACCCTCATTGGCATAGAGTCGAGCAGGTAACGGCGTAGTGTTTGAGAACTCCATAGTGATAGTGCCTGTCCACTCTGGCTCCAATGGAGTTACATTCACAATGATACCGCATCTAGCGTAAGTGCTTTTACCCAGCACAGTGATCAAGCAGTCCCTGGGTACGCTAATGGTTTCCAGGGACTCGGCCAGCGCAAACGAGTTTGGAGGTATGTCTATGTAACCTACCTCGCTGGCATCGATGTCGATGAAGTTGTCATTATCGAATCGCTTCGGGTCAACCAACGTGGTGAAGGTGTTGGTGAATATCTTGAAGTTAGTACCCAAACGGATGTCGTACCCATAGCTAGACGGGCCGTAGCTAACCACGCGCTTAGCGCCTTCTTTGTCAGGCTCGCACGGGACACAGGCACTGTCCACATACCTAACAGGTGAAGACTCAAAAGGCTTGATCATACCGTGATCTGCGCAAAGCCTGATTATCTCTCTGTCCGGCAATAACCCAGGCAGACTATCTAAAGAAGTGTGCTTAACGATAATTGGGCTATCACCTGTGTGGTCGATCATTGCTCTTTCTCCAAAAGCTTGGCTTGGTATGTTCCGTAATAGTCGGAGAGGGGCTCTCTACCGCCCGCTAACTTCAGTAGACCTGGGTTAGGTGCAAAGTAGTGGTCAACTAAACCGGACCCTCTTTTACCCGGACCACGGTCTACACGTACAATGACTCTTTTAGTAGCGAACGCCTCGTACTTCTTGCGGCTACGAGGACAGTCTATGTACGCCTGATACTCCTCTTTAGAGGCCCATCCTCCCAGCTTACCGACAAGGTCTACCTCAAAGGGTGGAGTGAATCCCTTGTCGTAGGGTTGCGCGCTGGCGTACACAACTACGCCTCTTTTCCAAGAGTTCCTGTTTTTAGCGCCAGACCACCAAACGACCTTCTTGCCTAGGAACCCATGCCAGGCTGGTTTCTTCTTACCCATGACTCACTCCTATGACTGTACATCGCTACGTACTACGCAGTGATCCGTACTATAGCAAGCAGTGATCCCGGTGTCCAGGGCTTTAAGCAAAAATCAAAACACCTTGGGTATAAGAACTACAGAACCTAGATATTACCTAAAATACTGGACAGTAGCTCAGTACTGTGGTAGTATCATTTACGCTCAAAGTGAGCAATGAAAAAGGAGAGAAAATGGCTAGCGTAAACAAAGTAATCCTCGTCGGAAACCTCGGCAAAGACCCGGAGGTTAAACACACATCTGGCGGTAAGACCGTCTGCAACTTGTCTATCGCCACCAAAGAGTCCTGGGGGAAGGGTAATGACCGCCAGGAGAAGACAGAGTGGCACAAGGTCACAGCGTGGGGTGCTACCGCAGAGAACTGCGGTAAGTACCTCGCAAAGGGACGCCAGGTCTATGTGGAGGGCCGCATCCAGACTCGCAAGTGGCAGGACAAGGACGGTAACGACCGCTACACTACGGAGATTGTCGCGCAGCAGGTCGTGTTCCTGCAGGGCGGCAACGGAGGATCTAAGAGAGACGGGGGAGGGGACAGCTACTCCTACACCCCTAAGAGCGGCGGAGGGGATTTTAACGACGGTGACATTCCCTTCTGATTTTTTTTCTCTGAACACAGTGTGATCACAAGCGGTGTACAGTGCGTACACCGCTTTTTTTATGGAGACAAGATGGTTTACATCGCAAACACACCAGACCTGCTAACAATCGCCAGGGACGCAGAGTCCCACAAAAGAAATCGGTATGTGCATACCGATCTCCTGGAATCCGTCCTGGACCCTGAAGGAAACCATGTGGCCACGATCTTGATGGTCCATGAGTTCGTGTGCGGCGTTAAAGTTGAGCCGCACTACCGAACGATGTGGATGATCAAGACAAAGAACAGTGACGAACCTAAACACGTCACACTAGACGTGGACATCTCACTGTTCGAAAAACTCACCTCCAATCAGGAAATGGAATGATTATAGAACATAAAAGGTACGAACAAGTACAGGTTTACAAGAAAAAGGGAAGCTCTGCTTTCCTGATGGAAGTCTACAGGGACGGCACACGCTACGTGGTCACGCCCTTGTGGGCAGGGGTTACGACTGGAGACCTAGAGGAGAACTGGTCAGCTAGGTTATTCCAAAGAACGGTGCCCGCCAATGAGCCCTGCGTACAGGAAGTCACGTCTCTGGACCTGACAGGTTATCGATCAGTCTCTTGGAGAAAGACACCTGAGCCTTGGCGCGAGTTATTTCTAAAGGGTGTGCAAGAGTACTCTCTCTTTGAGCTACGCTAACAGACAACAAGCCTGCAAGAGACCAAAGGGTTTCCTGCAGGCTTGCAGCGAAAGGAGGAACGTGCGCTAAAGACTCCGTTAAGGAGGGGCGGCGCACTTAAAAGACTAGGCTAAAAAACGGGGCAGTCAATAGACTAAGATAGCCCGTAGCCCAGTCTTTTTTAGCTATGCTACACGGCAGCTAAAGGCTTAAGCTTAGAGTATTCGGTACTCGGAAGATGCGTTTAATGTGCTGAGCTAGAGCACAAAAAGTGAAACCCGACTGCCCAAAAAGGGTTATCGGGTTTCACCGGAGGGAAAACTGGGGCCTGCATAAGTTCTGTGGTGGTTACGCAAGCTGTTTTAGCTTTATTTACATTTTTTAGCTATGTCAAGATATTACTGCCGTGTAGCTAAATTACCTTCCAAGTTTCTAGCACGCCTCACGTGACACTCCGAAGAGTCTAGCGCCGTGAGAAGTTGCCCAAGTAGTGGGTGTTTCGACCAAGGCGGTGGCTCGTCCTTCTGAACGTAGTACCAGAACTCTTCTACACACTGAGACATAATGCTCGCTGCTGTCTTGCTTGGTCTAAAGGACAGCATGACGAAGTCCACCATATCACTCCAGTCCCAGACCTCGTTGTCGTTAGGGCCTATGAAGCATGAGATAACTCCCCACTTCAACCCCGTGACGTGCAGGTACATCTGAACCTGCATAGCGTAAGAATGGGGTATCCTATCTGCTGCGAACATGGCCGCGTTACTTTTCCAGTAGGTACTGGACTTAGTTGTCTTTGCCTCAGCCAACCCGTTCAGGATTTTATCGTCTTTGCGCCATAGCAGTGTACCGTCTGTGTTGGCTTGGAAAGGCACTCTACCGAAGTCAGGATGACGCTTGAAAGAAACACCGTCTGCCAAGCCTACTCCTAGATTGGCGGCAGTGTGCTTCAGTATCTCAGGCTCAAGCTTATTGCCTCTAGCAATACCTGCTAAAGACGCAGGAGACTTGTAAACGTCTTCTTGTCGTATCTTACCCGTCTTAAGCTTCCAAAGGTGCTGAGGTGTAGCGTCCTGAAACTTGTTCTCTGCAATCATTCTTGGGTTAGCTGCCATGTCAGCATACAACCCCATGATATTGCCTAAGTCGCTACCACCAACACCGCGCTTACGTCGAAGGTGCCACTCTGCGCTACCATCTACCGGGTTAGACATTTGCAGTCTCCTTCGCAGCAGCGCGCTTATCCCGCATAGACTGACGCCTACATGCATAGCACCAGGGCTGAGGAACTCTACCAGTGGACCTGACTCGGAAACCGAAGAGGCTTTCTATATCTGCGTTACCAACTGCCACCTTTGCGCAGTCCTCGCTTTTACCGCCTGTGCATTCAGCGACCATCACACCCTCAAACGGGTACAACTTAGGGCGATCTTTTTTACGCCACATGCAGATATGCTCCCAGAGCCTAGCTCTGAGAAAACGCTCCTTGTCTTCCGAAGGTTTCTCTTCAGGGAAGTCCTCATCCGTGAAGTAAAACCTGAGAAGGATGCGTAGCACCGCCCAATGCTTGGTGTAGATCTCCTCGAATGTGAGTTCATCTACTTCGGAAAGGTCTAAGACGAAAATCATGAGTGCACCTTTTTAGCGATCACACTGTGATCATCTTGAGCACCCTTCCATCTGGGCACAGGACTCGATACTGGCTAAGCACTTGGGAAACACATGTGTACCTGCTTCCTGGCGAGTAATGCAGAAGGTTGTGAATGTAATGTCCTTCTCCAACTCGGCATCGAACACAGTCCCATCAGTAAATCCCAACTCATCTAAGCAACCTAACTTCTGCAGGTTAAGCTCAGCGTCATCACAGTACTCTGTGTCCTCCACAAAGTCTGGGTTTGGGTCTGGTGCGTTGTTACAGTGTGCTCCACCGCACAACACCAGAACAGCAATACCTACAACTAATCTTGACATGCTATCTGTCTCCTCTGCGTGCTTCGTCCATGTTCTGTAGAACCAAAAGAACCAAAGCGGTAAGTGACAGGATTGCAGTAATCAATATGGCACCTCGTAAGGTGCTCGCAGTCCGCGCTCGACTCAAGTGTCTCCAACAAGTATTGTTTGTCTTATAACTGCGAGCCTGTTTAGTACAGGTCCTCCTTTTTAGACCCCTGTACCTAACAGACCATGACTTATCCGCAAACCCTGCACGTTAGTATGTTCAACCCCAGGGACCTGTGATTACCCAGAAGTCCCTGGACTTAGGACTCGCAATCAAAGCAGGCTCTGCCTCGTAAAAGCCCTTAAGGCCCCAGCCAGTACCCCAAGAGTTCTGACCGATAAACTTACCGTCTTTGAAACCCACGATGACTGTTGCGTGACCGCCGAGAGTCTTACCTGCCACTGTCAAAGGTTTGCTTGTCCCTGATGAGCGGTAGTTGCGCCACGTAACGTCTACAGACGTACCGTAGGCTATTGCGTACCCACCGTTAAGAGCCTTGATGCAATCCTCTACTCGTTGATCACCTGTAGACGTGATGCGGTAATAGGCACCTGTCTTGTGTTTGGAGGCAGACACAAGCAGCTTGAGAGGAGGGCGAACTTTCCACTTATCTGGGTCCCAGGGAAATAAGCTTTCAGGTACCACACCGAACTTGTTCATCGCGTAGACAGCGTGACGGATGTAGCCACCCACGTTCTTGTACTCCTTACCTCCACCTCTTAGCTCTCGCATATAGAAGTAAAGTTGAAGCCGCGATAAGTCCACATGCTCGTCTCTGCCTAGCTTGCGGATTCTCTGCAGTTCGAACGCGCTTACCACAGACTGAGCAACGCAACTGTTTGTACGTCCCTGATTGTGGACGGGGCTCGCAAACTCTCTTAGGTCTACGTCTCCTCCAGACGTCAGCTGCCTAGAAGACCGTAACGTTGAAAAAGTGTAGTCACTGTCTGACGGTGGATCTGGTTCGTACCCAAAGCCCAAGTCTTCCATGTTTCCTCCTGATCACGATGGGATCAAATTTAAACCTAAACAAAAGTACAGTCTACACTGTGCTCTCGGTGTTAGCCTGCGTGGGTATGGAAAGGTTGCGACGACGTACGCACTCCACCCACACTGCCCAAACAACCAAGTCGTCTGGTGTGCCGTGACATATCTCCTCTAGAAGCCTGTAGAGCTTCTGAAAGGCGTTTGAGGCGTGAGATGGGTGGGAGAACGGCATTCCGTGCGCCTGAGCATACTCAACGGCCTCAGCGGCTGTTACGCGCCTCTGCTCAATACCTTTCCAGACCAACAACGAGAAGCGACCAGGTTTGTGTGAAGACCTGATCGTCGCGTCGCCTAGAGTCTTAGACAGGTACGCACCAGCAACTAACGCTGCTGTCTTCAAGGCTGCTTCCGAGCCTTGCTCTATTTGCCGTAAGAAGGCTTTGATCTTACCGGACTGCATGTGACCTCCTAGCGCCAATCAAACGCAATACGCTAAGGATCACTGTACCACAGAAGGGATCACTTGTATAGCTGAACAAGTGATTAGTTACAGTTATTCAGACTCACCGAACACTGCGTACTTATCTCTGAGTAACTGGTCTTTAACTGCGCGAGGGGTGGGCGCAGTCAGGTTAGAGCGCCTTACCTTTCGGTACATAGCACCTAACCGACTGGAGTAGACTAGCACTAGGTCTGGGGATAGTTTGTCTATGAGGTAAAGATCCCATGTACCCCTGCCCTGACTGTAGCTGCCGTTGAGGTTATTCTCTTCGGGACCATGCGTAAGCCTGCCGGGATTGTTCTTGTACTCGTCTAAGGCAGCTTCGAGTTTCCTAGCCTCAGCTTCTTTTGCATTTTTGAGGAACTCGTCTATTTGGTCAGCCATATCCTATCCCTAGGTTCGATCATGTTGTGATCAAATTTAACTATCTAGAACGTGCTGCACAATATATTCGGAGGCTAACCTGCGCGCCTGTAGGGAGTTATGGTTCTGTAGGTACTTGGTAAGCTCCTGTATGCGAGACTCTGAAGAGTCGGAGCGAACTAGCTTGTACAGCGTCCAGTACTCTTCGCCCTTCTCTAGTTGGTAAAACGTACCCTCGTAGGAAACTCTGAAGGTGTCTTGGTAAGGACGTGTAGAGCAACGAAACCAGTGAAGACGAACATCACTCATAGCGCACCCCTTACGTTTCAAGGCCAGCTAAGTAAGAGCGTATAGCGGCAAGTAGATCATCTTTTAGGGATGACTCCGACAAGCTGAGCCCAAGGTCTGCACCGAGGGCAACAAGCTCGGCCTTGGTCTTGCCGTCTGTCAGCGTGGCGTGAGCTTCGTTTAACGTTAAGCCGCAGTAGATCGTTTCTATGCCTACACCCACAATGGTGACCATCTGATTTGCTGCATACCAATACGCTTGTTTTGGTTCACCAATAACAACTATGTATCCACTGTCTGAACGTAAAGACACTTCCTCGGTAAGAGGGGCCGGTACTAAATTATCCCCTTCGTCCAGATAAAATTCGTCAGGGTCATGATTGTATCTTGGGATTGGCATGTTTCAACTCACAAAGTAAAAATGTGCGCCTCGTAAATGTCTAATGTGACTGGGCCAATGTTAGAGACACCGAATCGATTCGCACCTATAGTGTGAGTACCTCCGCCAGTGGTAGTCTGCAAATCTGTTATGTCTGCAGTGATTTTACTACCACCTGTATTGTTATCAATCTCTAGTGTTCTATGAAAGACTTTGCCGGAAGCATGGGTGCTGTCTAAGTAAGTAACAAACCAAGTAGGTTTTTGAGACTCAAAACCGGATTCGTTAGGAATATATGAATCATAAGGATCTAAAGAGCTAGGAACGTAGTTTTGGTCAGAAGTATACGGGTGCGGTATCCTAAAAACATTTCTACCAATGTGAGTTGTAAACGATGGTCTGTAGTAGCAGCTAGCGTGAACGTAGCGTGCACCTGAAGGTCCCGGATTGAGCGCAGGAAAATACGTCTGAGATGCGTCTATGCCTCCGATAGCTGGCGTAGGCGTGACGGGATTTCCCTTCATAATGCACATTACAGCCCCGCCTGCGCTGCCCAGCGTAAATTGCAAATAAGCCCTAGATGGGTTGGTGTTGGAAGCTTCTAGTCTCCATGCACCTGAAGCTGACGCGGTAGGGTCATCTATAAAGGAAGCGCCGCCTGTTATATTTGTGGACCAACCCCTCGCAGTAATAGAAGCGAGGGTGTCTGATGTCGTTAGATACGCAAGATCAGTTGAGCTAGCACCTTGAGAGTAAGCCATGCTTGCGTTGTAAAACTCAGAGGGCACTAGTACCCCAGGACCACTACTGACGTAAGCATTAAACTTGCCACCTTTGGCTGTGTAATACTCGTCTCCATCTGATACACCGCTGGCGCTGCGTAAATCCGCAAGCGCTGTGTCGTAGTCGCTATGCACAGTTATAGCGAATCCTCCACCACCTTGCTCAACTTTCCAAGTACCCGTAACGGCATCGTATGTTAAAGGCATGGCTAATACCTGATTAGATTCTAAAAAAGTGCGCTTCGTAAACGTAAAACTGAGCTTGACTGCCCACGCCACCTTTAAATGCCCTTAAATGTACCAATTGAGCAGTGTTGGTATTTAAGTTAGAAATTTCTGTGGCCATATGACCATTCTCTACTACACCCATAGGCTCTATTTTTCTGACATAGGAATAATAATCAGAGGACGGCGTACTGTTTGTATCCAAGTGTACTACAATCCAAGTAGGTGCTGGTGAGTCCTGCTTTAATATACTTGCCTGGGCCTCCTCTCCGGTAGAGGTGCCGTCTGAAAAACAGAACCCGTCAGCAATCCCCCGTTTAAACGGACTTACCCACACTTCAGGCATTGCAGTTGCTCCACCTACACGTATAAGTGGGCAAGCACACTGCCCACTATAAACGGAAGAGTTTGTAGTCACCTTCAAACGCAGAATAGCAAAGCATCCGTCTATTGGGTTAGTTGGATAAAAACTCCAGCTTGCATTAGAAGTACCAGATGCGCTGGAGTCAAAATGCCAGTAGTCACCGTAAGTAGGATCAGTGCCTTGCTTAAGAGAACTGCTGTTCGTCTGCCCGTACTCCCAGCCACGACTCTCCATTGTTGCTTGAGGGTCGCTGCCCGTAAAGTACGCCTTAGCGGTAGGGTCCGCGATACCTGTACCACTATTAGTAGCACCCGTTATGTGGCCGTCTGAGTGCATAGAGTCGTATAGATCTGCGGGTATTAGGATACCTGGCCCTTCAGACACGTATGCTTTAAACAGCAAACCTGAATCCAGCAGGTACAGGTCTCCGTCAGAAGCAGACCCGCCACGTAGAGCAGCAAGCGCAGTGTCATAGTCCGAGTAGGACGTAGGAGCACCCCCGCCGCCACCGCCGCCAGCTTGCACCTTCCATGTCCCAGTTACTGCGTCAAGTACTAATGGCATAGCGTGTCTCTTGCTCAGGTTGAAGATACAGCATACCAAGCAGTAGCGCCGTCACATACGAGGGTTACTGCACCGTAGTCTACCGTAATTTCCATGGCGTAAGCCGTGGGCAGGGAATCGACCGCCCCATTGATCGTGTCTGACCCGTCAGGGGAGATGCCCACCTTGTTGGTCGCTGCGTTGCCAAGATCGTGAATTACGAGCAATCTTCCCGACGTCTGCAACGCCGCCGATGGCAGGTTGACAGCCACCGCACCTGAAGACGTGTCCACGCCGATGATCACGTCTGGGTCTGACTGGCTGTCAACCGTGTACGTGGTGCTGATTTCCGTCCTGCGGGGGATCAACGCCTCAGACGAAATCAACCCGTGGGAGCTCCCTGTCCCACCTCGTATTGTTGACTGCTTTCCGACGTTCATTCTAAAGTCTCCTGCATTCTAGGGTTTACGATCGATGACGAGACAAGAAGTGGAGGACGTCACTTAATGTTTGGCAACGCAGGCCTGCTGGCAGACCATCAAATTCTCGCCAGGCTCAATCGTCCGGCTGTGCAGAGTGAAGATCAAGAGTTTCATGACGGTTTTGCCGACGACTCTATTGTCGTGTCTCCGATTCTAAACCAAGCGACTCAACTTCAGCAGGTTAGCATAGACTTGCGTCTAGGCGCTCGTATTATGTCGTCAAAGGGTGTGCATGTAGATTTAAACGAGAACTATGATGCCCGACACATGGATGATGCCTACGAAATGATTGAGCTCGGAGGTAAGAGCGGGTACACGAATGTACGTCTGCATCCCGGCGACACGATCCTGTGGGAGACCCTGGAGTATGTCCGTTTGCCCTACGATGTTGCAGGCAAAGTCATGGGCAAGAGCACTTTTGGCAGGCTATTCCTGTCTGTGCACGTGACCGCCGGTTTGGTAGATCCAGGCTTTAAGGGCAAGGTGACCCTGGAGCTTGTCAATTCGGGGCCTCATATCCTCAACCTCCATCCAGGCACGCGTATTTGTCAGATGACCTTCTACCAAATGCCCGGTCGGGTCTCACGGCCTTACGGCTTTGCGCACAACAACTACCCTGACAGCAGCACCGTAAAATCGCCTCGCATTAACCTAGATGCCGCAGCTAGGCAGCTTATCAAAGCATACCGAAATCATGATATTGGGGATGCTCAGGATGCTGATGCGTTCATTGCGGGAATGACCGACAAATCAGACGAAAAAGAGTAGAGCAGTGGGATTCAACATCAGCGTGAGCTTTGTAGGTGGACTTCACGCCCTCACTCCACTGCAACAAATAGCCCTCGAACACATGATGTCGTGGCCGGGATTGAAGGTCATGGAAGCAAGTCACGGCGACACACATCGCAGTGACGAGCAGATGCATGACATCTGTCTGCGTCACAACGTGCCCGTCATCTTGCATCCGTCCAAAAATCCGACATCTCGCCGTTTCAGCTTAGATGCTACAGAGACCCGTTACGGACTTGCAGATGGTGATCGCCTTCGAAACCTCGTCGAAAGAGGTGACATTCTACTGGTGTGTCCGGAACATCAAGATCGCACCCATATGTCCAAGTGGGTCAAAGATCATGTGAAGTATGCCCGTGGGTCTCATACCGCGTATGCCCTTATATTTCCTGAAGGAGGCGTAGAGCTGTCTTGCGGCGACCTAGAGGACGACCTGCATACGCCTGTGATTCAGTCTCTACAGCCCCTCGTGGGGGTCTCTGGAGTTGCAAAGCCAAGCGACAGAAAGACAAGCACGAACATACGCCTGCCGAAGATACTGCCAAAGATGCCGATTGACTTCATGCACAGGTGTGCAAATCGCTACGACTACAGAGTAGAAGCGTCGTATGGCAGCATCACTCAAGTGACCAAGACACATTTCGTGGCCATGCTTAGAGACGTGCGATCGAACACAACGCGCCACGCGATATATCCAAAAGCATGTAATCTTGAAATACCTGTAAATTCGCAAATTACAGCTTGGTATGGCTACAAGTGGGAGCGTAAGCCTGTCCGTGGATGGCGCCATATAGACTACGTCAGCTTTGCTGTATATCCCGAAGGAACAATTCCACTGACAGACGAAGGCGCTCAACCTGAAGCTCAGCGCCTTCCTGTCACGCTTTCGCGTTGTACGCGTCCAAAGCCGTTACGAGCACGTCAGCCTCTAGGGCCTGGACAAGTGTACGTCCGTACAAGTCCCTGATCTCCGCATGTCCTCCAAAGACGTTGAGGAACGTTGCAGCTTGCTTCAAAGGCATCTTGGCTGCCTGATTGTGATTGACGTGAAGGATGACTTGAGTGTCGGGCGACCAATTAAGCACGTTGATATCCGTCATGACTCCCTCCCAAAACTGATGTTCGCGGGCACTGACAGATGGTTCAGAAATGCTCTAAACCTGTACAAATTATAGGCATTGTCTTGCAGATCGTCAACTGTAGACAGTAGAGGATAGCTCGCTGCAAGCGTTCAATCTAACTCTTTAGTCATTGTGACTAATCACCTTGACAACCCTGTTTCAGCCGTTTAAAACAAGGTTAGGAGGTGACTATGAACCACAACGACATTCATATCCTGTCTCACAAGATTCTCGCTGCTGCACAAGCTCTGGTCGGACTCGTGGACGCTATGGCGCCCCCCAGTTCGCGCTCGGTAAATCAGGCATTGCCGCATAGTGGGGAAACTGGGGAGCAGCCACAGTCGATGCGACTTTTGCGTAT
>Ga0208162_1001285_pt1 | contig 13213 bp, 12 predicted proteins | sample CB_VirMetaG_4_FD_184539 | JGI IMG/M metagenome (GOLD analysis project Ga0208162, IMG submission 184539) | Freshwater to marine saline gradient viral communities from Chesapeake Bay - CB_1508_1M Viral MetaG (SPAdes) (version 4) | ecosystem: Environmental > Aquatic > Marine > Coastal | place: USA... | reverse complement strand
CTTGGCGGATCTTCTCCCGACCCTCCTCGCCGACACCGAGCGCGTCGAGAATGGCCGCACCAATGGCGGGCGGGAGGTCAATCACGAGCGACTTCAGGATTTCCGGCGCCGCTTTCACCAGAGCTGGGATGAGCTCGGCGACAAGCGAAATCGCGAACTCGGGCAAAATCTCGCCGATGAGTTGCGGCAGCGCCTCCAAAGCGGCAATCAGCCCGTCTTTGACGCCTTCGAGCGCCTCTTCGATGCCCTCGGCACCCTGCTCGCCGATGAACTGGAGACCGCCGACGACAGCGCCCGCGGTACCGAGCCGGGCACCGGCCACCCCACCCAGATCGCGACCAACAGCGGACAGAGCACCGCCGACGTTGCCCGAAAGCACCTGTTGGGTGGTGCCCACCACCGCCCCGGTAATCTCGCGCGTGCGGTTGGCCTGAAATTCTCGGGCAGCCTGCTCGAACGCGCCGACGAGCCCATCCATGGCGTCGGCGAGGCTGGCGAAGGTCGGGTCAAGGCCGGCGAACATGTCGTCAAAGCCGGCAGACACGTCGTCCAGTGTGCGGTCGAGACCTTGCACGAATCGGACTTCTGGCGCGGATTCTGCTGAACGGTTGCGGCGGTCTTCGTCCGGGCGGCGTTTCCGCTCCTCCTCCTCTTTCCGCTTGCGCTCCTCCTCTTCGCGCTTGGCTCGCTCCTCGGGCGTCTCTTCGGTCGGGCCGGATGCCGCCGTGCCAGCCCGGAGCCGGCGAAGTTCGTCAACCCGTGCCTGTCCACGCTCAAACCCTTCGAGCGCCCCGGCCCCGGCATCGCCGACGAGCCCGACACCGGACACCCCGGTCACGAGCCCGGCTACCTGTAGCCCCATCGCCGGTGCCGAGGTGATTGCGGTGCCGATCGATCCGACCGCAGCCGCCGCGGCGTTCTTCGCACCCTGGAGGTCACCGCGGGCGAGGTTGTCCAACGCGGTCAAGGTCTGTTCGATGGCGTCGAGCAGCGCCGAAAACGGCGTGGTTAGCGTCGTAACGATGTCGCCGACACCGGCTGCAAAGCCCTTGAATGCACCTTTGACGATCTCGAACCCGAGCACGATACCGTCAGTGAAGAGCCGTAGCTCCTCGGCACCGCCGCCGAATGCGTCGGCGATCTCGCCCTTCAGACCACGCAACACAAGGTCGAGTTCAGCGCTGGCCCGTTGCCAATCGCCGGCCGACTGTGCAGCCTTGGGGCCGATGTCGACGCCGAACTCACGCGAAAGCGCGACGAACGACTCAAGCTCTGAGCCGGATAGCGCCTGCATGAGCTTGCCGCCGGACCGGCCGAGCGTGTCCACCGCGAGCGCAGACCGGGTTCCGCCATCCTCGACGCCCTGGAGCGCGGTCAACGTCTCCTGTAGGACGGTGTCGACGTCGCGCATGTTGCCGTCGGCGTCCTTGACGGCAACGCCGAGCGTCTCGAATGCACGGGCGGTCTCGTTGTTCCCGGCGCCGGCTTGCTGGACTCGGCCGGCGAACTGGTCGAGCCCCGACGTGAGCGCACCAAACGAAAGCCCCGAACCCTCGGCCGCGAGCCGCAGCCCTTTCAGCGTCTCGGCCGCGATTCCCGACCGGGTAGAGGCGTCGGCGAGGTCGTTGCGGAGGTCGGCTACCTCCTGCCCGAAATCGTGAATCGCCGAGATCGCCCCGCTGATTCCACCGGCCACGAGATTGGTGGCCAGCGACGTGGCGAACCCAAGCGCCGCCCCCTTGACGAATCCGAAGCCCTTCCCGAGGATCGATGTCTGGTTGCCCAAATCCTTGGTTTTGCCGGCCGCCCGTTTCGCCTCGTCGCCGAGGTCATCGACAGAACCGGCGGCCTTGCGAGCCTCATCGCCGAGGTCATCCACGGACCCGGCAGCCTTCCGCGCCTCGTTGCCGAGGTCGCGAACCTCTCCGGCTGCACCCTTGACCTCACCGCGGCCGGGAACGCTGATCTTCAGCTTGTATTCGACGGTGTTAGCCATCAATCACTCTCCCGGCGCCATGGCGCACAACATCACCTTATCACCGTGCTGCTGCGCAAACTGGCGCCGACGACCGGCCGCCGAATCGCACCCGGCGCGCGACATGAACAGGTCAAACCACTGACGCTCGGTCGGGTGCATGTCTGGCGCGGCGACGAAATCACCCGGTAGCCTCCCGTACCTCCTCGCCATCTCGTCCAGCGCTGACATAAGTTGCGGTTCGTCGGCGAAATCGGGCCGCACGCAGTGCCGCCTTCTGCCCATGGGCGAACGCCGCCCCCGCGATCCGGGCCAGCTCTGGCGCCGAGATGAACGATACGTGGAGGCGGCCGTTTTCGGGATTGTGCTGCTTCTCGTCGAGAACGAGCCGCAGATCGTGCACGTCGCCGTCGGCGTCGCGGAGCTTTCGGACCGCGAGACACGCGACGACTTGCATGTGTTGCCATTGCTGCCGGTTGGGTTCGGGCGCTTGCGGCTTCTCGACGCCGGCCTCTTGCTGTCGAAGTTGGTCTGACACGGACCGCACCGCGCCGAGCAGATACCCGCCCAATACCTTGGAGTGCTCGCCGAAATCAGCGGGGCCGAGTGGGTGTAGCCCAATCTCGACCGGGTCATCCGTGAACGACTCGATACCCGGCACCCACAACGGTTGCCCGATTTGGGGGAGGGTCTTCGCCATCAGGAAGCCTCGGCCGTGGCGTCGTCGTTGACCAACACAACCTCGAACGGAGGGTCGGTACCGTCGTCGCGCGGTTGGAATACGGCGGTCTCCTCAACCACGCCGACGGTGGTGAGCGCAGCCGGTACCGGGTCGATGATGATCGAGTTGTACGCCGTCATCGTGAGGGTTTCGGACGACGCCGACGTGAACGTGATGGTCCCGTCGGATTCGGTACCGGCGACGTGTGCGTCGAGCCACGAGTCGTCCAGCTTGTACCGGCCGACCGATACCCGGATGTCCCGTACGTCGTTGCGTACATGGTTGGAGACCTGAGCCGAGCCGAAGCCGCGGATGCCGAGGAGGCCGTTGTTGCCGGTGACGGTCAGCGTCCGGGGTACGTAGGAGACGCTATTCCAGTCCCAGGTTGCGCCATCGTGCGAGACGATCGGGTCATCGTGCACGGGGAGCGAGTGGGCCGGGGCCGTGGTCGCGGTACGGGACACTGCCTGTCCGTTGACCTGAATCCGGAACAGCCCGCCGGTCTCGATGGACCACGTGTAGTCCGCAACCTTGAATCCGGCGATGATGTCGCCTTCGGTGAGGGCGCCGGTACTGGACAGGGTGTCGCGAGCGGTACGGAGAGTCCACGACTTCAGCGCGCCCATCGCGAGCGTGTGCGTGTACGGGCCGGCTCCGGTGTCGGCCCACGTGCCGCCGATGCACATCCGAATCATCGCGGCAACGGCGCCGTTTTCGTAGTAGCCGAATGCCTCGAAAGACACGTTGGTCACGATCTGCTCGACATACCGAGCCTTGACGACGCCGTAGGTGCCCGTATCGAGGTCGGGCACCCGAACGCGCGTGACTTGCTCGTCGACGGTGAGCGATGCGAGCCGGAGCACGTTGGCCGCGGAGACTGCGGTGCCTTCGGTGGTCTCGGCAGCGATACCGATTGAGGCGTTCCGGCCGAGGATGACGTCTTTCGGTGCCATGGTCAGGACTCCGCGGGGATTCTGGAGTAGCGTCGGGCCGCGAACACGAGCTCACGGCCGAAAGTGGTAGTAACCGATATCTCGTCGACGTAGTCGGTGCCGTCGGCGCCGCCGTCGAGCCACATCAGGACGATGGGACGGCCGGCGATTTCGAGCATCCGCGTCTTGGCCGGGTCGTTGCCGCCCACGTACGGAGCGCCGCCGGTGCGGGTCTCGACGTTGATCGCGGCGACCTCTTCGTCGTTGGCCTTGCCGTTGTAGAGGCCGAGATGCGTCGCCAGCAACCCGGCGAGGTCGAACAGCACGGGGCCATCCTCACCGACCGCCCACGAGTAGGATTCGGTGGGTACGTCCGAGTTCCCAGGCAACGGCCGGGCGGGCACCATCCGACAACCCGGCGGCGGCTGGCACGCGAGCACCGTACCGGTCTTCGCCGAGGCCGGTGTGAACGAGCCTTCATCGTTGCCTTGCGCCGATGTGCTGCTCCAGTAGAGCCAGCACACCACCGTCCCGTCGGCCGATGCCGGGGTCCAGTTGTCGATCTCGATCGTCGCCGTCTTCGATGCGTAGGTCCACGCGCCGAGCTGGTACGTGAGCAGGGTCACGCCGTCGGAATCGGTGACGCGGATCTCGTCGCCCGCGGAATCGACTTCGTCCCAAAACTGAGGCCATGCCGACGGCAGCGTCACCGATACGTCGATGGTTCCGGCCCCGGAGTTGTTGTTGACGGTGATGGGGATCCGGCGACGCCAGACGCCATTTAGCCAGCTCATGCCCGAATCCAGTAGAGGTTTCCGCGGACGACAACGACACCGACAGCGGCGCCGGACTCCGCGTCAGTAGACGTTACCACATCCGTGGACGCGTCGAGGTCGTGGACGGTACCGTTGAGGCTACGATTTCCATGCAGGGCGCGGATGATTGACTCCTCCATGTCGGCGGCGGCGTCCTCGGTTGCCTGCTGAGAGCCGGCGCCCTGGACGAACCCGACGAGCCAGTATTCCATGGTCTGGCCGTAGCTCGACAGGTCGCCGTCGTTGCGGGTTTCCAACCGGGCACCACCGCACCACACCTCAATCCGCGGGAACACGTGCGAGGTCGGCATACCGGCCGAAATCAGCCGCGTGACCTGTCCCGGCCCGGACACGTCCACGAGGTAGGCACCGGTGCCGTCGATGCCCTGGAGCACGGTCACGAGCGCGGCGGCCACGGTCTTTCGGTTCAGGCTGCTCATGCGTTCGCCTGGAGGTCGGCGCCGCGAAACCCGCCGCCCGGTTCGACCGAGAGGCCGGCGCCGATTGCGGCTTGCAAATGCTTCGGCACGTTTTCGAGCACTTTGTCGAACGCGTCGCGGAGGTAGTATTTGGGCCGGATCTCAACCTTCTTGCGGAGTCGGTAGCGGGTGAGGGTCTCGCCGCCGACGGTCTCCACGAGCCGCGCGTGCACCGGGGAGTCGAGCACGAAACGGAGCTCGCCGGGGTAGTCGCGGGCGGACGGGTATCGGGCCACTCCAGCCGGGGTCAAAACCGACTTGTCCGGGATGGTCAACCACTTGACGCGCTTGGGGGTGACAACACCGCCATATTCCTGGATGCGGGCGTAGACGACATCGGCCGCGCCCTGCACCGGTCGACCGGCCGAGAGTGCGACCACCAACCCGTCGGGGTCGGGTTGCACCGGGGCGATGATGGAATCCCGCAGGTTGCCGGTTCGTTTGTTGAGTCGGCGCGTGGCGTTCAGCTTGCCTTCGCGCTCCATACGCAGCCCAGTCTCCCTCGCGACCTTCCGCACCCGCGCCTCAACCCGTTCGGGCATCGACGCCAGAAGCCGCTCAAATTCGAACGGTAGCAGCGGTTGCGTCGCCATCAGGGCACCGGGATTCGGTAGGGGTCGAGTAGGTCTTTGACCTCATCGAGCAACCCGAGCCGGTCAACGGTGCGGCTGCTTTGTTGCGTCGACGAGTTGCGGCTCCCGGCACCGGGTAGGTTTTTCACCCAATGCGTGACCTGGATGATACACGCTTGTTTGATGTCGTCGTCGTCGTCGGGGTCGTATCCGGCTGTCACGACCACCTTGTTGGCCCGCGGTGACTCGGACCACACGGTGTCGGTGTCGATGAGCATCTCGATCGCCCGGCCGCGGATGGCGTAGTATGCCGAGTCGACGAGGGTATCGGCGCCGTAGTCCTGCTCGGGGTCGACGTGCACAGACGTCACCGTCGCCAAATCCGGCAGCGGGAGCGTCAGCGCGTACCGCTCCGAGCCCCATCCGATGGCCTCGGGGCCGGGGTACAGCGTGTATGTCGCGGCCTCCATCGTGTAGGTGCCGGCGTCGTTGCGCGGATGGTGGCAGTAGCGAGCGAAGGCCGTGTCAGCCCTCGCAATGAGGGTGTCCAGCCGGGTATCGTCTGCCGATGCCAGCGCCGGCACGAATGCCCGTACCTCGGCAGCGGAGGCCAGCGCCATCAGCGCACCGCACGCGACCGGGCATCGATCGCGGCGACGACGGATTCACGGGCGGGGCCGGCGGTCTCGGCGTCCCGTAGCGCCCCGAGGTACTGGTCATGGGCGCCGGTCTGGATCTGGTGGCACAGTGTCCGCCAGTGGGTGTCGGTGATTCCGTCAGGAGCACCAACGGAGGCGACCGAGCCGCGGATTACGCGGTCGACCACCTCGAACGAACCAGGGTACCGGGACACGAGCGCGGATGCAGTCGTGCCCGGTACCGAGCGGACATCCCCCGGACGCCAAGCGCGGCCCGCGCCCTGGAGCAGGGTGGCGGGGTGGCCGTGTTCGGCAGTACAGCGGATGTCACGCATGAAAACCTCAGTCGGCGCGGACGCGCTCGAAGGTTACCGCGATCCCGCCGGACATGGCGACACCCGAGGCTTCCTTGGTGATGGCCAGCTTCACCGCACCGCCTTCGGCCACAAGGTTGGAGCCGGCACCCGACAGGGTGACAGACTCCACCGCGCCGTCGGCGATGTCGCCGGTGCCCGCGGCCGTGGTCGAGAAAGACCCGAGCGAGGTACCAGCCACCGTGACGGTGAGCGTCGCGTAGTTGGTGTCGTTGGCGGTGATGCCGCCGTCGGACACGTAGTCCACGCGGGCCACCTTGGCCTTGCCGTTGCCGCCGTAGACGACGAACAGGTCGGCAGCGGTGCCGGCGGTGGCCGCGGCCAGTGGGATGTATTGCTGGACGGTCATGCGTTCGGAGTTCATTGGTTCCTCACTTGCCCATCTTGTAGGCGTAGCGGACGGATGCGTCCGACGCCTTGGTCATGTCCTTGAATCCGAGCCGCTGGCGGGCGCGGAGGTAGGTACCGGCGACAGTGATGTCGTTCTGCAATGCGACGGTTGCACCGGCCCGCTCGACGAGAGTGTGCATCGTGCGGTTGAAGATCACGTATCCGGTGTAGTCCTTGGTGCTGTTGTCGTAGAGACCGGTGGCGTTCAGGTCTGCGCTCATCGCATCGGTCGGGATGATGGGGTGGCCGAAGATCGAAGCCACTTCGCCGCGGACGATCGGAGCGCGGTCGCCGTACTCGTTGGCCTTGACGATGCCGCTGAGGTTGACGAAGTTCTTGAGGTAGCCTTCCCAGCTCGTGACGATCGGCATGTCGGTAGGCACGCCACGGGGGCCGCCGACGAGGTTGATGTCGGAGACCAGGGTGGAGAGGCTGTGCGTGGAGCGGTCGACACCGTTGGAGGAATCGAGAGCGTTTGCGCGGAGGCCCAGGAACGTCTTCCGGTAGTCGATGCTGCCGGCGTCGATGGCGCCGAACATTCCCCGGAGGTCCCAGTTGGCAAGGTCGTCCTGGTGGCTGGCCGCGGTGTCGCCGTTGACGACCGTGAACCGGGAGCCGATGGCGAGACTGCGGGCAATGCTCGACCGGATGAACGGGAACGCGGCCACAATGCTGTCAGCGGCGGCGTCCTCGTGGACGAACACCATGACGTACATCGGGTTGGCGGTCAGTGTGATCTTGTCAGTGCCGACGGTGCTCTTGGCGAGTGCGGCGGGGTTGTCGCCGGTTGCGCCACCGCCCTTGTAGGGGACGGGGTAGAGGGTGCCGACGGGCATCTCGACCGATTCGGTGTTGATCTGCGTCCGGGGGAACAGCGAGAGCAGACCCTCGGGGTCGTACTCGCCCACCTGCCACATCGGCGAGGCCAGGAGGGGCGTCGGAATGAACTCGCCGCCGCTGCCGTTCTGGTCGTCCCACGCGCGGCGCACGAACTTGGGCATCGCCGACCAAGCACGCTGCACGCGGTGGTAGGCGGTGCCGAGACCCTTGACCACATCCTCACGGTAGGCCGACCCGGTGTGGTTGAATGCGTCGCGGCCATGCTTGACCACAGCGGTCACGTAGAGCGCCTCGGTGGCCTCGATGAGGTTGCGGTGCGCGTCGTTGAGCGGCTTGGTGGTGAGGAGGCCGGTGTCGTCGGAGCGGCGTTGTGCGGGGTCGTTGCTTTCGTAGCCACGAAGGAACAGCTTGCCGTCGTTGTCGACGAAGCGCCGGAGCTCGACATCGGAGGCGCCGGCCGATTCCATGGGGTCGCGGCTGCCGATGATGGAAAGCGACTGCTGGAGAGCCTTCAGGTCCACCGCCATCTGCTCGATGCGGCGGTCCTTCTCGGCCAAGGTCTTCTTGCCGGCTTCAACTTCAGCGTGGAGCTGCTGAGCATGGCGCACGATCCGGTTGTGCCGGTCCTGAGCCTCTGCTTCGGTGGTGGGCAGCTTGGCGTCCGCCTCGGTGAGCTGGATCACGTCCTCGTTTTCGTACATGGATTTCTCCGGTGAATGCCCGAGGCGGGCGATGGTAGGTTCACGATAGCGCATTGTTGCGCATCGTTCAAGATTGCAGGAAGGGAGTCCAACGCTTTTGCGTCTTCAGCAACGGTTGCCATGCCCGAGCGACCGGTTCCGGTTCGGACTGCTCCACCGACCGCCGAACCGCCCGCGGATTCATCGGCATGGGCGTAATCGAGCACTCCAGGAGCCGCGGCGAGACGTAGACATAGCCACGCTCGGAATACATCGGGTCGTCCTCGGGGAGACTCGACCGCGCGATGACGGCCCGCGGCCGGAACCCGACCGAGCACGTGCGCAAAGAGCCGGCCTTGAGCATGTCGGCGACCGCGAGCGACATCGGGTAGGAGTCCGAAGGCGTCGGGATGAACGTGCCGCGGAGCACGCCGGACTGGACCCGCACGCGGGCCCACTTGCCGACTGGAAGCGCGCTGTAGTCGTGGTTGTAGGGGCCGACGGGGTTGACTGCGAACTCGGACAGGTCCCAGCCCTGAGACACGATGTCGTCGGCGCGGTCCGGTGCAGAATCCGACATCACGAACGGGTAGGACAAGCCTTTCGGCTCCTCGTCGGCAGCCTCGTCGGGCTTGCCGTCCTCATCCATGTCGACGCCGGCCGCGCGGGCGGTCGTGTCCGCGTACATCGCCGACCGGTAGGCCAGCGTGAGCGGGTGCACGCCAGCCGCGCCAGCCATGCGCCCCACGATGGTGTCGTCGCACATGTGCCGGACCTGGAGCAGTTCGCCGCGCACGAGGGCGTGGATGTCATCGACACCGCCACCGACGGCGCCGGCCATGCGTTGCACGAGCTCGGTCTCGGTGCCGCGGGTGGCCGCGATGCCGATGAGCGACCGCACCACATCGGCGGGGGTCTGGAGTACGTGGACAGGGCCGACCATTGGCCCGATGGTGTGGCTCATGTCAGCCTCCGATTTCTGTGGGGATGGTGGTACAGCGGCAGTTTACGACTTCCGATGCGTCATCGAACAATCCCGGGCCGCGGCCGGTTGCGCCAGACGGAGAGACGAACTCGCCGCCGACCTCGATCACCTGCCCGTCCATGCCGGTGCCCGGTGCGTGCGTATCCCGGACCACGCTATCCCGGCTGGACAGCCACTCGACCCGGAACTCGGCGCCGTCGTCGAGGGCGTTGTCGTATGCGGTCAGGGTGCCTTCGCTCGCGACTTTGGCGGTCTCGGTGCGGCCGACCCTCAAAGCCCGCATCGGCGAGAATGCCACGTCCCGGATGATGGCGGCTTGGATCTCGGCGATGCTGCTACCCTGGTCAACACCGGCCCGGATGACGCGAGCGATACGGTCTTTCGTGTACTGCTGGACGTCGACGACCATGTCGGCGATGACCTGCTCCCGGATGTCGAGCATCTCGGCCGGTCGGAGCTTTCGGCCCAACCGCTTCGCCGCAGCCGCGTACGCACGCTGTAGCCCGCGGTCGATCACGGCCGCGTCGAACTGTTCGAGCAGGAGCGCCGTTTCGGCCTCGTCCTGGATGATGGCGTTGAGCTCGTCAGCGGTGACGGCGCGGCGGACGGGGACGGTTCGGGCCGACTTGCCGCCGAGTACGGCTTGTGTGCGCCGCGCCATCCGCTGGCCCTGATCCCAAAACAGCCCACCGCGCCGGGTCCGCCACTGTGCGGTAATCTGGCGCTCCAATGGGCGCTGGACATCATCGAGCCACCCGCGCCAGATTGCAGCTCGCTTCGCCTCGGTCTTCGGCGAGAAGCCGATCGGCGCCAGTCCCGCGAACGAAAACACGCGCGAGACCGATTTCTCCGCGTTGTCCGCGGCCTGAATCTGCCGGCGCTTGCCACGAGACCACGTCCAACCGGCGTCGCCTCCCCACATGTCCCACGCAATGCGGAGCGGGCCCACCTTGTCGGAGGACACATCCCACTTCTCGGTGCCGCGCTGGCGCCTCATCTCGGCCGCAAACCGCGTGAAAAATGCGTACATGTCGAGCACGAAATCAGGGTGGATGCGCTCGCCGTTGACGATTCGCCGGGCCATCGCAGCGGCTTTCGCGGTGCCGCCTCGCCGATGCTTCCGCCGGAGTTCCTGCCCCCGCCGCGCGGCTGTCCGCATCGCATCCGACGCCGTCAGATCGATGTGGTCATACCGCGCCGGAATCGGCCCACCGGCCCGCTCGTGAAGCTCGCACCCGGCCAGCCAAGGCGCGAACAGCGTCACGGCGAGCCCCGCAGCTTCGACAGCAACGCCGAAACCATGTCAAGCAGCGTGTTCAGGTCGGGCCGGATGTCGATGTCCTCTTCGTCTTCGGAGGTGAGCATCTCGGCGAGCGCGGTTGCTTGCGCTTCGACGTCGCCGATCTCGGTGGACACATCGGGACCACCCTCGGCCGGCGCCTGCTCGACTTGCGGGAACGCACCTTCGGGCACGTCATCGAACCCAAAGTAGGCGAGCGCCTCGGCCGGGTCTACGCCCATCTGCCACATCTGCACCGCATTTGCGATTCGGACTTGGCTGGACTCGTCCGCGTCTGGCAACACGTGGACGAACCGGAGGTCCGGGTAGCCCTTGCGCACAAGCCACGCGTTGAACACGTCCTCGACGAGCATGGCCCAGCCCTTGAGGGTCTGGTCGACGAAGAACCGGTACTCGGTCATCGCGGTTGCGTAGTTGGCCGACTGTTGCGCCATCAGCGTAGGTGGTACCCCGGTCATCGCGAAGACAAGCGACCGGTTCCACTCGCGAAGGTCCGTGCCGCCCATGTCGGCGACGCTCCAATCGAACGCCTCGAATTTGCCCGCGCCGGACATGACCGGGATCCCGCCGGTGTTGCTCTGTAGCGTCCGGTCGAGCTGCCGTTGGTAGTCCTGAACGTGTTTCGGACCCCAGGTCATGTCGTCTTTGCGCGGCACGTATGCGGCGTCGGGGCGCCCCTTCTCGGCTTTTTTCCGCATCTGGATCGCAAGCGCGATGTCGCTACGGAGGTCGGGGTCCATCGGCTGAACGATGCCGGTACCGTAGAGCCGCCCGAGGTCGGGCGAGCAGGACGGCGTCCGAATGTGGACGACGTCGGCCCAATCGTAGGACCGCACGGCGCCCATTTCGTCGTATTCGAGCGCGAGCGGGCCACCGTTTGGGCCGGGAATGATTTTGCAGCGGTGCGGCTCGGCGATGATGAGCGCCGCGGGAACGCCGCCGTCTACAGCGCCGGACTCCAGGAGGTACGCGTTGCCGGCCGGGATGAGGTCGAGCATCAGCTGAGCGCGCCACTGATACGCCGTCATCCACGGCACCGGAGCCCGGAACAGGTCGAGCACCTCGTGCTCTTCGACGTCCTCGTATCCGTCGGCGGTCTTCTGCTGGAGTACGAGCGGCAGCCCGGCGTATGCCTGAGCGATGATGTTGACGGCCTTGTAGAGCCACGGGTTCGCGAGCAGCGCCGTAGCCGCATCCCTCGCCGAGTACGGCGACGCCGCCGCTGGCGAAGACGCGAAATCCGAGCCGGCCACGTACTCGTCAGGCGGCGGGACATCGACCGACACCACGCGCAACGCCCGCAGCACGCGGACGGGTAGGGAATCGACGGGGGGCGCGGTCTTGGCGTTCATGGGGCCAGCCTATCACGTGTCGGGCTCGGTAGCATACTCCACGAGGTGCATTGCCGCAGCGCCCATCATGCCGTATCGCCACGCATCCCACGCGTGGTCAGCGCCAACCACCTGCATTTCGACGGCTTCCCGGAGTTGAGACCGCCGGCTGGCGTCGTCGTCCTTCCACGCCAGTTCTTCAATCTCGGCGATGAGCGGCGCGACACTTGGATGGTCGTGGAAGACCACGCCGGGGCGGCCGTCCTCGACCTGCAACGCGCGGTCGCACAGCTCGAACCCGCGGCGCCGCGCCTTGTCCGCGGGTTGCATCGAAATCCCGAGGTAGCCCATCCGGTTGCGCGCCGTGGCGTCTGCCGGGTCCGCAAATCGGCCGTATGGCTCCTCCCACAGCCGGCCGGTGCCCTCGCAGTGGGTACAACCGGCGGCGGCGGCCTCTTTCTCGTCCCACCATCGGCCGGGGTCGGCTGCAAGGTGGTCGCCCGGCCAGCAATGCGGGCACGACTCCATCCGCAGGATTTCGAGCGCGTGGTCATCGGTATCGGTCCGGGCTTGATACCGGCATCGGTAGACGTGCACGGTGCCGTGCGGGTCGATGGCCATCCAGACGTACGCGAACGGCGCCCGGAATCCGAAGTCGCACCCGTCAGCCCTCGGCCAGTCGCGCATTTCGGACAGCGGCAGCGCCGGGACCACGTGCACGGACCGGTCGAAGCCCTCGTGCACGAGCCCCTCCAGCCTGACGAACCGGGCGAAGCGCCGGACCATCCGCTGCTTCTCGGTCATGCCCGCGAACCACCGCCGGATAGCGGCGCCGTCAATCATCGGGTTGTCCAAGGCGTCGAGCCTGTAGCGGTCAACCATGCCGGCGGACCGTGGCGGGTCGCGGAACAAGGCGTCAACCATCACCGGCGACTTGCCCTTCGTCGGCGTCGCCGTGAACAGGATTCGGCCGCCTTGGTCGGCTACGCGGGCCTCTTGCTCCTGGAAAACCTTTAGGTTGCCGTGGTCTTCGTCGTTGTGGATGAGCGGCGAGCTCGCACCCTGCCACCGGGCCTCGGGTTGCGCGCCCGAGGTCGTCTTCGACAGCACGCAACCGGGGCGACCGATGCCGCTACCAGGAGCGAAGGCGGCGCCGTCGTTCTGGCTGTCCCACGAGCGAC
>Ga0208162_1001284_pt1 | contig 13214 bp, 10 predicted proteins | sample CB_VirMetaG_4_FD_184539 | JGI IMG/M metagenome (GOLD analysis project Ga0208162, IMG submission 184539) | Freshwater to marine saline gradient viral communities from Chesapeake Bay - CB_1508_1M Viral MetaG (SPAdes) (version 4) | ecosystem: Environmental > Aquatic > Marine > Coastal | place: USA... | reverse complement strand
CACGTTTGATGTCTACATTAAGAACGACCACGGCTTGATCCCTCGATGGGCTGGAGCACGTGAGGCAGGTACCAGCGTTGCATGGCGCATCGATGGTCCCGTCTGGAAGAACCACAACGACAGCGACCTGTCTTACTGGTTCAACATTCCTGAACTCGTAGAGTACTACGAGAACGCCGTTCCAAACGGGTGGCCTGATTGGGAGCCCGGCCAATGGTGGGAGTGCCATCAGGCAAACCCATACCAATGGTACGAATGGCACAACACTAGCGTGCCTACCTTCTGGTCTATTCCTAACGGACCACAGGCTGGCCTAGCTGTTAACTGGGCCTCCACCGATAGTCTTCGTGACTTCTGGTGGGCCGACTCATGGATCGTCATGGATACTCCATGGCAGCTGAGCGGCAACTCAGCCAGCACTAATCCTGTTGCTCCACGTATGCACAAGTTCCTCGGCAACCTGTTGTCGGAGAATAAGTTTGAGTTCTGGGCTGGCTACAGCGTAGAACCAGACTCAGTGGCATGTCCTTACGAACAAGGTGGGGGCTTCAACGGTTACCCTTACTACTGGAACGGTAAGATGATTGACTTCGAGTTCTTCTCTTCCAATCCCTCACGCACGTGGGAGTCAGAGGAGTACCCGAATCACTTCCGCATTGCACGCATCACTGGGCCAGACTACTTTGGTTTCGGTGCGCAGATTGGGTACCGCATTCCATTGGAAGGTACCTTTGACGAGGAAGCGCCAGCCGGTCAAATGATCTTTGACAACTCATGCCCGTCCGACTTGGACGAGGATGGAGAGGTTGGCTTCTCGGATCTGTTGCAAGTCCTTGGTGACGCAGCAGCTGGGAAGTACGCTCGACCCTTCGAGCCAATCCTCAAGGTTCTGTCTGAGTACGGACCTTGTAACTAACACCTACAGAGACCATGGCTTAACGGCCATCGTCTCTCTTTTGCACCAGTCCCATTCAAGGAGAAACCAATGGACTTACACAACGAACGACAAAAGCGAATCGATATGATCGCACACGCAATGAAGATTACTCCCGAAGCCCGTAATGCGCACCCATGGTTGGGTCCACTATGGGACGAGGTCCAGTACCTGCGCCAGCAGTTGGACAACACTCCTAAGCAGGATGAAGAGATTGCTAAGACTGCGACTCAGATCCTCCGGGAGAAGAAGGAAGCTGCTGCCAAGCTGTCCGACGAGGCCGTAGAAGAGATGCTCGATACGCCTAAGAAGCCAGCGGCTAAGCGCACACGTAAGGCTAAGTCTAATGAAGACAGCCAAGGCTGAGATCTGGTTCTGGTTACCGCAAGAGTATGACCTCTCGCACTGGTGGACCGGACTCATTAGCAATTACATTCATGTAGCCCCAGTCGTAGCAGGCTGGAACCTCACTGCCCACGCCGATGGGAGTGAGTGGCTGAACATCAATGATCCAGATGTAGGCGACGAGTATAAAGACGCGGACGTTAAGATCCCTGTCGAGATACCTCTCTACACTTTGATCGGACCAAAGCGGTACGAAGGATACACGCTACCGAAAGTACATATGTGGTGGCACCACATCTGTCGTACAGGCTTTGGCATTGAGATTGATCCCGAACCTATCGGCACTTGTGTCTGGCTGACTAAGAAGATACTCGGTTGGAACCGACCTGACATTCAGACGCCAGACGAGCTTTACAAGGAGCTGACAATTGAATAACGAATTTCCTCGCATCGAACGCGAGCTTATAGAAGAACTTGAAAAACGATATCCCCTAACCGACTCAGTCCTCAATCAAGATGAGTGGACAAGAGCTTTCTTAGCTGGACAAAGGGATATCATCCGTCGTCTCCGATTAGAGATGGAGCGACAGAGCGACATTAATATGAAGTCCACTCATAGGAGACAATAAAATGGGCGGCAGCAAAAAGAAACGCAAACCAACACCAGAAGAAGAAATCATGGATCCAGCGGGCGCAGCAGAAGGCGTTGATGACCTCAGTGCTCCAGCCTTCGAACCAGAAGTTGAAGCTACCTCCGGTGGCAATGCAGCTGAAGGCGTTGATCCTACTAGCGATGCTACCTCTGGTGGCTCCGCAGCTGAAAGCCTCGACGACATCTTGGCTGACCTCGGCGAGGAGAACAGTCCCTTGATTCCTGACCCAGTCGGCGAAGAAGAAGCTATGGAAGCAGCGTTGGCTAACGAAGCCATCGATGCTGCTAAGGCAGAGGCTCAAGCCAAGGCTGGCAAGAAGAGCGGTCTGTCCCCTGCAGCTGCTAAGCGCAAGGCCGAGAAGGAGAAGAAGAAAGCTAACAAGCTCGCAGCTCTCAAGGGTGAAGCAGCCGACAAGGTTCAAAAAGAAAAGATCAAGCGACAGCGAACCATCGCTTCGCAACAAAATAAGACGGCTCGTGAGCGCATCCTCCGTGGAGAGACTGGCGCCCGTGGTCGTATGTATAACCGAATCAATGCTAAGTTCCAAATTCCTGATGCACCAGTGAACTTCCCACCCACCGGTGGAAGCGGAACTCAATTCAACTGAGGTAACCTATGGCATACATGATGGCAGAAAAGTCTATCGAGGATCGCTTCTTAGCACTCGACGGACAGAGGCAGGCCAAGCTCGACCGAGCACGGGCCAGCGCCTCTCTTACCTTGCCTGAGCTGTTGCCTCCAGTTGGCTGGACTGAGACAGAACAACTCATTCCACCGTACTCCAGTATCCCAGCTCGTGGTGTGAACGCACTCGCAAGCCGGATGATGTCGGCACTCCTCCCACTCAATGACCTTCCGTTCTTTAAGTTCGGATCGGCTAAGGGTGAGACGCCACCACTGGAAGCACAACAGTACCTCGAGGGTCTCGCAGTCCGACTGCATAAGAAACTCTCAGGCAAGAACATTCGAGAGATCATCTACCAAGCGCTGCAGCAACTGCTGGTGCTGGGCGATACTCTCATCATCCTCGAAGACGACATGACGTTCCGGACCATTCGCTTGGACCACTACGTTGTCCGTCGCGATTTCAAGGGTGACCCTATTGAAGTAATCTACATCGAGCACGTAGCCGATGATGCAGACGAGGACGCTAACGCTAACCTCGGCATCTACAACACTAAGGCCTCCAAGAAGGGCTACAAGTGTATGTACCATCGTCTCGTCTGGAATGCTGAGGACCAAGCATGGTACCAAAGCTCAGAGCTCGATAAGGAAATTGTAAACGAAGGTAAGTGGGTAGTAGCTCCAGTGATTCCTCTGCGTTGGCAGGCGGTCTCTGGCGAGAACTACGGACGCTCTCATGTTGAAGCCAACATTGGCGACATCAAGGCGCTCGAGTCTTACACCGCTTCCCTCATTGAAGGGCTCGCTGCCAGCTCCAGCTTCTGGATGGCCGTGGACCCAGCCGGTGTCACCGTCATGGACGATATCGCTTCGCAGCCCAACGGCTCTTGGGTCGCCGCACGTCAGCAAGACGTGGTGGCACTCAGCCCATCGGCAACGATGAACCCGCAAGTACAGATGGCTTTCCAAGCTGTCGAGTCTATGCGTAAGGAGATCGCACAGTCGTTCCTTATGCAGGGCGCAGCCATTCCTCAAGGTGACCGAGTCACCGCCACTGCTGTCCGTGTGATCGGGCAGGAGCTGGAGCAGGTATTGGGTGGCGTCTTCTCCTCGATCGCTCGAGAGCTGCTCGCACCAATCGTACGACGTACCCTCTTCCTTATGGTAGACGCTGGTGAAGTCGACGAGCGGTTGGAAGGTGAGTTCGGAGATGACCCTGTACTGAACATTGATATTGTAACTGGCTTGCAAGCGCTTAGCCGCGAGTCCGAGCGTGAACGCTTGATGGCTATGGGTGAGATGGTACGTAACCTTCCGCCAGAAGCTATCCAGAACTTCCGCTGGGACAGCTACGCTTCCGCTCTCGTCACCTCACTTGGATTCGACCCACGTAACTGGTTGATCCCGCAAGAGGAAGTCGAAGCTAAGAAGCAGGCTGAGATGCAGCAGCAGCAACAGATGGCAATGCAACAGCAAATGATGCAAGGCGCACAACCTGCGATTGCAGAGCAAGCACAACAAAACCCAGAAGTCCTCCAACAAGTCGCCGAACAGGTGATGTTGCGTGGTGGGCAATAAGAATCCCCCAAGGAGACTTACATGTCAGATGTATTACCTGAAGGATCGGCACCAATTAATATGCCATCCTCTAACCCAGCATCGCCTGCACCTGAGGCAGCGCCCGAAGTGGCGCCTCAGCCTGAGCTGTCGCGCGAGGCACAAGTCTATCAGCACGAGCGAGAGATGTTCTCCCGTGGTGCTGAAGCTAACAACATGCAATTGCCGGGCAACTTCAGCAACTTCGGAGACTACTTCGATAGCTTGAAGGAAGCCCAAGGACAATACACGGAAGCTCGACAAGAGCTTTCAGCTCTCCGAGCCCAGATGGCTGTCGATAACCTTCCCACTCCCGGTGAAGAGGTTGCCGAAGAGCCAGCTGCTCCTATCGAAAGCATTGAGGATCTTGAGATCCCAGAGCCTAAGGTAGAGGAAGCAGAAGAAGAGCTCGGCGAGGATGAGTACTACGTAGGCATGACTGAGGACGAAGCTGATGCTTGGTCTGAAGAGTACTACGAGAATGGCAGCTTCTCTGAGGCAACCATGAACGACATCCTCAAATCATTCCCCGGAGTCACAGAAGAGATGGTCGACATCTACTTCTCTGGTCTTCAGGCACAAGAGAGCCGGACTGTGTCTTCCGCTGTGGAAGCTGCCGGTTCCCAAGAGAACCTGACCGAGCTCTTTAATTGGGCCAGCCAGAACCTCAGCCCTGCTGAGCGGGCGGCTGCCAACCAAGCTTTGGAAGGTCCTCTTGCCGCAGCAACTATACGGGGGTTGATGGCACAAATGCAAGCGAGCGCAGGCCAGCGTCCGCGAGCAGGCGAGCCCCAACCATCGGACAATCGTGTGGCCCCATCTACTGCGGGTGCCCCTGATAACATCAGCGGCTTTTCCTCCCCAATGGAGATGAACCAAGCGATGTCTGATCCACGCTACAACAACGATCCTGCATACACGCAAGCTGTAGCCGTGGCTTTGTCACGTACACCATGGATCACGGGAGGCTGAGTCACTCCCACCTTTCCGTTAACTAGTCCCGAACCTAGACAGGGCTGGGCCCTCTCAACATGGGAACGGATTACGCAACAACAGAAAGCTGACTCCCTTAGAGGGAATAATCAAGCGCTGTAGAAACTCTTGAGACTCTTACACAAACTCTTTCTACTACGAAAAGGAAACCTATTATGGCATTCTCTGGATCTGCCTCTACCGGCCCCGGTATTGACAACCTTAACCTCACTCGATGGGGTGTTAACAACGCTCAAGCTCAGACCGGTGTGTCTGGCTCTATCAGCGACTTCGACCTGTGGCTTCCCACATGGTCCGGTGAAGTCCTTCACGCTTACGACCAATACAACGTGTTCGAAAGCAAGGTCGACACCCGAACCTTGACCAACGGCATCTCCGTTGAGTTCCCAATCACTGGTACTGTTGCCCTGACTCCCGCTTGGGAAGCTGGTCAAGAGCTGGCCGGTGGTGGCTCAAGCTCCACGAAGTTCTCCATCGGTCTGGACCGTCGTCCAACCGCTGCTCACTTCGAGCTTGACAACATCGACGTGATGATCCAACAATTCGACTTCCGGTCGGAGTTGGCTCGTCAAGCTGGTTTGACCTTGGCTAACGAGCGTGACCGTCAAATCGGTCGTTTGCTCGTGAACGGTGCTCAAACCGCTTCGCGTATGCACACCCGTGACGGCGACGACCTCGCAGTCGACGCTTCCGGTATCGACACCCGATACGGTGGTAAGGCTTACTACCTCTCGAGCGGCGACGTGAACATTGACGCTTGGGGCAACGACGAAGCTGGCGCACTCTACGTGTTGGCCGCTATCGAAGCCGAGCAAGTCCGTGCACGTAACCTCGACCTCCCAGAGGGCACCCTCTGCGTTGTGGTTCGTCCTGAACTGTTCAACCAAATCCGTCGTCTCGGCATTGCCACTCCCGGCTTCGCTTCTGGCGACTTCTTCAGCACCACTGCTGGTCGTGCTGATGCACGTCCATTCGCTAGCTCACCTACCGGCATGCCTGCCATGCGCGCTAGCCTGAGCTACTTGGATGCAGAAATCATCTCCTCGACTCACCTCCCACAAGACGCCGTCTACGACGTCGGTGGTACCGGTTCGAACCTCGAAGGCGCTGACGCTCTGTACTCCGGCGATATGCGTGGTATCGTTGGCCTCATGTTCCGCAAGGGCGGCGTTGCTTCGATCAAGAAGCAAGGCTTGAAGGTCGACACCGTCAACGACATCCGACGTAACTCCGTCTTCACCGTGGCTTCTATGTACCACGGTGGTGGCGTCTTGCGTCCCGAGTTCTGCTCCGTCTTGCTTGGACCTACCGCTTTCGGTACTCCAGTCAACACGATTGCCGGATCGCCTACCTTGGGCGCATTCGCCAATACCGAAGACCTCGACGTCTAATAGACGACAGCTACTTCTCCAGAGGTCCCTTAACGGGGGCCTCTGGTCTTTTACAACTTGTTAAAAACTAGGAGACAATATGTATACCCCTAACAACCCAAAAGACGATAGACAAATTAAAGCCTGTGAGATGCGCAACGAAGGACAAAGCATTCGAAAGATTGCTGAGTTCTTTGGCGTAGGCTACACAGCTATTAGGATTTGGACAGACTCCAAAGCCCGAGAACAACGTAATACTTACCGCCAAGAAACGGTAGGCTACGAAACCAACAGAAAGTACAACCTGAAAAACTCTATGACATAACTCTCGAAGAGTATGACTCACTGTTAGAGGAACAAGAAGGATGTTGTGCTATTTGTGGATCGTCCCCAGAAAAAGAACGTAAGCTGCATGTAGATCATTGCCACACTACTGGCAAGGTCCGACAGCTGCTATGCTCCGGCTGCAACACCGCAATCGGAGCGTTAAAAGAAGACCCTAAAATAATTCGTGCCGCTGCAGCTTACGTTGAACGGCATAGTAAGGAACAACCATGGCCGGAATCACAGAATTAGAAGCCATTAACTACATGCTCGTAAACGCTGGCGAAGCTCCCGTGACTTCGCTCACCGGCGCTAACTTGGCCACTGATACTACCACTGCCCGATTTATGCTTGACATCGTCAGTAAAGAAATCCAAGAGCGTGGTACTGATGAAAATGTTTATGAGAAGCTGATCCCCATGAACCAAGTGGACGGATCCTTCCCTCTCCCAGCCAACACCATCGACTGCTACCTGCGTAACAACATTCGCTGGACCGATGCTACAGGTGCGGAGCGAGGCGTCATTAACGTGGCACCTCGAGACAACAAGGTCTACAACGTAGACGAACAAACCTTTGACTTCAGCGCGTACACTTCGCAGCTGACTGAGGACAACGGAAGCCTTCGGGTTGTGGTTAAGGTCTACCTTGACTTCGACAACCTGAACTCCGTTACCAAACGAACGGTTATGGAAGAAGCAGCACGTCGCTACCAGCTCGCCACTCAGGCTAGCCCACAGATCGATGGCTTCTTGAACCAGCGGACTCAACTGTCCCGCATCAATAGCCGTGCTAACGACATTAACAACAAGGGCCGGAACCTCTTTGATGGTACCGACCCAGCACGCCGCTTCGCTGTGGATCGTTCGATCTATGGCTTGGGCGGTTACTCTAACTCGGATCGAATCCGAAGAGGTTATAACTAATGATTGGTCAATCCACTTCTATTAAGGTGCCGTCTCTGGCTGGAGGCGTATCACGTACGGCTCCTACCAAACGACGCCCGGACCAAGTCGAGGAGGCAGACAATGTCTTCTTGACTCTGGAGCGAAGTGCTGAGAAACGCCAAGGAACTAACTTCGTGGATGCTGGCGGCGACGGCGGCTCCATGCAGGTTACAAACCCAGACGACAAAGAGACATGCTTCTTTGAGTTCGTCACCGAGAAAGACCAATCAGTTATCATTGTCATGGTAGACGTCCAACCGGGCGATGCGAACTATGACGTGGAGAACTTGCTTCAGGTCTTCGACGGCTCTGACGGAACTCCTGTAGCTGTAGCTTCTCTGGCTACTACGCTGGATCCTACGAACACAACCTTTGCTGCATACATCCAAGCTGGAGCTACTGTCCCGCTATGTGAGCGTATCAAGCAAGTTCGTATCCGCGACTTCCTTTGCTTCCTCAACACTGAGGTTACCGCAACTTATAAGAATGTAGACGAGGGCAAGGCCCTCGAGTACGTCTCTCCTATCACTTTGATGGGAGCCGACGGCACTACCTTTGAGTCTAAAGAGCTGGATGAGAACAATAACTATCCTATCCAGATCGGCGATACTGAGTACCTCTTCGCAGGTGGAGACTTTAGTAATACTCCATCCACTCAAGCAGGCTACCGAAGTACTCTGGTTACTACTGATATGAATTCGAGCCTGCCGGGCGCGGTGGAGAATACGTATTACTATGACACTACAGCATCAAACTCCTATCCAACTACTCGCCCCAACTATGAGCGAATCTATCCGATTAACTGGAACCATAGCGACGCTACTCCTGACCTAGGTATCCCTCTTGTGGGCCTAAAGAATGTCGGGACGGGCAGCACCGGATATACTGGCGACACTTCTGGTATTGGTAGCGGTAGCATCCCTGCCGTCAATAATCCGTTTGGCGTAGACATTCACTTTAATAACTTAGGCGCAAATAGCGAAACCCACGGTACTAACCGTGGCTACACTGTTGGACAGATTTCTGTTCTGGAAGCGCTTGGGTATCCTATTGAGGATAGCCGTAACGGAGCGTCTACTGATGAAGACTATAAGATCAGAGCGGAATATTTTCCTGCTGGTCTTGTTATCCCCGCTTACGTTGAGTCTACTTACAAAGAACGAATTGCCAACGAAAACACTGGCACAACTTATACTTCTCAGGACTCCATCTCGGTTCCTGACTTCTTGTCCTTGGGTCCGGCTCCGGACTTGCCAAGAGACTATGACACAATTTCCCGTGGAGCTATCTCTGCGTTCCAAGGATCGTGGCCGTACATTCGTACGCCCTTCGTTCGTAACACGGACGAAATCCGGTACGCTTTGGCTCAGCTCCATAACGAACCTTCCATCGTGCCTCAGTGCCGATGGAACTTTACTATTGATGCTAACGACGGAACAGCTGAGACTCCTCTCGCTTCGTCCTTCGCCTACTCTGACAACGCTGTTACTGCAGCTCAGGATCAGCTCAATAGGGAAGCACGCTTCGGCGTTAACTTCCTCTGCGGCAACCCTGCAGACGGCGATGGCTTCATCTTCTATGTCGAAGAATCTACGGCTGGATTCCCTGCTGGGTACTACCGTGTGATCTCTTCGCCCATCACAATGAAGGACTTCAAGACGACGGACTTTATTATTGATATTCGAGAAGAAGAGAGGTACTTTGCTTCTAACGGAGCCGAAACTACTCAAGGATCTTCTGTCCGAACTGAGACCAATACTCTCGAAGTTCGGCGTGGCATCTTCCCACAGATCGGCAATCGATTGGTGGAAGCTGCTCTGAAAGAATCTGACGGAGTAACCTCAGCTTCTCCATTCCCCGGAGTGAGCTTGGACGGATTCCGTGGAACTCCTCCTTACTACCAACGAATTCGTACACCTGAGATTGGGTCGGTCCTTGACCGAGCTACCATGCCGCATATCTTTGCGTTCAATGGCAATCCAGATACACCGGACTTCGTCGTGAGTGAGGGACCTTGGTCTCCTAGATTGTCTGGTGACTTCACCACCAATCCGGGCCCATCGTTTATCTCTGGTTCTCTTGACCCTCTGAGCGAGACTTCGCCTACTGGTCAGAAGATTACCTCGATTTCGTATTGGCGAAACCGACTCTGGCTTGCCTCGGGCACGACCATCGTGACCTCACGAGCTGGAGATCCCTTTAACTTGTGGCTTGACGACATCAATACTGTCTCGGACGACGACCCGATTGACCTCTTCCTTGGCGACACTGACGCCTCTGAGATCAACTGGATCATCCCCTTCGAGAAGTCTTGCTTCGTCGGCACCAACGGTCGTACTCAGTTCATCATCTCTGGTGCTGAGAACTTCATTGCTCCGTCTACCGTGTCCATCGACTCCGGTAACGAGTACTCGGTGTCCGCTGATGCGCAGCCTCTCAAGGTCGGCATGTACCTGTTCTTCGTGGACAGAGGCCGACTGTACATCCACGCCGGTGGCGGCTCTGCCAACCGGCCCAACTTGTCCTTCTCTGTGTCGGAGCAGGTCTATGGCTACTTCCCCTACATCTGTAGGCAGGCCATTGCTGCACCGGCCAGTGACTACTTGCTCTTCCTCTCAGGAGATGAGGGAGAAGAGAACATGATCTACGTGTTCCAGCAACGAACTCTGCCTGACGGCTCTATCGGTCAGCAGTCCTTCTACCGCTGGATCTTCGATGCACCTATTGAGCACATCACCGCTAATGGTGACTTGCTTAAGATCCTTACCAAGCGTACTGTCGCTGGTGTAGAGAGGCGCTACCTCGAGGTGCTCGACATGAGCCGCGTGGAGCTGGGCGATGTCCTTGTAGACCGACGGTATACTATCGAGTCTGCCGACATCGTTTATGATAATGTAGCAAATACCTCTACCTTCGTCCTGCCTTACCACTTAGGCGGTCAGGACTATTACCTCGTCGACACAACAGACTTCACTCAGTTGGTCGGTACGGTAGAGACCTCTACAGAGAACGCGAACCAGAGCACCATCGTCATCAACGGTGACTACCGTGAGAAGGCAGGCAGCATTGTTGTTGGTGTGCCTTACGAGATGAAGATCGAGCTCTCCAAGTTCGTGATGCGAGGTGAGGATAATGTGGCTGGCGACGGCACCATTACTCTCAAGAGCCTCGGCATTCGACATTACAATTCAGGAACTTACGACATTGGCGTCATGCGTCAAGGTCGCTTCGAGACCATAACCACCTTCGATCCTTATCGTACGAACAACCCGTTCGTTACGAAGGAGGAACGATACTATGATCCGAACGGACAGTCCAATGCTCGCCTTGCTGCGAACGCTGATCGTGCCCAGATTCAGATCCGGTCCAATGGCTTCATTCCTGTCAACCTTACTAACGTGGAGGCGTTTGTGTCAGTCACTGGTGGCCGACATAACGCAACTGAATAATGGCATCAACATATTCCTTTACATCTACAGGTGCCACCTCGTACGATATTTCGTACCAGATCGATTGGCACTCAAATGCACTCCTCGCGGACCAAGCTACTGCGGTCCAAGTCAACGGCGTAGACCAAACCTTTGGTACGGACTACACCTTCGACGAGAATACTAGATACATCCTCTTTACTACGGTCCCCTCAAGTGGGGACTTGATCTACGTGGAGCGTCAGACCCCGTCTACGTTCTACGCCCAGACTGTTAGCTCTGGAGCTGCTCCAGCCTCAGTCATGCTCTCGAATGATGAGCAGGTCATGAAGAGGATCGAAGAAGTCGAAGCCTCGATCTCTAGCAACATCGTGGCTACCGGCTCAATTCAATACAACGGGAATGATGTCACCACGGTCACTGTATCGGGTGACATCACTCCTACGTACAATGGCGCAACTGATACTCTGGACCTGAGTGTGACGAACCCAACTGTGGCTCAATACGCTGGCTCGGACATTACTGAGATCGTCTTGGGTTCCAACATGAACCTGAGTTCCTTCAGTAACGGTCAGCTCACTCTGGTGGCTGACATCAATGCTGGCGCTGGTACAGTTACAGAAGTCAATGGGTATACGGGATCTGTTACTCTGGTGTCTTCGGACATCGGAGCAGCTTCCTCCACTGACTTCACCACGTTCACCAACACGACGGCTCCTGCAACCTATGCAACCATCGCTGCTCTGGCGAACAAGGTAGAACAATCAGACATTGATGCTTCTTTGTCTACCTATAGCGATACTGCGGCTATGAACACCGCGATCACTACTGAGGTGGGCAATAGTCTCTTGGGCTACAACGTCAAAGAGATTACTGCTGGTACTGGCATCACCGTGACGCCATCTGCTGGCAACTACACCATCACCTCTGATGCGGCTGCGGCTGCAGCGCCTACTGGTTCTATGACCATGTGGTGCGGTGACTCCGCTTTGCCGCCTGCGGGTTGGCTCATCTGCGACGGCTCTATTATTGATGCTGTCTCGGATACCTCTAAGCAGGCTCTATTTGATACGATTGGCATCGCCTTCTCTGGCGACCTTGCCTCTCCGGATAATAGCAACTTCCGTCTGCCTGACATGCGAGAGAAGTTCCCCTTCGGAGCTAACCTCGATAGCAACCGTGGTGATGAGGTTGTCCGAGAGTCTGTGACTCTGACTACTAATAACCTGCCTAGCCATAGTCATGGCGTTACAGGTCTTTCGGTGGACAGCCATAGTCATAGCAGCGGTACCTTGAAGACGGTCAGCCATAGCCACAGCTACAGTGGTACGGCTACTCAGTCTCCCGGTGTTCTTACCTATAATTCCTACAGTTACCTTACTAGTGCGTCTCTGCAGACTCAGACTCAGAATAGTTATTCTCCGACGCCGGGCACAATAAACTGGCCGACAGGAATTTCTACTACTGCGTCTAGTACGAACACGATCTCAGGATACACTGGCGCAATTAATGCAGAGTACTCTGGCACGACTAATAGTTCTGGTACCCTTGACGTTACAGGAAGTACTTCTTCTTCTAGTCCGGGAATCTCTGGCAGCTTGTCTAGTACTGGAAACAACCTCGCATTCCCAATTACACCGTCCTACGTGGGCATCCACTTTATTATCAAGACTTGAGGCAACTGATGCCGAATACAACACTTTCTTATTCGATCGTCGATAGCGAACCTCGCATTGGTGGAGCGGGTACCTTTACCGTAGACGTCGGAGCTGCGATTACTACGTACATTCCTAGTGTACCTATCTCCCAACAGGTGACCGTTACTGTTACGGATCTCCTGACTGGGGAGACTACTGTCCTGACCGAAGGTGCAGACTACTATACAGGTGCGGAAGGCGAAATCGTCGTCGACCAGAACCTATACAATCAGGGTGATCAGATTAACTTTACCCTGAACACTGACTTTGATGCATTCTACGACGACTTCAGCGACTTGGGCG
>Ga0208162_1001282_pt1 | contig 13223 bp, 21 predicted proteins | sample CB_VirMetaG_4_FD_184539 | JGI IMG/M metagenome (GOLD analysis project Ga0208162, IMG submission 184539) | Freshwater to marine saline gradient viral communities from Chesapeake Bay - CB_1508_1M Viral MetaG (SPAdes) (version 4) | ecosystem: Environmental > Aquatic > Marine > Coastal | place: USA... | reverse complement strand
TTAAATTATCCATTTACTTTTTCTTTTTTAGGTAATTCAATTTTTTTAATTTGAGGTAACTTTAATTTTACTTCTTTTGGAAATTCTGGAATGTTATCTTTAAGAATATTTTCTAGCTGTTTTTTCATTTGTTCAAAACTAAAATTTGTTCTTGAATAATATCCTTGACGTTTACCCTTTATCTTCCAATCTTTATAATTTTTAAAGATATCATTAAAGAAATGACCAACATAACCATGATCTACACTAAACCATTGAGATTCTTTAATCAAAAAATCATTTGCTGCTGAAGGATGGACATTGGTTAATTTACCTTCCATTAAAGCCGTAAACTCTGGTTTTAGAAAATCAGTATGGCCTGACCATCCTGTGGTCATAATGGGTTTGTTTGTTAAACTAAATTCAAGTAATGGACGACCAAACCCTTCACCTTTAGTTAAACTAACCATAGCTTTTACTTTAGGATGGTTATATAACTCATTCATTTCTTTATTACTAAACTCACCATGGAGTAAATAAATATTAGGAATAATATTCCCACCTACTGTATCTCGAATGATATTAATTTGGTTTTGGATTTTTCTTCTATCCATATAGGATGAAACTCCACTACTTGTTTTTAAAATCAAAGCAGGGGCATTTTTTTTATTTTTAAAAGTCTCATAAAATGCTTTAATAGTTAAACCAACATTCTTTCTATCTTCTCCAATATCTCCTTGCATCCAATGTCCTACAAATAAATAAGCAAATTTTTCAGGAATTGAATTAATACTTTCAAATAAATCAGTTGAAGTAATTTCTTCAACAGATATTGGTTTATAAACATCTAAATCAGCTCCTTCAATAAGAACTTCAACGGGGGTTTTAAGAACTAAATCTATTTCATTTCCTGTTCTTTGATCTTTAACTTTATATTTGCTATTTTCAAAAACTTTTTTAGAATGTTCTGAGGAAGTAAGAACTAAATTCATTCGATTACAACCTTCAATCCAAGAATGAACACAAGCTGTGGTTTCAATACCAGCAGTTAAACCAATATTATATTTTCCTACAGGTTGAAATTCATTTGGAACTGTAATTTGACACCAAATATCTGGTTTTGTAGGTATTTGGTTAATAATTAAATCATTTAGAAATCCCCATTCTTCTTTGTGATCTTCAATAAAACCAAAGGGAGTATTTCCCCATCTTTGGGGAAGGATCCTAACATTATATTTGTCTGATTCTACTACAGCCTTAACAAAATCTCTTGAACGAGCACCATAACCTGAATATGTGTCAATTGGACAACTTATAAAAAATGTATTTTTCATTAATAATGTAATTTATGTTTTAAAACTCTTGCATCAAAATCAGTATCCTTTAAAAATTCAAATTTTTCTCTTGGTTGCCAAGTATCAAACAATTCATCAATTCCCTCAATAATACGTTGAGACATTTGTTTTGATGTAAAACCTGCTTCTTTACTTACAGCCCAATTTTTACCTGCTTTCCCACGTTTTTTTCTTTCTTCTCCACCCATTTGATAAAGTTCCATAATACGTTCAGCCGCATCTTCTGGGTTGCATCTACTATCGTAAATGTATGGAGTTTGGGGGGAACCTACAATAGATAAATTGCTTGGGAAAACTGGGAGTGCCCATTCTCCACATTCTTTATAAGTATCCTTATGATTTGATGGGAAATTGGAATCAAACTCTATCCATTTTCCATTTTTATCTACAAATTTCATTTGATCCTGCATCCCACCAGTTACATTGGCTATAAAGGGAGTACCTGTTAATAAGGCTTCAGTAAGTGATAATCCCCACCCTTCAGCGGATGATAATAAAATTACACCATCAACACAATTGTATAACAGATTCATTTTTTCTGAGGGTAATTTATCAGTAGAAATTACAACATCAGTTCTTGGGTTATTACCAAATAGCATCTTAATTACTGCTGGGAGATCTGTTCCATGATCACTTACGGGTTCAGTATGAAGTACTAATTGGCATTTTTTAGCTTGTTCATCTGTTAATTTATCGGTAAATAATTTCCAAGCTAAAAGAGTATCTGGGATTGATTTGCGTCTAATATTTCTTGAATTAAATAGTAGAGTAAAATCTATATCTTTTCCGTTGGTGAGTTGCTTTTTAAATGTTTCAAGTTCTGTTGTTGGGATTTCGATTGGGTAAAAATTTTCATTATCTAAACCATGAGGAACATATTTAATAATTTTACTTTCAGCTTTATCCCCAAGCACAATTTTATTGATATTTACTGTTTGTTTAGAAATACCAAATAAAGCATCACATGCTTCATAATATTCTTTATTATACAAAGGAGCTGGGTATTCATCCCAAATATTTAAATATACAATAGGAATTTCCTTTCTAATTTCATTTTCCATTTGAAACAACCAAACAAAATATCTTGGATCTGTAATAAGAAAAATAGCATCTGGTTTTTCCATTTTAATAATTTGTCTTAACAAGTCTGGATTGCCATAACCATCAATAGGGTATAACATTACATAAGAATCATCAATCCCAGCTCTTTTATTTGTATCTTCTGAAATGTCTGCCCTTTTTCCCATTTCGGGATGTTTTATGGCTCCCGCCATTTGTACCCAATTATATCTGTGAGCAGTATTAATAACCATCTCACGTCCAATTTGAGCTACTCCCGAATGTACTCTAATGTCATCTGTAATTAGGAGTATACGTCGACGTTCTTCTTTAGGGATATAACCTTCTTTCATATATTTTTTATTTTTATTATAACTAAGATTTTCTAATCAGACAAGCTATTTTTTAATAAGATCATCAGCACTAAAAACATATTCTTTACCTTGGTAAGAAGTATTTAATGCTTTGTCGATTATTTCTTTTCTTTTTGATATAGGAGTTTTAGGTTGATAGAATGCTTGTTCAACATCAATATTCTTTTTGAATTCCACACTCCAAAAACTTTCATACCATTCATCACTACTAACAATAACACCTCTAATAGAACTAAAGATGTTTTTAAATACTTCTTTTCGATATTTAAATAAAATTCGTAAAATTAAAAATACTTTTTTCATAAATCTAAATTAGTTTGATTAACGATTTTTTTTCTAAAATCTTCATCAGTTAAAAATAAATAGATTGCTCTATCTGCTAGTTTTTGAAATGTAAATTTTCTTCTAACGCATTCTACTTTGAATTCTTCAAACAAGTCGTTTTGTATTTTTACGCTTGTTAATGTTAAATCTTTTTTAGACATAATTTTTAAATTAATTTAATATATTTGTCGATACGTATATGTTTCAAAAAGAAGCATTACATAATTCTGGATTGTTTTTAAATGGACAAAATCCACAATTCCATTTTGAAGCATTAGGTTCATGTTCTTTTTCTTTATAACCATCTTTATTAAATACTTCTTCTATAAATTCATTTAAAGCTTTTGTTGCTTTGTTAAGTTTCACTTTCCCTGATGCTGGTTTAAAAGTCTGAATTCTAGGAATTACAAAATCAGGATGATCATAAACTTTGCGTTTTACAATAAAGAACTCAATATCAATATTTTCTACTGGGATTCCAAATTGTTCTGAAAAGAATTTTTTGTAAAGAATTAATTGGAATTGTTTATCCTCATCTTTTTTAGTTTTATCATTCCACCCCTTAGTAGATGTTTTAATATCAATAATCTTAAATGTGTTAGTTGGTTCATGATACATCACCACATCCAAATAACCTTGATATATTACGTTACTATAGCGTTTATTAGGCGTTACAACAATAGGTACCTCACACCCCACCAAATACCATCCTCGTTTGCTAAAATACGAACTACGTTTTTTAGCGAATGTTCTTATAATTTCAACTCCATCATCAAAAAATTCTCTTAATTCTTCACTTGAACTGAAGTGTTGGTTTCCATTTTTCTTGTATTGGACTTTATATTCTTCTCGTAGAGCATTTTCAAACATTTCTACAAGATTTTCCCTATCAGCTGCTGCTGCACTTTGCTCATACATTACATCTAAATAATGTTGAAGTACTTCATGTAATGCAGTTCCAAATACTGTATGGATTGTAGAAGTAAATACTTTAATACCATCTTTATATTGAAGTGACCATTTTTTAGGACAACCTCTATACATAGAAAATTGAGAATAAGATACATTCTTTTGGTAAGCATAATTAATCTCAGGTGGTTGGTAAGCTCTTATTTCTTTTACAATTTGAGGTATTTTTTTCTTTTTAGCCAAAACTTATTTCCATTTTCCTCTAAGTACGAGCATAGCAATAATGCCATAATTAGAGATATCAATAAAACTATCAATCATCGCTTCACCTTGAACATAATTTTTACCATTACGTTTAAGCATATTTTTTAGACGATTGATTTTATCATTACAACGTAACCAAATTCCTGTAAGTGAAAGATCTCTGTCTTCTCTAGTAGATAAATCTGATCCTAAAGAGATGTTTGATAAACCATAATCCATCATTTTACCAGCAAACAATTCGTATTGTTCTTGTTGAATAGCTTTAAATTCTTTTGCTAGTTCAGGATAAGTTTTTTCAAAATCTTTAATTGTTTTTCCTAGACCTGTAGGGTTAGAGTGAATAGTATGATAAACTGCTGCTTCTTCTTCTTTTAGCATGTCATCAATTTTACTTGTGGTGCTTCCCATAACTAATTTATTAAATTTATAATACAACTTTTTTATCTAAATAATTTTCAATTGCTTCTAACCTGTCATCAGCATCAGCCAACATTGCAAGTGCTTCTTCAGCATTTTTATAAAAATCTTCTGTTGAATGATCTCCAATACCTGCAGGATTATTTTCTAATAATTCTAGAGTTAGAAGGGCTTTTGCTTTATCAGCTACAGCTGAAGTATAAAGCATATCTCTTAACTTACTCATAACTTTGCTTTTTTGATTAAGGCGTCTGCCTCTTTTTCTTGAATTCCCATATTCCAAAGAACACCTCTAACTCCATATTCCTGCAAAATATCGATATAATGATCAGCTTCACCTAAACCACACTGAAAATATTCAGCTATATATTCTGCTAATTCTTGATAATTTCTTTTGTTTTCATTCTTAATGTACTTAAGCCATAGTTTTTTCTTTGGGATCATCTCTCGGTAAATGGTATAAATTTGTTTTTTCTCTTGTGGATTTATCTTTTGAACATAGTTTACGATATCAATATAACCTATATACATCGATACGTATCTGTGGATCATGTAAGAATTCCATTTTTCCCACGATTTTTGGGAAAAAGAATCGGGATGAGATTTCTTTACAGTTATCTCATCTAACCATCCAAAAATATTTTTTACCTCGATTTGGTTCATTAAATTAAGTCGCCTTTGTATTCTTCTCTTAATTCAACTGGCACTGTACTTTCAAGAATTTTACCTGTTTGAGGATCATAAAATACTGGGATTGGTAGTACAGCATCTTCTTCGGCTCCTACTACAAATTTAGATACTTTACGAAGTAATACTCCTTGAGCAAATACTTTGTTTCCTTCAGGTGTCTCAATCGATGTTGTGTTTTTCAAATCGACATTAAGATTCATTTGTTGTTGTTGTTGTTCCATAATTATTTATTTACTTGTTTTTGTTTGTTTATAATCTAAATAAAATCCAATTGCTACTAAAATATTCATACCTACACTAGCGATTATTTCATGTAAGTCTTCATATACACTTGTCATTAAATGAACGTGTCCTATCATCCAGAATGGTATGGCTAAATTTTGACTTATCCAAATTAGTAGAAATTTTAGGAAATGTTTCATTTTAATTCAATAAGACGAGCAATTAACCCCATAAAATTTATCTCTTTATCGATTCGAAAGTTTGATTGATAAGAATACTCATTGATATAAATAGCAACCATTCCTTCTTTTCCCTCAGCGTATACAGAAGCATTATCATACAAATAACGCATAATTTCTTCAAAATCTTGAGTATTACTATTCACTATAATTTGTCTAATTTCTCTCCAATTGGGTTTTGCCTTAGATAATTCTTTAAGTACTTGAGCCATATAATTAGATGATACAAGTATTGATTTATCAATTACAAGTTTTTGATCTTGTGTTGATAATTGAATGGTATTAAGACATTTACGTAAATCTGGATAATATTGATTTACAATTGTTTTAACATCTTCTAAATCGTACTTAATACCTTCAAGTGCCATAATTTCAGCAAGATGCACTGCTACCTCTTTTTTACTTGGAGGTATAATTTTAAGTGTTTGACAACGTGATTGTAGAGGATCAATAATACGCTCTACATAATTACAGGTTAAAATAAACCTAGTTGTGCGCGAAAATGTTTCAATGACATTGCGGAGCGAAGCTTGCGCCTGAATAGTAAGAAAATCAGCTTCATCCAAAATGACCACTTTAAGTGGTTTAAAACTAGCTGCTGATGCAAATCCCGAAACTTTATCTCTAATCGTTTCAATACCACGTTCATCCGAGGCATTGATAAGGAGATGATCACAATCAAGGTTTTTAACAATAAGTTTTGCTAGTGTAGTTTTTCCAGAGCCGGCTGGGCCATAGAATAACATATTTACAAGATCATTTTGGTTTAGAAAGGTTTGAATTTGGGTTTTAACATGATCGTTCCCTACAAAATTTTCTAGATCGGTAGGTCTATATTTCTCTACTAAAAGTCCGTGATGATTATTCATATTTTAATTTAGATACAACTATATTCTTATTAATTTCATCTCCCCATAATCTAATAAGAGGTTTTTGGGAATCAAAGCATAATTTATTCTTTTTTTTATCATTAGTTCTTGAGTTTTTTTGGGTTTCATTTAGCTCTCCCCAACTTAACCCTTTACCATGCCAATAAACCCCATCTACTTCTACTAAAATATCTAGTTCTGGGAGGTAAAAATCGAAATAATATCCTTTATATTTGTAACTTTGTTTAAATTTAATACCTAATTCTTTTAAGATTATTTTTAATTCTCTTTCAGGTTTAGTATTTTTTTTCTTTTTAGACAAAGTATAATATTCAGAATTAGAACAACTTTTACACATTTTCTGAGACATGGTCTCTGAAAGGGATTCAGCTTGGGTAGGACTTAAATTAGACCATTTATGTTGTTTAATTTTACCACATTTAGGACAGGTGCTAGTAAATTTAGAAATTATTTTTTTACCATACTTCTCATCCTGCCATTTTTTCATGGCACAACTTCTACATAAACGTTTTAATCTTTTAGCTTCTCTCCAAGAACATTCTGCTAATAAACTTACTTTTGAACATTTAGGACATTTGTATTCTTTTTTCATAATATGTTTTGGTTATACATATGTGAAAATTCCTCGTTCGTCAAAAGCATTAACAAGTAAATTAAATAACTTTTTATTCAAAATCCCCGTAAATATTATATTTTTTTAATATTTTCATTCCCAACATATTCATCTAATACTTTGGAACGGTATTTTTCAACTAGTAATGAGTGATCTTTCATTTATGAATAATTTTATAACTTCAGGGGCACGCATATTTAGCCATGTCCCATTTTTATATAATACAATATACAAACTTTCTCTACCAATAACACGCCAAGTTCCATCTATTACATATTTTTCTTCATTGTATGTAATTTCTTCACCTAGTAAGAAATCATAGTCATCTACTCTTTCTGCGTCTCTCATATTCCTTGTTTAAATTCTCCGTACAACGAATACATTTTAGGTTGTTCTTTCACTACTTCTTCTTCGTGAGTTTGAATAGCATATAGCTTACTGTCCATAGGATCTAATCTGTAAGCACCTTTAAAACCTGTTTGATGCAAAAATGCTTCCAAGGCATCAGTTAAAGTTTTAAATACCTCTTTTTTAGGATCACCAACGAGTGTCCAACGATCCCCTGGAGGTACTCTTGTGGCAATCAATTCATTATGTTCTACTACTTTTGTTTCCATTAGAATCCGTGAATTTCATCAGGCATAGGATCTTTTTTATCTGGTACTGGGACCAATGTACATTCTGTAAGAAGTAATGTTCCAGCAACGGCTGCAGCATTTTCGAGTGCTGTACGTGTTACTTTAGTAGGATCAATAATGCCGGCTTCTTTCATATCAACAGTTTTATCATTTCTAATATCGTAACCAGCCCAAACATCATTACCTGAATTGATTAAATTATCAGCAATAATTTTAGCACCTACTTCTTCGTATCCAGCATTACTTAGAATTTGAACAAAAGGTTTTTCACATGCTTGTTTTACAATTTGTGCCCCAATCCCATTTCCTTCAATAGAACCTTTAGCATAAAGTAAAGCAGCACCACCACCAGGTACAATACCTTCTTCTAGAGCAGCTTTTGTAGCATGTAAAGCATCATCTACACGATCTTTCTTTTCGCGCATTTCAGTTTCATTGTGACCTCCTACATGGATAATAGAAACACCACCTACCATTTTTGCTAAACGGTTTTGAAGTTGTTCAATTGCATAAGGAGTATCAGCTTGAGCAATTTGAGCTTGAAGTTCTTCAACTCGAGCTTCAATAGCCTCTTCAGTACCTTTACCATCTACAATTGTAGTTTCTTCTTTAGTAACGGTTACTGCACGAGCTTGACCAAACCAATCCCAACTGAATTTGTCAAGTTTCATACCTTTATCCTTATCAAATACAATACCACCAGTTACAGTAGCAATATCTTCTAGGATAAGTTTACGACGATCACCAAAATCAGGAGCTTTAACAGCTGCTACTTTCAAAGTACCACGAGCTTTGTTTACAATCAAAGTTGCAAGTGCTTCATTTTCAATATCATCAGCAATAATCAACAATGATTTATTGGTAGCAGAAACACCTTCTAGGATAGGAAGCAATTCTTTAACTTGGGTAAATTTATGGTTTGCAACCAAAATATAAACATCTTCAAGTTTACAAGACATTGTATTATTATCAGTAACAAAGAAATGTGATTTATAACCTTTATCAAACTGCATACCTTCTACAGTTTCAAGATATGTTTCACCTGATTTGCTTTCTTCAATATGAACTACACCATCACGCCCTACTTTTTCAATAGCAGTAGCAATTAATTTACCAATTTCAACATCATTATTAGCTGAGATGGTAGCTACTTGTTCTAGTTGTTCTTCTGAAGAAATGTCTTCAGCATTAGTACGAAGGGTTTCAATTACTTGTTTTACAGCAGTATCAATGCCACGCTTAATTTCTACAGCATTAGCACCATTGTTTAGATGACTCAATCCTGATTTTACCATTTCACGGGCTAACAATGTTGAAGTAGTAGTACCATCACCTGCTTTATCAGCAGTTTTCATAGCAGCAGCTTTAACTACTTGAACACCTAACTGTTTTAGATTACCATCAACATGAACATTTTTGGCTACTGTAACACCATCTTTTGTTGATTGTGGAAGTGAAGGATGTTGATCAATCAATACATTTCGTCCATTAGGACCAAGTGTACTTACTACGGCATCAGCTAGGATATTAATTCCTTCCATTAATTCCTTTCGTGCTTCAGCACCAAATTTAATTTCTTTTCTTAAATCTACAGACATAATTATTCGGGTTTAATTTTCGCTAAAATTGAATTCTCAGGCCCTATATAGTACTCTTCTCCATCGTACTCTAACTTGGTGAAACCCATTGTTGGGAGAATAACTACGTCACCCACTTGAACTTGCGTTTCAATAAAGGTTCCTGTTACTGTAGGTTTACCGGGACCAATGGCTACAACTTCTCCTTTTTCATTTCGGTCTTTCCCCAAATCTGGGACAACAATGTTACCATACATTGTTTCTTCTTCTTCAATCGGTTTTACAATAACCGCGTCAAATAGTGCTTCTAAACTCATATTCTGATTTTGTTTAATAATTCTTGCATTAATTCTCTTTCTTTTTCGTATTCCTTGATGTAAGACCTAACGGAATCATATTCAGGTTTTCTATCAGTTTTGCCTTTAGCTATTTTAGCTAATGCCTGTGACAGTTTACCATAATGACCTAAAGGCTTTTCATAAACTTTACCTTTACTACCTTTATCTAAATTTTTAGAATCAGGAGTAACAGTTTCTACCACAGTATAGCAGTATTGATCTTTTGAAATGTGGAATGGTTCCAGTACAGGATCTTTAATAATAGTATAACTCATAATTTTTATTTATAACGTGAATATACGAATTCTTTTTAACAAAACCAACTTTAGGGAGCGATTTAATTACTTAATTTTTAAAACTTTTGGCTTAGCTGATTCAGCATAAGGTACTGAGATTTTTAGTAAGCCGTCTTTCATAGATGCTTCTGCTTGAGATAAATCAAACTTAGAAGTAATTTTATAACCTAAATTAAACGAACGTCTTGCTACTCCTCTATGAATATAGTTACAATTATCTACTTCACAGCAAGCATCTTCTTTAGGTTTGTTATAATTTACTTTAAGAATATCCCCTTCGATATCAATATTAACATCAGATTTACCAAGTCCGGTACATGCAATTTCAAAATGCAAACCGTTCTTGTTTTCGTAAATGTCTACGGGGTGTGGAATTTTGGCCTCAATAGCCGGTTGGAAATAGGTTTCAGACTTAAAAAAGTCTCTAAATAATAGATCAAATGGTGAGACATATGTCTCGTTAAATAATGTACTCATATCATTTTAAATTTGTGCTGTCCAAAGATCAGCGGGTTAAACTTAACAAAACTTAGCTCCCTAAAGTATCGGTTTTGTTGAATATACATATATTAAAACTCGGATTCGGCTCTCCTTACCATAAAATATTCACTAGAAATTCCATTATTTGAAAATTCTAATCTCATAAGTCCCATTGTACTCAAATATAATTTACCACCATCCATATCTTTATTTGCTTGAAGGATAGTTTTTAACATATCTGAATTAAATGGAAGCTTCATATTTTGTTCCTTAATATCACCTGCAATTTGATAGGTAATTTTGTTGTTATGTCCTGATTCATCACCAAATACAAATTCTACAACATCATTCCCATCTAAATCCTGAGTAGTGGTAACTAACATATTATCAATTCCAGCTAATGCACTTTTAGCTTTGATAACATTTTCAATATCTTCAGGTGTTAAATCTAATTCAACAACCCAATCAGGGACATTTACAGTACCTACTTTATCAATAAGCAAGGGATCAGATAAAGCATAATTTAAATTGAAATTCATATCTGAAATCTTCAACTTAGTAAATACTTTATTGGTTTTTTCTAATTCAAGAAGCAAATCACCATTACAAATTGATATTAGGTTTTGTAATTTTTTAGTATCATAAATTGCTAAACTAGCATTTTCTAATTCAAAATCTTCACATACAACACTACCAATAACATCTTTGGTGGGTGTCATAAAATTAATTTCTAGGTTATTATTTGCAATAGACCATTTTACAGATTCATTAAGTCCTAAATAGTACTTATTAATAACGGATTGAAGTGTAAGTTTATTTATCATAAATTAAAAAACATATCCTTGTATGGATTGAGATTAAGATTCCAATCTAAATCATTATAAAATCCCTCTAACTTATTTAACAAAATTGAATCAAATATTTTTTTCCTATCAGCATTTTCTTCAATAAATGTACGTATTTTTTCAGGCATATCCCACTCTAAAAAAGCAATAGCATCAATTTGATAAGCATTTGGTTTTAAGTAAATCCATTTAACTTTATCACCTTGAGTAATATAACTATGTTGATTATTTAACCCCCAAAATCTTAATAAATCATTATAAATAATTACTGATTTTACAGCTGCCGGGGCTCCTTTAGCAATGGTAGAAAACATTTCACCAGCACGTGCTTTACGTTCAGTGTATTTATTTAATGTTTTTACAGATGTGGGGTTACCAAGTTGAGTAAGCGGTATACTACCGTCTAATATTTGCTGTTTAAATTCTTTAACGCGAGCATCAATCTCAGGTTGTTTCGCGCCTTTCAACACATCAATAAGTGCTTGTTTAAAGAAATCACCTAATACAGGAGGAAAATTAGCCTTTTTAAATTCAAGACCTTTAACATCAAGTGACTCTTTTACAATACCTTCTTGCTTTGTAATCCATTGAGCATAGCGACGAGTTGCTCTAAAATAAGCAGAACGAATTACACATTCTGTTTTAATTTCAAGTCTATGCTCTTTAACATTAAAACAATCTTTAGCTAAAGAATCATAAGATTTGGTAATAATGTTTTGGTATTTTAGAGCTATTTCTTCTAACTTATCATCTTTTTCTTCACTCGACATTTCATCAAAGTTAGGATAAAGATATCTAAGAAGGGGTTCAGTATGTACATAAACCGAGTCGGTGTCTATATAGGCGACATAATTTTTATCTCCAGGATCGCATATTTCTTTAGGAGTTTCTTGAAGATGTTTCATTCGCTTACTTGTATTTCACCTAAATTGTGAGCGGGAATATAAAAACTATATTCGTGTTTAACAAGCCATTCTTGAACAATTTGTTTCATTTGTGAAGAATTTCCTGTCACAATTGTGTACTGTTTATAACCTGGTTTTTCCCAGAAGAAAAACTGATTCAATCTATGTTCTACTTCTGAATGAGTTGTACCATGTAAATCTAAAGTGCTAGAGGGTGATCTCATTTCTAATAACTTTATTCATATGGCGATTAGCTGCTAAAGCACTTTCTTGAATAATCCGTTGACCACTCAAAGTAATAGCTTCTGATAGGATAACATTTCCATAACGGAAAGATCCAAGTGCAGTAGCACCATACAAGGAATTTAACAAAATCTTCATTGTGTATTGTTTCATATGAAAACCAGCACCAGCTTCTTTATCACCTGATTTGTATGCTTTTTTCATTTGGTTTTTATATAAAACACGCTCATCAAACCATTTTTTCAAAATAGTAGATAGTACTGATTCTCTATTTGTATCAAAGAATACACCATTAGCTGAAATAGACCACTTGTTTTTTGTAATGTAGTTAACAAGCTCTCCTACTTTCATTTTAGTGCGTTTACGCTTAGAGTTTTCAATAATCAATTCTTCTTCAGGATCTCGTCTTTTCAAATCATTAAGACCTAAACGATTATTTCTATCATCAGCATCAATAATACGACCAACCATTGTTTCTTTACCAATATTTATAGTCATAATAATCGAAGGATATAGTGAGGTCAAATCCTCATCAAACATATAATTGTAGATACCTGCTTTAGGAC
>Ga0208162_1001281_pt1 | contig 13224 bp, 7 predicted proteins | sample CB_VirMetaG_4_FD_184539 | JGI IMG/M metagenome (GOLD analysis project Ga0208162, IMG submission 184539) | Freshwater to marine saline gradient viral communities from Chesapeake Bay - CB_1508_1M Viral MetaG (SPAdes) (version 4) | ecosystem: Environmental > Aquatic > Marine > Coastal | place: USA... | reverse complement strand
AGAGTAATCACCGTCTACGCCATCGCAACGCCAGTGGATTACAGTAATGCCACCGTCTGCCAAGTTACGTTCTGTCATTGGTACTGACCATGTGTATGTAATTGCCATTTGTTTACGCCTCCAATGCGTCTAGTCTTGCTTTAACAGAGGTCATTTCTGTCTCTAAGGTTTCAATCTTGGCTATCGCTTCTTGCAATGCGGCTGTTAGCAATGGCACAAGTTTGGATTGGTCAATGCCTTGCATAACTGCATTGCCATCATCATCGACCTCATTGTGTGTACCTGTAACCGCTTCAGGAACAACTGCCTGTGCTTCATGTGCAATGAAACCATCTACTGTCGTGTCAGGGTCTGCAATAAAGTTAAAGCGTTTAGGTGCAAGTTGCTTAACTCTTATAATGCCATCTGTAACATCTGTTACGTTTTCCTTTAGACGGTAATCTGAGGTTGTGTTGTAGGATGTGGATGATGCGTTAAGAACAATATTACCAATAATAGTTCCGCTTGAGTTTTCAAATGCGTGACCCCAGTTTCCAGCCGCTTCAGCTCTCATGCGGATGCCAAGAGCTTTATTTGTACCAGCAAGTTTTACTTGTAAAACACCAGTCCCTAAAGCAGCGGTAGTATTAAAGTTAGCACGACCATCACTGTCGATGCGCATGCGTTCTGTGTTGCTATTATAAAAAATCATATTTCCGTTTTCACGGTTATTTATGTAAGCGTCAGACCCAGAAAGAATAACTGAAAAACCATCACTTGCTGATGTTCCGCTTGTTGGGTTTTGTAAGTAAATGTAAGGCGATGTGTCGTATATGGTTAAGGAAGTAACGCCTGTACCTGTTACAGGACTACTCGTCCCAATCCCAACATTACCGCTGCTGTCGATGCGCATACGTTCTGAAAACCCAACATGGGTACTAGGATTAGATGCCGTACCAATAACCAATGGTGCGCCATCATCGTAGCTCATTGTAGTTTGACTATCGCTCTCAATGTTTATTCCAAATTGACCGCTACCACTTCCAACTCCAGTTCTTTCTACGGCAAAGATGTTATTAGCACCCTGAGAAACTGTTAATGTAGCACTAGGCGAACTCGTCCCAATGCCAACATTACCGTTGTTGTCGATGCGCATGCGTTCGGAGCCGCCAACGGAGAACTTTAGCGGCCCATAAGAACCACTGCCGTAGTAAGACACTCCAAGTGTAGCCCCGTCAGAACCTGTGTTGCTTGCGTTAATATCAATAAATGAACCAGATGCCTCTGTGCCAGCTATCCTTGCGTTTCCACCAGACACATGGAATTTAACATCAGGCGAACTCGTCGAAATGCCAACACGATTATTGGTGCTATCAACGTGTAGCGTGTTAGTATCCACAGTCAGCCCATCGCTGGTCAAAGTACCCGTGATGTCTACGCCTGTGCTGGTGGTGGCGAGTTTTTTAACACCGTCATAGTAAAGATCAACAGAGCCATCTTTGGTAAAAATGCCCATGTTTTTACCAGTGCTGTTAATGGAAACATTGGTGCCGTTTGTTTGAAGTATTAAGGAACCAGTGCCTTCGTCATGTATGCGACTATAAGACCCATCATGGTAAATCTGTAGGTCAGACCCTGCGCCGAAGATAGCCTTGTCGTTGTCGCCGAAGGACAAGTTGCCAGTCATGGTATCGCCAGTTGTCTGCACAAAGCCAGAGCTATCAACAGCCGCGTCCTGCCAGGCAGAGCCACTATACACTTTCAGCGTGTTGCTAGTTGTATTGAAATATAAGTCGCCAGCGTTTAACGCACCGCCATCATTATCAACAGTTGGATCGCTAGACTTAGAGCCTAGATAAGTGTCATCAAAGTTATCTGCCGCAAGCTCTGCCGCCGCCTGAGCTGCCTCGGCTGCTGTCTGAGCTGTCTCTGCGGCTGTCTGCGCTGTTGATGCATTAGAAGCAGACGTTGCAGCATTGGTTGCGTTTGTCGCAGCACTTGTTGCGGATGTCGCCGCATTCGTTTCAGACGTTGCTGCTGCCGCCTGGCTTGCCGCTGCCGCTGTTTCAGATGTTGCAGCGTTAGTAGCTGATGTCGCTGCCGCAGATGCCGATGTAGATGCATTCGTCGCAGATGTCGCGGCGTTACTCTCGGACGTTGCCGCCGCGCTTTCTGATCCCGCAGCGTTGCTTTCAGATGTGGCTGCATTTGTTGCCGATGCCGCTGCATTCGTTTCTGACGTAGATGCATTGCTTGCGCTTGTTGCAGCATTGCTTTCAGACGTTGCCGCCGCAGTTGCGCTTGTTGCCGCTGCTGTCGCAGATGTCGCGGCTGCTGTGGCAGATGTAGCTGCGTTGTTTGCAGATGTTGTTGCCGCCGCTGCATCAACTAATAAATCCCACTTTGCAATATCTGCATTGCTACTTAGAGGCACTGTGCCGCTAGATGTGTGCGCAGTATTGGCAATGTAGATGTTATTATTGTTTGTGTCTTTAACAATATCACGCACAGCATATGCAGTGCTTGCCGCCCAATCACCCTGGAACGTGCCAATCTCTTGCGTTAGATCAAGATCGCCGCTGCCATCAAACGCAAATACTTTATTTGCGCGAGTTGCTGCACTCTCAACAAATTCAACTGTGCTGATTGTTGTTGTCTTTGATGCCTTGATGGAACGATCCAGCTCTTCTTGTTGCTGCTGCACCATAAAGGTCAACTTGTCCAAGCTGTCTTCAATACTGTTGGCAGGGAATGGATCGTTAGGCACCAAGTCCAAACCTTGCGTTAGTGGCTGCTCGCGCAAGATTGTTAGCTGTTCACCGCTTGCTGGGGCAGTAACCATTGTGACGTTGCCACCGCCTGCGTCACCAACGCCACTAACAGTGTAGTTTGTGGTGATCGTCTGCGTTGTTTCTGTGCCATCGCTTGCGCGTAAAATAACAGTAAGGTCACTTTCGTCAAAAACCTTAAATGAATACGCAAAGACGGTGGTGCTGCCATCACCGTTAAAGCTAACTTTGTTTGTGCTACTGCTTACTGTCATTGTCTATCCTTCTGCGCTTGCAGGTCATAGTATGCTTGCCGCATATTCGCATATTCTGGCAGTTCAATCAACGTCTTGAACCCCTCGTCTATAAACTGTTTGTTTACACTTCTTAGCAGTGACACTTTCTGCTTGTCTGTTAGGCCGAGATACAACGGCTCAGAAGTCACGACCTCTAGTGTTTCCCTAAACGTCAAGTCACCGTATCCGCTGCGCCGTACTGTGATTTCGTTTTTAGCAATGTTTACCAAGTCCGACTGCATGCCATAGCTCAACTTGATGCCTTGGTATTCACGCGGGTTGGTCAGAGGCCAAGCATTTGTCATGCGCTGCAAACGGATCAGCTCTTTCTCATACTCTGTCAGCTCTTCGCCTTTCTTTAGACGCAAGCCTGATATATTGCTAAACAGCGCAGCGCCAGGGCGGTTGGCAAAGCTAAACTCGTCTGAACCGCGTGGCTCGCCTAGTGTATCGTAAACGATTGCGTTGTAGTCGCGCTCGTCACGGAAGAAGCTGTCTTTAGCCTGTAATGCATTCATCTCGCCAAACAGCTCGACAATCTTACGACCATCATCTGTTTTAGGCAAACCAATCAGCGCATAGTTTGGCGATCCGTCAATCAGCGCATACCGATAACGCTCTGTGCCGTCCTCATCTGTGACCCGCTCTAGGATGTCTTCTTTTGTAAAATATTGAACATCCTCACGCGGACGCACACCAGTGGGATCAATCAGACGCTGGATCATGCGCTGCATAGAGCTTAGTGGGTTTGGCAGACCAACAGGTGTTGAGCTTTCTGCGTAGCTGCGAGCCAGCTTGGCTGCATCGTATCCATCCATAAACGCCACAAGGTCAGCAATACCTTGCAGCATTGGCAGCTCTTTGTAGTATTCTGCTGTCGCAATCATTGCTGCGCTTGCATAGTTCTGCTGCAATGCTGGATCGTCTGTGGTGTTGGCGCGTTGTACTGTGTCGGCTGTAATCGCAATCAACCCGCCGACAGGCTCAAAGCCTGCGTAGCTTACATACATCAGTGGGCCGTTAGGTGCGCCGAATGCATCATACAGCGGCATGTCTTCTGGAAAGCCTTCGCCTTTTAGGACAAAGCTGTATGGCTGCCAGCCTGGCGGTAGAGCCTCACGCTGCTTCTGATCGCTTGGCAAGCCACCAGTAATCCGACCATCCATTGCATACTGACCGACTTTATACATAGTCGCACCGCCCAGCGTTAGACGGCCCAATGCCAACTGCTGCGCCTGCGGCCCGTTCTTGCCTAAAACATCAATAGCTGTCTTACTAAATGGCGTGTATTCCATTGTGCGCAGCAACGCATTTGTGGGAGCGGTTGCAAACGGTAGCAAAAAGCGACCAATTAGTGTGCGCTGCAACATGCCTGTTACCTGACCAAACTTGCCAAGGTCAGACTGCAATGTGTCGTATCGAGCCTTTAAGTTTAAATCGTCAGAGATTGCGCGTGGATCAAGCAGCAACATACCTGCTTCGTCTATCGCTTCCTGCTCTGTCATGCCTTTACGTCTTGAGTGCTGATAACGCTTATTAACAGCGGTATAGAACTCACCGCGCTGTGAGATTGTTTTAGTAAACTCGTCGGCAGATAGTAGCAAGCGAAACGGAATGCGCATGCGCTTGCCTAGTTCGTCTAGTGACTTGCCAAAGAAACTTTCGCTCTGGCCTGTCACTGCCGCATACTGGTCAACGTCCAACTTGCTTGCGCCTGCTGGTGCTTCTGTGCGCCAGGCAATTGATGCAGCTTTCATTGCATCGCCAAACGCATCGCTCCAGCCTTTTACGCGCAGCAGCGCGTCTTCCATATAAATCTGATCTTCAGATATTGGATACTTCATGCCAAGCTGTGTACGCGCCCCGCGTATAACAGAGCCATACATGCCTGAAATAATCTCTGTCGGTAGTTGGTACAGCATAAATGCTGCCGTGCCGATTAGGTTCTTTGACTGCGTGGCAGGTGATGACAACAAGCCTGCAAGATATGCCTCATGCACCATCTGCTTTGTCTTTGAGTACCAGCCGCCTTGGGCAAATTCATTAATGCCTTTTAGGCCGTTTTCTTTGCCAGCTTTTAGTAGTCGATCTGCCATTGCGTCTGTCACGCCGTCCGATCCACTTTCATCTAATAGGCGCTGGGCTTCTTCGGCAAACCGCGTTGCGTCCAACTCGCCGCTGACTTGGATTTGGAATGACTGCAATGCACGGGCTGCTTCTGTCTGCGCACCCTTTAGCTGCAATTGAATGCCGCTGTGGATCGCAAGCTGCCTGCGGAACTTTAGCCGATCCGCTGCTGTGCCTTGGCCCGTCTTAATCAACCGAGCCAGCTCTTCTAGCTTAGTTGCACTGCGCACAAGCAACTCACGCGCACCAACAAACTCGGCTGCTGTTAGTGGCCTATCGCCAATCTTGCGGCTAAGTATGTCACGGGAAAAGCCAATCTCATCAGCAACCAAGCCTGCTGCCTGTGTTACTGTAAGATCGTTAGAGATTTTGCCGCGCGTCCGCGCAACTGTCTCATCAGCGTATGTTTCGCCAATTGCTGTGATGACTGCTTTAACGTCATCCGTTGTGTTCAGATAGTCAAAGTTAAAGTCGCCGCCGTCTTGCAGTGATTTAACATTGGCCTCTTTAGTGTTGAGCATTGTCAACACTTCGTCGGCAACCTCTTCACTGGCAACGCCTGTCTCTGGCTTAAAGCCACGCGCCTCGGCTGTTAAAGCCTTCTGCGCTTCTGCGTTTACGTCAACTGCCAGACGCTCGGCTTCTGCTGCCTGATCCTCTAGCGCAGTAGCTGCATCTGTTATCACATCTGCTGGCGGCTCTTCACCGATTGCAGGCGCAGTCATGCCACGCTCTTCAAACGTCTGCACACCTTCTGGGCTGAGTATCTGCGGAGCCAACTCGCGCTTTGTGGCTGCTTCAGAGAATAGCTCTGGCGCTTCCATCAGTCCGCGCTCTTGCGGCGTTGGCACACGAGGCGCAACGCCAACAACGCCGCCTGTTGGTGGTGTTGGTGTGCTTGTGCCGCTTGGCAGCTTGTTTAGTAGCTTTAATACATCACCAAGCCCAGCAACCTGAATACCCTCTTGCTCTGGCCCTTTGGCAAACTCAGTCGGTGCGCCAGCCGCTGTAATGCGTTGGCGGGCTTCTTGGTCTTCTGCTAACTGGGTTGGATCGACTGCCATCTACTCTTCCTCTGGGAAATAGCCAAATTCATTAACGTCATTGCCATCCCAATAAATATCACGCACTTTTACTTTTTGCTCAAGCACTTTACCTGCTTCATCGCCAGAACGTCCATATCCGCTAGCTGCGTGGAGTTTAGCATAAGTTGGACTTAATGTCACAAAGTCGCCAGGGTTTATTGTTGTTATTGCATCTTCGTCGGGTACGGCTCGATATATTGTGACCTCTGCGTCAGGATTTCCTTTTACAGATGTGATTATGTCGTAACTTTCTTGATTGGCTAAACCGTACTCATCACCTTCAAAGCTTGGCCCCTGAGCATATAATCGCATGCCCTGACCTGTATAAAAGTCTTCTGGGTATCCTGCCTGCTCGCCTGATATGTTTTTAGTCAAGTCATCTAACCGAATACCCTCGCCGTCTTCTGGGCCTCTTGGCTGATGCTCCATGCGGTATGATGTGTCGGGGGCTTCGGTTTGCTCCCTTGACCGTTTGCGGATTTGATCCCGCTCTTTAGCTCGCGCATCCGCTAAGTCAGACTTGTACTCTTGAAACGCTGCCTTTTTATCGCCACCTCTGCGCTTCAAATAAAATGCAGCTATATCAGCGTCTGAATATCCTGACAGCTTGCCAATTTCGGCTGGGTTTTCAGCCAATTTTATTGCGTCTAGATTTTCTTGTGTGGTGCCAACGTAAATGGTTCCCATTTGATCGTCATCAACAAACAGCCCTGCGTTCGTAAGCTGATCAGTAATTTCTCCACTTTCATAAGCAATTGACAGCTCGTCATCTGCGCCTTGCAAGTTTATTACTGTAGCAGGCATTTTCTTTTCTGTAATATCAGAAATGTCTTGCTCTGTTGTACGCGCTTGGCGCAATTGACCATTTGCAGCAAGAGCTGCGAACTCATCAACACTTTCTGCTCTAGGCGCACCCAAAAACCTACCAATAGAAGCCAAACCGCGATCCACGATTGGCCCCACTGGGTTGCTAAACAGCGTTGTGCCTTCTGCATCAATTCGGCCCTGCGCCTCTTCGCCCATGCGCACCAGTGTCGGCTCTAGCGCCTTAGCGCCACGCTTCAGCAGCTTGCCAAACGCATAGCCAACGCCTGTGGCTTCGGCAACGCCAGCCGCCATGATTGCCATGCCGATTGCACGACCGCCAACTGTGCCGCCCTCGCCGCGTTGCTGCTGGAACATCCGATAGCCTTCTTGGATGTCCATGATGCCAGCAGTCGCAAAATCACCAACGCCAACCTCAAAGCCTGTCGCGCCTGTTCCAAACAGCGCGTTGGAGTAAACTTCTGCATTGCGGAGTAGCTCACCTTCTCGTGCCTTAACTGTGCGCTCAATCTCGTCAGCACCCATGCCCTGCTCTGCTAAGTCTTCGCGCAAGCCTTGGACTGCTAGATCAAAGAAGTACGTTGAGACAACGCGCGAGCCTTCGTCACGCAACGTAGGATCGGCTGTAATGATTGGTTGGCCTGATGCTATAACGTCACGCACTTCCTGCTCTGAGAGAGGCTCTGTGCGGCTCTCAGGCATAGTTGGCTGCACATCTAGACCAGCAGCGCTGATTTGCTCATCAGTGTACCCAGCGGCCCGTAGATCGTCTAAGGTGTACGATCCTTGTATTTCTTGCAATCTCTTTGCTTCTTCAGCCGCCGCCTGCGCAGGTGCCACATCTGACGCGCCAGGCATAGTTGGCTGCGCTGGCGCTTCTGCCATAACCTCTGGCGCTTCTTCGCTAATCTTAACGTATCCACCGCTAGACATTGGCAGCAGCACATCATTCATGTTTGTTTCTGGGTTAAAAACGCTTTTCTTGTTTTTCTCTATGGCAGGATTAATGCCAGCATCAATCATATCACGAGCTTCGTAATACTTAGAGATTTCAAAATCTGTGTCGTCAGAAAGTAAATCTGTCATTAGAAGCCTAGTCCCTGATTGCCGAAACGTGATTTAATAATCCGTCTAAATGTTGTCTTACGCGATCTTACTCTGTCCTGCTCTTGCGCTGGCAAACCTTGATACCAACGATCAATTGCACCGAGCGGGTCTGTTAAGTTAAGCTCAATCGCTGGGAATGCTTGTTGAACTTGATTGGTGAAATAATCTTCAAGCTCAAACCGCAGCTCTTCTCTAAATGTTTCACCAAATATATCAATCTGCTCTTTTGCAAATGTGCGTATCTCTGCCAAAGTCATTGGATTGCCTTCAGCCTCACGGCGTGAAAACTCATCCTGCAACGCAAAGTCGGCATTCTCAAACGCTGACTTGGATGCTCGAGCAAGTGTTGGGTTGTCTGTTTGCGCGTCCAGCTCGTTATACTTAAACGCACGTTTCAGCAAACGCGATCCAACTTTCAGGCTTTCGTCAGCTTCGTTGAATATCTTCATATTTAGTTCACGGTGCTGCGCTGCCGTAATCTTAAACGTATCTGTGTTTAGCTCTTCAACTGTTAGCATGCCACGCTCTGCAAGCGCGTATAGCTCTGAATATCTAGTCTCACTACCCTCGCCAGCAGGCGCAAACTTGAACTGCGTAGACGTATCTAGCTCTTCGTTCATTTTTTTCTGCTGCTCTGGGCTTGCCCAGAACTGAGCATTTAGATGGTCACGCAGTAATTGTTTTGCAAATATGCCTGTAACTCCACCTTCTTGCGTAATCTGTGGCAAAGACGAAAACTTAGCGTCACCCATCAACTGGCGCAAAGTTTCAGGCTCAACATAATCTGTATCTTGCACAGACATTACAAAATTATACGCTTTTGTATTACGTTGGTTTGTCTCTTCTTGCTGCTCAGTCTCTAGCTTTTCTTCAGCATCAAAAAACTTCAGTGATGTTGCTAAGTTCTGCTGGATAATTTCAACAGCATCTCCGCGCTCAATATTGTAAAGCACATGCAGTGCATATGGGTCTGAAATACCTGCACGAGCCATTGCCTCCTCTGGCGTGATCTTTCCTGCCGCGACCTCATCCTGCAACGTCATCATTCCAAACAACTGCATCGCAGCATCTGGATTGTTGTTGAATGCGTTTGCCAAGTAATCAGCAGCAATATCCTTGCGCAGTGCATAGTTTGCTTTGGTCACGCCTTCCATGCTGTAGCGACCACCCGCAACAGCCTTGGCTTGATCGTTGATCACAATGCCAAGCTCTGTGTTGTAATCTTCAATCGTTGCGCCAACTTGCGAAAGATTACGCCGTTTGGTTTCCATCCGCGCAGCCATTGCAGCCTGCTCACGCGCTAAAATCTTTTTATCAATTTGTCCGCGCAATCTAAACCGTGCAGCAATCTCATTCTGCTCAAACGCATAGCTCAACTTGCGCTGCAACGATCTGTTGCTAACGCTTGCAATCGTAGCATCGCGCAGTTCATTCATGCTGTTCTGCCAGTTATTCTCACCATCCAACACATTGTAGATGTCTGTTGATTTGCCTAGCGTATACTCTGCCTCGCGCATGCCCTCTTCAATAGCCAACGCAGCCTCGTTGTATTGCGCCTCTTGGGATGCCTGCCAGCGAGCAGTCGCAAACTGCTGCGCACCATCTAGCAACGCCTTCATTGGCTCTGCCTTGGCAAGCTCTGCCTGCGCCATCGCCTGCGGGTTCATGCGCACAGTTCCACGCAAAGGCGAACCAGGTCTGATTTGTTGGCTTATAGCGCGACTTCTGTAGACAGGTATCTTCATGCTAATCCAAAGTCTCCTGGGTTCTCGTAAACAGTCGTCGCCACATTAGACAAGCTGTTAATCATTGATGCAGTACCAGATGCCCGAGCAGATGCAGCAGCCATGCCGCCCTCCATGCGCGACAGCTCTGCCGCCATCTGCAATCCCTCTTGCTCGTCATCAATCTGCATATTTTGTATTGAATTTTCAAACGCAGCAACTTTTTGCTCATAGTCAAACTCACGCGCATTTTGGCGTAAGACAGCTATAGGTGTGCCTGCACTCATATCAAAGCCTGCGTAACCAAATCCAGACCGAGCCGTGCCTTGCACTTCACGCTCAAATGCGTCAGCCGCTCGATTTTGTGAAACAAGAAAGTTTGCGTTTAGAATGCCTTGCGTTTTTTCTAACAGCTCAATGTCACGCTCAATGATTGACGCATTGAAATTGCCAGCCCGTATTGCTGCGGCGGCGGCACGATCCGCCGCTCGGCTTTGCTGTGCAGCACCTGCAATCTGCATTCCTGTTGATATGACTGCAAAAGGGTTACACATTAGTACACCTACTTATCAAACGTGTTCATGCGTGGGAAGAACGCCAGAACTGTTAGGGGCAACGCTTGCCCTTGTTTAATATATACACGATCATCGTCATCAAAGCCACCATCGAACTCAATGTCTTTATCGCCTGTGAATAACGGCACCGCAGCATCCATCGCCATTGAGCTATCTCTGAAAAAGATACGATCAATTTCACCACTGTCGTTTCCAACTTCAGCGCCAACTGTTTCGTAAAACCGAATAGTAATTGCATGAATGCGCTTTGGCTTGCCTTGGCTTGTGCCATCTACTGATCCGCTATCAATACGCAGCGTTTGCATTATGCTGTCGTAACCATACCCAACGGCGGCAGTCGTTGATGAATAGTCAAGAGTTATACCACCATTGCTTACAGTTTCGTCTGGGTGTGTTGCGCCATTGCCTAAAACCTGCAATGTCTCGCCTTCTAAGTGATACAAGCCGCTCAGTGTAGTTGTGGAACTGCCACTATATGACAATCCGCTATCCACAAAAAATGCACCTGTCGTATCGCTGCCAAAATCAAACAGCTTCAACTTTTCAATGTATCTTTTAGTCGTGCTATCAATAGTACGCTTAACAATCATATACAGAGCATCTTCACCCGTATCTGTCGGCAATGTTGCAATGCTTTCCACAACCGCCTGACCGCTGTTAAATGATCCACCAATCACATGCTTGTGCCATGCAACAACTTGCTCCTCACGGCGATACGTCATGCCTAACAATGTGCCATCATTGCGCACACACCATATAATGCTGTCGGGTTCTTGCTGGAACGCCATCTGATCAATGCCGCCATTCGTGATATGCTCTGCCAAGATCGTCATGTCAGGCGCAGAATAACCGCCAGTATTCACATCACCAACAAACTTAAATTCGCGTATCTTTCTATTTCCGCGCTGCACAAACAGCGTAACGTCAGCAACCTGAACAGGCTCAATAGTTGCCGTGCCATAATTTGAATACTTGCGGATCAATGTTGTCGTTGGTGTGACAGGCCCATCATTTGTTGATGTAAGCACATACTCACCGCCAGATGTCCCAACAGTTAGAACTCTTGTTGCAGACAGGAACCGAATGGCATTCACTTGGTTTGACGCAATTGTGTAAATCAACGCATCATCATCGGCTGTGCCCACAGTGAAGTTTCCGTAATCACCGTTTTTACTAAACCACAACGTCTGAGGATTGTTGTTTGTATTACCAAACACAAGGCGCTGCTCAAAGAACGATACAACGCTAGGGCGATTGTTAGAACCACTCAGTGATGGGCTTGGCGATCCAGTGATAGAAAATGTGGCAAACGTCCACGCATTGTGATCCGTTCTCGTCAGTGTGCGTATATCATATGACGGATGCACAATGTACATCGTGTCAGCAGACTGCGCAAACCGCAGATCAAACAAATCAGCTTCAGCATATGGCGTTGTAATCTCGTATATCTCTGTCGCTGTGCCGCCAGATGTGTAAGCAGTAAAACTTGTCGTGTCGATGTCGTTGCCAAACAAATCCTGCAACGTAAATGTATTTGTGGTGACATTGGCAACTAGATAGTTGCGACCATTCACTTCTGTCATGCCGCCTACGCTATCAACATAAACCTCGTCACCATTGCTAAACCCGTGGCTCGCGCTTGTAACAACGCCAGGGCTGGCCTGTGTAATGTCTGTAATGCTTTTGTCTGTCGCATCAAGAACAGACAAATCATTGCGATAAACGCGCATTGTCTGATTGCCGAACTCAAGAATGTATGTATCAGACGTTTTGAACTGAAATGGGATTAGTCGCGTCTTAACTGAGCTATCGGCAACCTCGCCAAGATATTCTGTGCCAGGTCTGCGTGTCACGCCGCCATGAGGCATAACAACCATGTTTGTCAAATCTGACAAACCTTCTTGGTATTTCTCAATGTTGGTGCGGCCCTCTAGGCGTGGACTGATCTCACCTGCCGTAAACGAGCTAAACGCTGGTGCAGAACGTGCCATTTAGAACCTGCTTTCAATAAAGTCACTTGCCTCTATGCGTTGAGGTGCGCCCTCTGTCGCATCATTAAATCGAGCCTCGGTCATCTTAGCTTCATACAATGCTGTTTGGATTTGTACCATAGATGTTGAGCCAGTAATTGCATAGCATATCTCTGCGCCAAGTCGAGCAGCCAAAGCCTCTACTAAGCTTGCATCGTATTGCTGAGGATCGGTAACGCGACCAATATACTTTATCCGCGCCGTGCCTTCGTCCGTCAGTAGCTTTCGCCCTTCAATAACAAAAACTGGGCCACCAGTATTGTTTGACATATTATCTTGCGGATACGACATACTGCCGTTTGAGAACTCTAAAACACGCAAACAATATGGATTAGTCGGCAGTGCATACTGATATGCATAACCAAACGCAGGCGTGTCTGTCTCCTGCGCAAGTTGCGCTCTTTGTATCAAGCAATTCCAAGGATGTGCGCGAAACACAGCATCGCGTACAGCTTCATATCTTTGATTAACAACCCTTGCTGCTTTACTGTTTTCTGTCAGCGAGGAAATGTTAGATGCGCCTAAATTGTTTAGCGCAAAGTTTGCAATATCAACTGTACTTGCCATCTGCTTCCATCCTGTAAAAGAGGGGGCGGTTTCCCGCCCCGCTCTAATTAGTCAACCACATACTTGACTGTAAGTTCAATAGTGCCAGTGCCAGCAGCACCGCCCATTGTTACAGTGATGGCAACGCCGTCCTCGTTTGTG
>Ga0208162_1001279_pt1 | contig 13236 bp, 2 predicted proteins | sample CB_VirMetaG_4_FD_184539 | JGI IMG/M metagenome (GOLD analysis project Ga0208162, IMG submission 184539) | Freshwater to marine saline gradient viral communities from Chesapeake Bay - CB_1508_1M Viral MetaG (SPAdes) (version 4) | ecosystem: Environmental > Aquatic > Marine > Coastal | place: USA... | reverse complement strand
CTGGTATTGGTCATGGATTAGATAATACTGATGTAGCATTATTCACATTTACCAGTTGGGGCACTGGAGAAAAACATAGTCTCAAAACTAATTATAATGCAAATCTAAGAAAATCTATTTCTACGACAGAAGTAACAGTTAACACAGAAAATAATCATGGTCTAATTGAAAGAGATTCAATAACATTTGATTGTAAACCAAATACCGAAAAAACTTATAAGGTAATCTATAACGAAGAATCTTCTAAATTTGGTGTTGGATACTTTGACTTTGTTAGTGGTGATGTGAACACCAATGATAATTCAATCACAATTTCCAACCATGGATTATATTCTGGGCAGAAAGTTATTCTTGAATCTCAAGCAGCTCCTGGTGGACTTGTTGGAAATAAAGCATACTTTGTAATTGTAAACAATCCTAATAATATAAGCCTTTCCTTAAATAACCAAGATAAAGTAACAATAACCTCACAATCATACGGAAGACTTGTTCTAATAAATCCCCCACTCAAATTAATTAAGAATCAAACTTTAGTGTTTGATTTGTCCGATTCATCACTATCATACTCAAGAAATAATACCAATTATTTTGCATTTAAACTTAAGTTTTTCTACGATAAAAATTTAACAAATGAATTTGTATCGTCTAAGAAAACATCATCCTTAAGTGTTTTAAGAACTGGAACACCAAATATCGATGCAAAAGTAAAATTAGTTTATGATGATCAATTCCCAGAAGAACTATACTATAATCTAGAACTTCTAGTTGATGACAACATTCCTGCACAATTTACATCAATATCTTTAGATACTGATGTAAACAATGTAATTACTTTTGTAGATAGTAAAGTTTCTGGATCATATAGCATTAGAAATGTAGAAAATAAATCATTTAAATTTTCAATCTTTGAAGAACCAGAAGCTTCTAGTTACACTTCTGGAATTGCATCACTAACATATTCTACAATTTCAACAACTGCCTCTGGACCAATCAATCAAGTTAAATTTATAACTCAAGGTTCTGGTCTACTAAAATTACCACAAATTTCTAGAATTCAAAGTGGTATTGGAACTGATGCTGTAATTCTACCAGAATCCAATAGTATCGGAAAGGCAGAGTTAATTGATATTGATAATATTGGTTTTGAGTTCCCAACAGATACTACTTTAAGACCAAGAGCATATTCTCCGAGTATTTTTAAGGTTGAAGCTTTAAAATCTATTGGTAGTGTTGATGTATTATCTTCTGGAAAGAACTACACTATTCTTCCAGATTTAATTCTAATTGATGGATTTACTAATAAGGTAAGAACTGATGTGGATTTAAAACTTGTTTATGACGATGGAGTAAGAGTTGAAATTGTTAAAAATACAAAAACTTTGTATGATGTAGATTCGAAAATTATTCCAATTAATAACTCAAATGGATTTAAAATTTCAAATATTACTTATGATAGTTTAACAAAAGATGCAACAGTTACTCTAAGTGTTGTTGGTTTTACTACATTAACTGACTGGCCATTTGGAGTTGGATCTAAGTTTTTACTTGAGGGTGTAAGTACAAAAGACCTAGAAAACGATGAAGGATACAATTCATCTCAATATGGTTATAAGAAACTATATGAAGTAAAAACTTCTAATCCAAATCTTGGAAATTCAAATCCATCATTTACATTTAGTATGAGTGAATTTGTTGATGAAAATAATCCTGGAGAGTATAATGATTTGGCCACTTCTGCAAGAGCAGTTCCAGAATCATACTTCCCAACATTTAAAATTAACAGAAAAGACAATTTATTCTTTGTGGATGAAATAGTCTCAAACGGGACTACTAGTGATAAAGTTGTTTCTTGGGATGTTAGAAGTCAGTTACTCAAAGTATTTACAAATAATCCAGAACTTTTTAAAGTTGGTGACACATTATTAGGTAAGACATCTAATACAACAGGTTCTATAACAGAAATTGTTGGCATTACTAGCTTAACTTACAACATTGGACCAGTAAAGCAAAATGAGTCTGTTCAATTTACAAAGAAAGGATTCTTAAATGAACCAACTCAGAGACTTCATGATAGTGACTACTATCAATATTTCTCATATTCACTAAAATCTACAGTTGGAATTAGCACTTGGGGGAATTCAATAGAATCACTAAACCACCCAAGTGGTATGAAGAAATTTAGTGAACTACAAATTCTGTCAGATTCTGGTGTAGATTCGCAAATTAATTCTATACAGACTGAAAGTGTTGTTTCTCCTCTTGCCAATTTTGCATCTTTCTATGATTTAAATTGTGTTTATGATTTTGATCTTGTTACAGAAAATAATATTGATAATGCTATATCAAATGAAGTTCTATTTAAATCATCACTTCTCTCAGACTATACAGCATCGGTTAATAATAGAGTTCTACTAGTTGATGATGTAAGTAGTGATTTTAATAGTAATCCAAGAGCAACCTCATTCTCAGTTGTAGATAGATTTACTTTAAGAGATATAAGATCTAAAAAGTATGTTCTATTCTCTAGCAATAAGAGATATCCTGGTGAAAGGCAGATGATAATAGTCAATTTTATCCATGATGATTTCTTTGGATTCTTGACACAATATGGAAGAGTTGAAACTGCTAGTGTACATGGATACTTTGATATTGGAGTTTTCCAATCCACTGGACTATTACTATTCTATCCAATTGATTATGAGTATAGTGACTTTAATCTTAGTGGATATAGTTATACAAGTGCAGATGCTTTAGTAGGAATTTCTTCTCAATTATTGGGAGATATTGTCAAAATTGATACTCAACAAGTAAATGTCCCTCAGGGAACAAATACTGCATATAAGATCGTTGGAATTGATAGTTCATATACTTCATCTAAGATTATGGTTACAATTGAGAAGTCTGATAACTCTTACTATCAATATGATGAATTTAATGTCACCCACGATGGAACTAACATATATGAAACTGAATTTTCAACACTAGCTACCGATAATTATGATCTAGATGTTTCTCTAGGAATAGGAACATATCAAGTAGATTATAGTGGAGGGGAAGTTCAGTTAAGTATAGTTCCACCAAATATTGGATTATCTACTGATTATTTGATAACCTCAACAATTGTTTCTATTTCAAACACATCTAGGGTTTCTACTGGAACAAGTACATACAATACGACTCTTACTGCAGTTGCATATGCAACTACTAGTGTTGGGGCAGCAACATCAACTACAGAAATTATAGAATTTGAAAGTAAGTATAAGGGATGCAACATTTATGCTAGTGTTGAAGATTTGACTAATGGAGTTGTAGAGTTTTCTGAACTGGTTGCTACACACGATGAAACCAATACTTATATTTCAGAATTTGGAAGAGTTGTTAGTGATGAAGATTATGATGAAACAGGAATTGGTACTTTTAGTTCAGAACTAAGTTCTGGTAAACTTAAAATTTTCTATGAACCTCTACCAAACAGAGAAGTTCAAGTAAGAATTTTTGTAAATTCCTTACAACTGGTTGATCCTGGGATTACAACAACAAAAATAACCTTTAATGATGGAGAATTTTCGACATTATTTGGTGATTATGTTGGATCACAAAATGAAATCAAGAGAAGTTTTGAATTAAGGCACAAAGGTGAGCCAATTTTCCAAAAATCTTTTGATGCATCTTTAATAGGAACTAGTATTTCGGTAGATGAAAATATTTTAATATTACCAAGTCACTTCTTTGTAACAGGTGAGCAAGTGAAATATGCTTATGGTGAGGGAAGCACTCCTATTGGAATTGTGACCACTAATATTGTTGGTATTGGAACAACAGATATACTACCAGAAGATCTTTATGTAATTAGAGTTGATGGTGGCAAAATTAAACTTGCATCTAGTGCAGAAAACGCACTTAAGTTCAATCCAGAAGCAATAGCATTTAGTTCTGCTGGTCTTGGAACAGATCATACTATTACTGCAGTTAATCAAAATGCGAAAGGAATTTTCACAATTGATAATATGCTTCAGTCACCTATTATAAAAACTGAAGTTACAACAACACTATCTACACATGTTCCACTACAAGAAGATTTAATTGATACAGTTGGAATTACATCATTCTTTGCCAGTGATGTAATTCAAATTAATGATGAGGTGATGTTGATTGAGAATGTTGGGATCGGATCTCTTGATAAATTGAGAGTTAGAAGACCTTGGTTGGGAACCGAGTTGGGTATTCATAGTGCTGGTGATACAGTTTACAAACTTTCTGGAGATTATAAGATCGTTGGTTCTTCAATTAACTTTACATCACCACCATACGGAAAAGTTCCACTCTCTGTAGATGTAAATCAATTTGGAATTCCATATGTAGATCCATCAGATAGAGACTTTACAGGTATCACTACAAGTTCATCCTTCCACGGAAGAACATTCATGAGGTCTGGAATTGAAGATGGTACTGAAGAGACTTATTCTAAAAACTACATTTTTGATGACATTTCAACCAGATTTACTGGAATTAGAACTTCATTTGACTTAAAAGTTAATGGTTCTGATGTTACTGGAATTTCTGATAATAACGCAATCATTTTAGTTAAGGATATTTTCCAGCAACCAAGTAGAACTGGTCCATCTACTATTTCTGGAAATTATAAACTAGAAGAGTCTGGTGGAGTAACTAGTATTGTTTTTGAACCAACCACTTTAACTCCTGGTGAAGATATCAATACTTCTGGTTTACCAATTGGTGGAGTGATCGTTAGTGCTGGTTCCACTCGTGGTCAAGGATATCAACCTTTAGTGGCTGCTGGTGGAACAGCAACTATTTCTGGTCTTGGATCAATTACATCAATCAATATAGGTTATTATGGATCTGGATATAGATCTGGTATTCAAACGGTCAATGTTTATGTTAGAACTCAATCCTTCTCAAATACAACTACCACTCCTATTGGAATAGCAACTATTTCTGATGGACGTGTAACAGGTGTTGCCGTAACAAATAATCAAATATTCTATGTCCCCAAAGATATTTCTAATGTTGGATATAACTCCATTTCAGGAATTGCAACAATTACTACGAGTGAGGATCATGGACTAGAGACAGGTGAAAGTATTATTCTTTCTGGAATTGCATTTACTTGCGATTACTACGCACCAATTGACATAACAAATGCTCTCTATGACAATGTAACTGGTGTGATGACAGTTACTACAGCATCTAATCATGACTTATCACCAACTGGAAGAAATAGTACAGTTGTCTTATCTGGTATCGCATTTACATGCTCATATGATGGTGGGGTAGGAATACTTACCCATCCTAGAGAATCTGATCCAAATTACTGCGGATCAAAAGTTCTAGCAGTTAATAGTGCAACAGAATTTGTAGTAAATGTAGGTCCATCAACTGCAGAATCATTCTACAATTCTGGTGGAACTGTACAATCAGCAATTATTGTTCCAAGAAAGAACAATAATTCAGAAAGTGGTCAAGATTTTGCTTATGGTGGATCTCGTGTTCTGAAAATTTTAGACAATAATACATTTGAAGTTAATGTAGGAACATCCACTATTACTCACTTCTATTCAAGATGTGGTAAGGTGGAGAAGAAATTCAAAGTTATATTTGATGCCCCACTAGGTTATACAAACATTCCACTAATTTATTCTAATGATTCTGTTCAAGGAATTGGAACAAAAGCATCAATTGATTTGGTTGTTAGTAAAGACACTGGCATTGATGATTTCAAATTCAACAATACGGGATATGGATATGGTGCTGGTGAAATTCTAACTATTGCGATTGGTGGAACAATTGGAATACCTACAGAAACAAGCACACAAGTTGCAGTTTCTGGTGCAACCTATGATAACATCAGTGGTGTTCTTACAGTTACTACCTCAGCAAACCACAATCTATATGCAGGAATTGGAATCACATTCAATCAACTAGTATTTGAGTGCGATTCTGGTGGTGGTCTATCAACTGCATATTTCCCACCATCTTCTGGTGATGGAAATGGTCCAGATAGATATTCATTCTATGTTGATTCAATCACTTCATCGACTGAATTTGTAACAAATGTAGGACCATCTACAATCAGTCATTCATATGTAACTGGTGGTAGTGTTTCTAATGATCCACTCGTAACATCATTTGATGAATTCCAAGTAACAATTGATAATACTTATAGTGATGAATTTAGTGCTTGGACAATAGGAGATTTACAGCAACTAGATCCTATTGATGTAAGATTCAATGGAGAAAGAAAACTTTTCCCACTTACCTATAAAGGAGTAAGAACTTTTATTGGAGCAAAACCTGGTAGTATTATTGATGTCCCATCAACACTACTTGTCTTTATCAATGATATTCTACAAGTTCCTTATAGATCCTATACAATTAGGGGTGGTAGTACAATCGAATTTACAGAACCACTACCAAAAGGATATACTTCAAAAATTCTATATTATAGAGGAACTGAGAATATTGACCTTGAAGATGTTGATATTGTAGAACCAATTAAAGAGGGTGACACATTAAAAATCAATTCCAATATTAATTACCAGAAGCAAGATTTTAGACAAGATGAAGTTATTGTTTCTGCCGATACTATTCAAACCAATTCTTACACTGGAATTGGAAGATTGAATGATGAAACTATTGAGAGACCAGTACTAGCATGTATACAGACTGAAGATATATTTGTCAATGGAGAAATGATTCCTAAGACTAGGAAGCTTTATGAACCAGATATCGTCCCAAATACTAGAATCATTCAAAGTGTAGGAGTTGGTAGTACTATTATTTGGGTAGAAAATGCTAGAACATTCTTTGACAATGCAAATGAAAATCTTGAAAGTGCAAAACTTGGTCGAATAGAAATTATAGATCAAATTCAAGGTGAAGTTGGAGTTGTAACTGTAGGAATATCTACCCTAGGCACAGTTACATCAGCTACTATTGTAAATGCTGGTGCTGGTTATACATTTGTACCAGAAATAACAATTGGAATTCCAACTTCTGGTAGTGGAGTTGCTGCAGCTGCGACTTGCACGATTACTGATGGATCTATTACAGCAATAACTATTACAAGTGGTGGAAGTGGATATGGTATTGCAGAGGAACCTGCAGTATTGATAGAAAGACCTAGATTTGTAAGAGAATTTATTGAAAAAGTTAGATATGATGGTGATTTTGGCACTATTGTTTCACTTGCAAATACTACTGTAGTTGGAGTTTCAACCGCACTGAAAATGGGATTCCATATACCTACAGATTCTTTCTTGGTTAATACTGGAGTTACCACCACTGGATTTGCTACAGGAGGTGTTAGTGGAATTGAGACAGGTCATTATTTTGTTGCATCAAATACAACTGTTGGTGGAGGAGTAACTTCCCTTTATAATGATGGAAGTGTCCTTGGTATAGCAACAGAAGGATTTAATAATGTTTTCCAAGTATATGATATTGAAAGAGTAATCCAACCCGTTGCAGGCATTGGATCAACAGAAGTTGTTATTGTTACTACTTTATGCAATGCAGTTATTGAGGAATTAGATATTTTTGATACATTTGATAGTTCACTTCGTACTTTAGATTCTCTAGGTGAAGATGCTCCTACGTTTGATGATAATAACACTCCACCATCATTCTATGGAGATTTTTCTTGGGGAAGATTAGTTCTTGATACAACTAGTAGTAGAAAAGAACCGAGATCTTTTGATTCTTATCACTATAATGCATATACTGGAATAACAACTTCACCAGTTGTTAAGAGAACTTTCCCATTACAAACAGAATCATATACATTATTTGATGAGTGATTATATAAATAACCTATACGGACTTATCTAAGTAGAATATAATGTCATTTCAAGGAATATCAACAGGTACAATACCTAATGATGGGACAGGTGATTCACTTTCTCTTGCTGGACGTAAAATTAACAGCAATTTTGATGACATTTACAATGCTCTTGGTGATGGCACTACATTATTTCAAGGGAATCCAAACATAGTTGTTGGTTTAATAACTGCAACTGGATTAACCGTTAATGGTGATGTTTCTATTGCTGGAACATTAACATATGAAGATGTTAATAACATTGATTCTGTAGGATTTATAACTGCTAGAAGTGGAGTTAGAGTAGATAGTGGAGGTATTATTGTAACCTCTGGTGTTTCAACATTTAATGATAATGCCAAATTCAACGATAATGCTAGATTGTATTTTGGTACAGGTAATGATCTAGGAATCTATCATAATGGAACTGATAGTTACATTGATGATCAAGGAGATGGTGATTTATACATTAGGGGTGGTCCTAATATTAGATTTATGAAGGCAGATGGCATAGAGACTTATGCCGTTATGTCTGAAAATAATTCAGTAGAACTTTATTATGATAATTCCAAAAAATTCGAAACTACAAGTACAGGTGTTCGTGTAACTGGTGGCATCCAAAAACTTGGTGGAACATCTGGAGAGTTTTTAAAAGCAGATGGATCTGTAGATGGTAATACTTACCTGGTAAATTTAACCGATGATACCAGTCCACAACTTGGTGGTGACTTAGATCTGAACAATAGAGATATAAATGGAACAGGAAATATTGATGTTACTGGAGCATTAAAAGTTAGTGGAGTATCTACACTCACTACTCTGAATGTTACTGGAGTATCAACATTTCAATCCAATTTGGACATTAATGCTTCAATTGATGTTGATGGTAATACATATCTTGATGATACAGAAATTGATGGAAATTTAAATGTAACGGGTACTGGTATTGTAACTGCAACAACATTTAGTGGATCTTTTTCTGGAACAGCAACTAATGCAACCAATATTGCAGTTACAGATGAATCTGCAGATACGACATGTTTCCCAGTATTTGTAACTGCTGCAACTGGAAATCAAGCACCAAAAACTGGATCTAACTTATCATTTAATTCCAGTGATGGTACATTAACTGCGGTAACATTTGATGGAGATCTAGTTGGTGATGTTACAGGTAATGCGGATACTGCAACAAGTGCTGCATCTGCAACTGATGCCACTAATGCAGCCAACATTACAGTTGCAGATGAATCTTCAGATACCACGTGTTTCCCCGTATTTACTACAGCAGCAACAGGAAATCAACAACCAAAAACCGATGCTAGTGCCCTAACTTACGATGCATCCACTGGTACATTGTCTGCAACAAATTTCAGTGGTAGTGCAAGTGCTAGTAATCTTTCCAGTGGTACTATTCCTGATGCTAGATTCCCTGCTACCTTACCTGCAGCATCTGGTGCAAACTTAACTAATCTTGATGCGTCTGATCTTTCTAGTGGAACTATTCCTGATGCTAGATTCCCTGCTACCTTACCTACAGCATCTGGTGCAAACTTAACTAATCTTGATGCGTCTGATCTTTCTAGTGGAACTGTTCCAAATGCCAGATTGAGTAGTATTCCCAATAGTGCTCTTGCTAACTCATCAGTTTCTTATGGTGGTGTTTCATTAAGTCTTGGTGGTTCCGATGCAACTCCAGCATTTAATCTTAGTGATGCTACTGGTCTTCCTCTCGCAGGCGTTACTGGAATTGACGCTGATGCCGCCACATTCTTAGATTCACCTACTGCTAGCAATCTTAAAAGTGCGTTAGACGACTGGACTGGCATGGGAGGCGTTGTATTTGAAACAAGTCCAACTCTTACATCACCTGAACTAAACAATGCAACTGCTTCTAGCGTATTATGCGAGGGTAGTGGTGGAATATCACCTAGTGCGGGAACTGGTGGTGTTGGTACTTTTAATGCAGGATTAAATAATTATGGAGTACAAGCATCTACTAATGGTTCAACTTATGCGGGAGTTACTGCACACGCTTGGGCTAAATTTAGAGGGTGGGGCACTGGTTCTGCATCGAGCGTGAGCGTTTATGATTCTTTCAACATTCAGAACATTGCAAGAGATGCTACAGGTGAGTTTACTATAACATTTGTTAGAGCTATAGCTGGAGCTGGTGACGCATATACTGTTGTTGGTAGTGCTTGGGGAAATTCTAGTAATACTAACGCAGTAAGAATTTTCCAGCCAAAACAGACCTCCATGACTAACGTAGGTTTTCAATGTCTTGTAAACGGTGCTAGCACACTAACAGTCGAATGTTTCACTGTATACTTTATTGTAATGGGACCTGTATTCCCATAAAATCTAGAATTACTCACACACTTATAAATAGATAAAAAAACGTCATGTCTGCAATTGTAACAGATCAAATTAGAATATTGAATGCAAGAAATTTCGTTAACGAAATTTCTTCAGGAGAAAATTCTTACTATAGTTTTGTTGGACTAACTAATCCAGAAGATTATTCTGCAACATGGGATGATGCTCCATTAGCACCTAGAGATTCTTTAAATGATGAGAATCATACTTGGGATACCATCATTGGATTGAAAAAAATTGCAACAAGTGATATAAGATTTGCTGTAAGAAAAACTACTTGGTCATCAGGTATTACCTATGACATGTATCGACATAATATTTCTAGAGATAATCTTTCTCAACCATCATTAGCAACTTCATTATATGCTGCTAATTATTTTGTTATGAATAAGGATTTCAGAGTTTATATTTGTCTACAAAATGGATCAGATCCAGAAAACCCAAATGGAAGACCCTCACTAGATGAACCAACATTTGTTGATCTAGAACCAAGAAGTGCTGGCACAAGTGGAGATGGATATATCTGGAAGTATTTGTATACTATTGACTCTGCTGATATTATAAAATTTGATTCTTTAAATTACATAACAGTACCAACAGACTGGGAAACTAAAGGTGAGTACCAATCAGTAAGACTGAATGCAGAGAACAGCACTCAATTAAAAGTTGCGAAAATTGTTTCTAGAGGTGTTGATGTAGGACCTGCAAATCAGGTTTATACATGTTCTATCATTGGTGATGGAACTGGGGGAGAAGCAACAATTATCATCAATAATCAATCTAAAGTTGATTCTGTTATCATTTCAAATGGTGGGTCTGGATATACTTTTGCCAAAATTGATTTAACCACTGGAGGATTTCCTCAAAACTACACTACTGCTCCAGAATTTGAAGTAATCATTCCACCAAGAGGTGGGCATGGTGCAGATATTTACAGAGAACTTGGAACTACAAAAATACTATTATATTCTCGTGTTGATAACGTTCCAACAAATCCAGATTTTATTACTGGTAATAAAATTTCTAGAATTGGAGTTATAAAAAATCCATTAGCTATTGATTCTGATGAAGTACTCCAAGCAAGTCAGGTTAGTGCCCTATATGCACTAAAGTTAATCGGAACGAATGACTACAATGATTATATAAATGCAGATTTTCCCGCAAATGGAACTGTTACTCAAACAGTTTCTACAGGGGTTACAGCAGTTGGAAGAGTTATCTCTTATGATAAAAATACTGGTATTTTAAAGTATTGGCAAGATAGAACATTATATGGATATGACACATCACTAGAACAAACTGCTGCTGAAGGAATATATGGAAATAAAGTATATCAATTTTCCTCAAATATTGGATCTGGTGGATCATTAAATATCATTGGATCTAATAAAAATTTAAAAATTGATTCGTCATTTGATGGTACTACATTCATCATAAATAACTTAAAATATTATCTTGGGCAAACATTTGACAATGGAGTTGCTCCTCCAGAAGTTGAAAAATATTCTGGAGATTTGATTTATGTTGATAATAGACCTTCAATTACTAGGTCAGTAAATCAAAGAGAAGACATCAAAATCGTATTGCAGTTTTAAGAATTATGCCACAACTTACCAATTTAAATTCTTTTCCATATTTTGATGATTTTGATAAGTCAAAATCTTTTCATAAAGTACTATTCAAACCTGGCCAAGCAGTTCAAGCTAGAGAATTAACAACATTACAATCAATAGTTCAAAATCAGATTGAAAGTTTTGGTAACCATGTATTTAAAGATGGTTCTGTAGTAATACCTGGAACATTAAATGTAATTCCAGATCACTCTACCATTGTTTTGGAAAAAACTTTTAATGGTATTGATGTCTCTCAATATACTAGTTCCTTAGTTGGTAAAGTAGTAGTTGGTGAAGAAAGTGGTGTTAGGGCAAGAATTGAAGTAGTAAGTGAAGATGGATACACTCTTTTCTATTCAAACGTATCCAGAGGATCCAATAGAATTAACAATGTATTTTCACCTACAGAAAATATTTCAGTAGAAGAATCTTTCTTCTTAACAGATGCTCAGATAACATCATTTGTTGGTGGAGACACTGTAGGAAAAATATTTAATAATAATCTAAAAGGTTGTGTAGCAAAAATTACTGAGGGTGTATTTTATCTCAGAGGATATTTTGTAGAAGTAAAAGAACAAACTATAATTGTTACTCAAAATAATGCGATTCCAAATTTCAGTCTTGGTCTTAATGTAGTAGAAAGTGTTGTAGACCCATACACTGATGAATCTCTCTATGATAATTCTCAGGGTTATTTTAATTATGCTGCTCCTGGTGCTGACAGATTTAAAATCGATGCGGTTTTAACAGCAATTTTAAATGAAGAAGAATTTGAAAATCAAGATGATGTTCCTGAAACACCATTATCCTACGTAGAACTTGCAAAAGTAGTAGATGGAATCATCATTAATTCAAAATTAGAGAAAAAGAATTTTACTGATGATGAAATTGCAAGGAGAACCTACGAGGAAAGTGGAAATTATTACGTTAAACCATTTACAATAGAATCCAGAGAATCTTTAAATGATTTTAGAGGAAATAACGGACTATATTCTGTTATTGATGGGGACGAGACAACATTTTCTGGTCTAACACCAAGAAGTGATTTAGGTGTATATAAAATTTCAACAGGAAAAGCATATATTAAAGGTTATGAAGTAAATATTCCATCATCAGTTGTATTAGATTATAGAAAACCAAGAGATACAAAAGAGTTTAAAAATCAATCACTTGCTTATCTAACAGGTCCAACTCTATCACTTAATAGAGTGTATGGAGCACCAAAAATTGGTTTATCTACATCATACACAATTTCTTTAAGAGATGAAAGAGTTGGTTCTTCAGCAGTCACTGCTCCTGGTAAAGAAATTGGATTAGCAAGAGTTTATGATCATGCTCTCGAAAGTGGATCTTACGACACTACATATCCAGATTCAAATACATGGGATTTGGCACTATTTGATATAG
>Ga0208162_1001278_pt1 | contig 13236 bp, 10 predicted proteins | sample CB_VirMetaG_4_FD_184539 | JGI IMG/M metagenome (GOLD analysis project Ga0208162, IMG submission 184539) | Freshwater to marine saline gradient viral communities from Chesapeake Bay - CB_1508_1M Viral MetaG (SPAdes) (version 4) | ecosystem: Environmental > Aquatic > Marine > Coastal | place: USA... | reverse complement strand
TTGCAGGTCAATGGCCTTACAGTGGAGTTGATAGTCTAATGGACCCAGCAACATTATTTCTAATTAGCACTGCTGTAAGTGCTGGCGGGACAATCTTAGGCGGTATTGGTGCAAAGCAAGAAGCTGACTTAACTGCTTTTAATATAGAAACTGAGAAAAGGCAAAACCAAGTCGCGGCTATGCAGCAAGCTAGAGCTAGAAGAGATGAGTATGATCTGGCGACCTCTTCGAATATCGCTGCTTTTTCTGCGGCTGGTCGTGACATTACTACAGATAGAAGTGTTCAAGCATTCTTAGAAAAACAAAAAGAAGTTGCTGCACAGGATATTGGGCGTATTGCAACGCAGACAAATGTTGAGGATTTACGCTCTGATATGATGGCAATGGCTGCGCGAAGACAAGGGCGCAATGCTCTGTACGCTTCTTTGTTCAATGCGGCTGGCACCGTAGGCGAAGGCTTGTATAGAGCAGAACAAGTAAGGACTGACTAATGGCTGTAATAAGACAAAGAACACAAGTTTTTAATCAGCCAGTGGGTGTTGTTCGAGCGAGTGCTGGTGCTCAAGAAGTTGGGAATGCCATAAGCAGAGCGGCTGGCACAATGGCTCAGTTAGCCTTTCAAGAAGCAGCTGATGATGCGCAGAAGAAAGGTATTGAGTTTGCTCAAGCTGTAGAGGAAAAAGGATTAAGAACAATTAATCCTGAGACTGGAAAGCCAGAGGCTTACAAGGCTCCTTCTGCATTTGGAAAGATTGCAACTGAATCCTATCAGCGTGTTATTGATAAGCGGTTTGAGGATTCAATAAATACTGAGCTTAGGCTCAAGGCCCAAGAGATTGCTTTAAAATATCAGTTTGCTCCAGAAGCATACGATGAAGTTATGAGCAACTACATCAGCGAGATGTCTGAAAATGCTCAAGGCAAATACAAAGCATATATAGAAACGACAGGAACTAAGTATCTAGCTTTAACAAAGTTAAATATTCAAGAACGTGCAATAGCCAGAGCAAGAGAAAATGCTGCTGCATCTATAGGTGTTTCTGTAGATGCTGGCGCTGACAGTGCTTATACGATTGCTCGCGCTGGTGGATACATAACAAGACAAGGTGAAGAGCAAAGTGAAGCTGATGCAATCCTTAATCGTGAAGTAGCAAACAGTGTAAATGGGATTAACTCAGGTCTTATTAAGGCTGGCTCGGATGTAAGGGCGCAACAGCAGATTAATGAAGCTATTGCCCGTGGTGGTATAGAATATTTAATGAGCCAGACTCAATCTTCTTTGCAAAGAAATGCAATTGAGCTTGCTATTCGAACTCGCGGTAATTTGATGGGAGCTGTGCCTCCAGAATTAGAAGGCGAGGTTAAAGCGCTTCTTAAATATATTGAGCCAGCAAACATTGAGCGTGTTCTTAGTCACAGTGCAACAGTATCTGCTGATTATAATGCTGTTGAGCGTGATATGGCTGAGGCAATGAAGGATGAAGCGGCTCGGCTATCAAGAGTTTCTGAGCTTCAGTATGGCGATAGCTTACTAGACTTTGGCACTCAGGCAACAGGGCTTGCTGTTAATGGCTTTGCTAATGAAAACCCGATGGCTGTTGGTTCAGCGATTGGTCAGATTAGCACTATGTATAATGCTATGAAGGATGCTGAAGAAGCAAGGTTCAAAACAGACGAAAGTTATACTCGGGCTGAACTTCGGTCTAACCTCAAAGATGCACGACAAGAAGCACTGCGTCCACTACTTATACAAAGCGCAATACAAGGGAATGTTGAGGAACTTCGGGTTGCTTTAAATACACGCAATCCAGAAGATATGAAGAACTTAACGCCCCAGCAAAAGCAATTTATCCATGAGCTTTACAAGTCGGATATTTTTGATCCCCGTGAGGATATTGGTTTTGCACGTGAGGTTTTGTCTGCGTCTAAAAACGATTTAAGAATATCTGCTGACCGTGAAAAGATTAGATTTGAAATATCGCAGTCAGTCACAGAGGCGGGGGTGCTTGCTGAAACTGGTGGTCTATCTGATAAAGCCTTCACTGACTTAGTAAACAATATTAAGAAGAACATTGGCCCCAAGGGGCTTACTGCAGATCAGGCTGATTCAGAAATAAACAGACTAACAAAGCAACGCGCACTTGGATTGGTCGAATCCTTTGCTCGCTTTGCAACTTCTCGCGATCTAAACAATCTTGCAACTTACATTGATAGTGCTGGTAAACGTACAACAGGTATATCTGAAGATATTATTGCGGCTGGAAATAGAATCCTTGAGAAAACAGAGCCAGAGCAAAGAGATGCTCTAGTAAGTAAAATTAACGGTTTAAAGTCTACGATCGCATCTGAAGAAAAAGAATTGGAAGATGCAGTTAAACTTAGAGATAACCAGCGTAGGATTCTTAGCGGCGGTGGGGATGTTAATAACAAAGATGACCGAAAGTATTCTCAGGAAATATTAGACAATAAGAATATTGATCTAGGCCAGTTTAATACATTTGATCCTGCGCTAAAAAGCACTGTTATTTCTGTGATGAGAAGCGCTGCTCCTCAAGGATATATTGACCAGATGGATCGGCTTGCATCTGGCTTGCCAGTAGAAAATGCAGATACATATCTTGATTTGTTTGCTATTCTTTCAAACGATCCTACTGAGACAGGTGTGTTTATTAATCGCTTTGGCAATGCTCTTGGAAAAGGCACTGTTGAATTGCTTAATGATGCAAATTCAATACGAACAACAATCGGTGGTAATGCAAATCAAATTATAACAACTCTGATAGAGCGGCGGGATGATCCAAAGTCTGGCGTACAAATGGATAGAGTTTTGGGCAAGAAAACTCCGACCGAATATGCGACAGATTATTTTAATGATGAGATTATTGGTACCGAGTTGTCTGCATCTGTTGAGTATCTGGCAAGAACTGGCAAAAGCAGAGAGCAAATTGATGCTAGATTGGAAACTTTGCTGGATCAAAGTTACCCAAAGGCTCGTCATATTGTTGATCCAAGGTTCCCTGCTGGATCAATTAAGCGATCTAGGTATGCAATTGAGGCTCAGTTTCCAGAGAAAGAAGAGCGCATAGCATTTTTTGCTGCTGTCGAAAGCCAGCTTCCATCTGGGTATGCCATTCTTCCTAATGTAGATTCTGATGACAAGAAGGTTTTCTTGGCTCCAGATGAAAGCACTGCTGGTGTTTTATACTTTTCTTACTTTGTAGATGAGAATGAAGAGTTGCGCCCACTAATCTTTGAGAAAGATGGCAAGGCAATGTGGCCCACATTCAGCAAAAAAGACATAGCGGATTATTACGCTAAGAAAGAAGCTGAGGCTCAAGCTGAACTTGAGAGATTAGAACAAAAACAATCTAAGGGTTTTGAGTTGCAAGAGAAAATAAGAAACATTGACCCAAGTATTGCAGCCTTTACCAGAGGTCTGGGAGCAGGTGGACTGTAATGGAAAATGGATTTAACGTACTTCGTGACATTCAGATTGCTCAAGGAGTTCAGCCTACTCCAGAAATCTCCTTTATGCAGACTGTTGGGGCAAGCCTAGCATATAAGTACGATCCATTAGTTAGCTATTTAAATGAGTACTCCAAGTTTCCCAAGGTTCCAGAGGACGGATACAGAGCAAGGGATTATATTCCAGAGGATTTAACGCCTTACGCTTCTACGCTTTTAAGAGCCACAAACCAACAGCATATGGATTATCTGGTTAGACAGGTTCGTGATGGAATTAAAACACGCCAGACATTATCTCGGTCTGGGATTATTCCCCAGTTTGCTGCTGAGTTATTTGATCCAATTAACTATGTTGGTATTCCGTTTGCTCGGGCTGCAACTTTTGCTGGGAATGTTGTTCGCGGCGGTGCAGCCACTGCGACTGTTGTAGCTGGTCAGGAAGCTATTCGTTATCCTATTGATCCATTGGCGACAGAAGAAGAGGTGGCTCTTAATGTTGGCTCTGCTTTTGTAATTGGTGGTGCTTTATCTGGATTGATTAGTATTCCTGTTCAAAGAAGAATTGCTGCTCAAAGGTCTGCTGAAGAAGAGATTGCAAACCTGCAACGTCAAATTGCTCCAGAAGGTGAGGAGCCTCTAGGTGAAATAGCTCCTAGTATATTTACAGATTCTTGGCTTTATAAAGCTGTCACCACTCCTATGAAGCGTGTTCTTACTGACGACACCATCCCGAACTCAGTTAAATTGCGTACACTGAAAATAGCCAATGACTCTGGCATCTTGCTTGCCGCAAACAAACAAGGTCAGAAGGTAGGAAACTCTGTCTATCAAAATGCTAAGTTGCTCGAAGGTGAGTGGGTTAGAGTTTATGATGACACAATGAACATTTGGGGGCAGAGCACAGGTAAAGGCGTTACTCAAGCACTAGACTATACTTTTCAAAGAAAAGACTTTGAGACTTGGCTTGAGGGCGTTGACTCAAAAGCTATGCGCGGCATTGAGCCAGCCGATGATTTTGAAGCTCAAGCCATGATGAAGCTGAACAAGTTTTATGAGAAGTGGGAGGAGCGTCTTAGCGAGCAGGGCTTGATTGGAACAACTCCTCACTATGAACGCCTCATAGTAGACCGTGAGAAGCGCGTAGAGGCCGCTCAGAAACGCTTAGAGACTGCCCGCAACATGGACTACCGCGCTAAATTAGAAGAGCAGGTAAGGCGCTATAGCAGCGAGGCAGATGAAGCGAGACAGATTCTTGAAGACTTAAAAGATTCTGGACCTGTGCTACCCCCAAATGAAAAGGTGTTTCGCCCTAGATATTGGGATCAGGATGCTATTCGTGAGAACATGGATGACTTTAAGCGTATCCTGACTGAGTGGTATACAAACAATCCATCTATAATTTCGAAAGGAAAAGATGGGAAGTTTGCTAGGATAGAGTTGTCTACAGAGCCAAGGGCTGTCGCCAAGCGTGTTGACGAAACGGTAGACGCAATCTTGGGTATAAAAGATATTCTTGATCCAGAGATAGGGTATTATGGTGCTGGTAAGTCAAAGCACTTTAAACATCGTTTGGTAGATATACCAAATGAATTAGTTCTGAACTACATTCAGACAAATCCAATTGCAGTAATGAAAGCCTATACACAGAGAACAGGTGCACGTTATGAGTTTGCGCGTATGTTCAATGGCAATACAATTGACGATGTTCTTGATGATACCTTCAATGAAATGATGGATGCTGGCAGGTCACCAGAAAAGGCATATGCTGCTATGAAAGACATTCGTCATTTGTATAAACGGGTGATTGGTGGAGTTCAGCGCGATCCAGATAGCTGGGATCAATCAACAGCTAGAATACTTAGAAGCCTTGCGCAGCTAAACTATCTTGGGTCTGCTGGTGTATCTACTATGACCGAGCCAGCTAAGATTATGATGGAGCATGGGCTTGGTCCAACTTTCCGTGGTTTGTTTTCTATAATGAAAAATAACCAGCTTAGGCTGGGAGCCAAGGAAGCAAGATATGCTGGGGAAGCATTAGATAATTTAATGAACTCAGCGCATCTTCGTTTGGTTGATGATGTAAACAATAATCCATTTAGATCAGACATCTTGGATAGAGCTAAAGAACCATTTTATTTATTAAATGGGCTTGGTCCTATTACTCGTATCTTTAAAGACTTTGATGCAATGATGCGAGCTCATAGTTTAATTGATTACTCAGTTAGATGGACGCAAGGCAAGGCAACAAAGCAAGAGCAAGAATATCTTCTTAGATACAATATTAACTTTGAAGACGCTCAGAAGATAGCAAATGCGCCATGGCAAAAATCAGAAGCTGGTTTTTATATGGCAAATACTGATGCTTGGACAAATACGATTGAGTTTCCAGCAACTAAAGCTGAAGTTATTTCTGGACCAACTGAGACTTTTGCAAAAGATGGTCGGTATATGCCAGCGTTTTACCGTCACGCAGAAAAGAAAATATACATCGACGAAGAGCATATTAAGGATGTTATGTATGAGCAGCGTGGCTGGGAAAACCCAAGGGTTGAAGGCGTTAGACCTATTAAGAAAGGGATTATTAACTCACCAGATGATTATGTGACTTTCGTTAAGATGCACGAAATTATGCACTCACTCAACAGGCCAAAAGATATGGGCTTTGATGTGCGTAAAAAAGCAGACAAAGCTGCTTATGAAAATGCAATAAATGATCTGGCTGTTGCTGAAATAGAAAAGCAAGCCAGAGTTAGCCCTGATACTGTTCGGACGTTTCGCAATGCCCTGAGTTCTGGGATTATGAATACAATCTTGATGGGAACCCCTGCTGACAAGCCAATAATTACAGATGGTATTGTGTATATTCCTATGCGGGTTGCGCGTCAGTTTGGCATGAAAGAGGATGCTGAGTTTAAAGGATATGCGCGTATTGAAAGTGGGCTTCTTGGTTTACCATTCCAGTTCTATAGCTATAGTTTAGCGGCTGTAAATAAGATTACTGCTGCTTACGGTCATGGGCAGTTAAAGAATCAATGGATTGGTACTGCGCTTTCTATGGGCCTTGGCTATATGGTGCTTCAATATAAGACACCTGACTTTGTTGAGATGGAGTTCCAAGATCAATTTGCTAGAGCATTTGATTACTCTGGTGTAGCGGCATTGTACTCAGATATGTTTTATACAGCGATGTCTACCAGCTTGGCTCTAGGTGGTCCAAACATTACTGGCGGTGTATTGCAGCCACGCTTTCCGCAAAAACCTGACGCCTTAGATGCAGCAACAGGTTTACTCGGTGCTGGCCCTAGTATTGCAACTGATCTTGGCAGGGGGGTATACGACCTTGCGACTGGCAATATTGGAGAAGGCACAAAAGAAATCATTCGTAATTTACCCTTTGCTAGAATGTGGTTTTGGAAGGGCAAGATGAATGAACTTACCAATATGATTGAGGGCGAGCTTGATGCTCCGCTTGGATTTGGGCGATACTAATTTGTCCTAGATTATTTGTGCGTTGCTCTTCTTAGCTTTGCTATGAGAGAACAAGTCAACGAGGTGACACATGACAATAGACATTTCCGCTAACGTACCACGAATTAGTTACACAGTTGCTGCTGGTGTTACTCAGACTTCTTTTACAGTGCCATTTGAGTTCTTTGATGACTCAGATTTAAATGTCTACATTGACCAAGTACTTCAAACAATTACTACGAATTACACGGTTGCAGGTGGGAGTGGATCGACAGGCACAGTGACCATGACTGTGACTGGACCTAAGACAGTAATTATTACTCGCGACACTACCATTGAACGCACGACTGACTTTACGGCTGGCGTTGATATTAACCGTGCTGCGCTGAATACACAGCTAGATACTCTGACTGCTATTGCTGCTGACAATAAAGACTTCATAGAACGCAGTATTCGAATTAAAGATTTTGATCCATCGATAGCTTCTTTAGAACTACCTGACGCCACCACCCGTGCTAACAAACTTCTCAGCTTTGACACAGAGGGGGGTGTATCGGTTCAAGCTGCCTCAGACCTGCTCACAGGCTCTGTGCTGGGCGCTAACTACACAAAGGCAAGCTATACAGGTAATGGCTCAACAACAGCTTATAGCACTGTGTCTGCGGCTGGGTCAAAGAACAACATCCAAGTCTACATTGATGGTGTTTACCAAAACAAAGACACGTTCTCAATCAGCGGAGCAGCGCTGACATTCACAGAAGCCCCACCCTTAAACTCTGCGATTGAGTTTATTGTTGGTAATGCTGTTACTTCGATTACTGGTGACGCTAATGCAATCACTTATGATCAAGGCGGCACTGGCTCACAAGATCGTACAGTACAAAACAAGCTGCAAGACACTGTATCGGTCAAAGACTTCGGTGCTGTTGGTGATGGCGTAACAAATGATGCTTCCGCTGTTCAAGCTGCAATTGATGCCTGTGAGACATTAAAGAAACCATTATTTTTCCCTGCTGGCACTTACTATATGACATCAGGAATAACGGTTCAGCAAAAAGAAGTTCACATAATCGGCGAAGGTTCTGAAAGCACTATACTAGATTTTAATGTATCATCTGGTGTTGCTATGGATGTTGGTTACTCTGGTGGTGGCACATTCTGGGGATGGACGATTAGAGACATTCAAGTAAAAGGAAACGCATCAGGCTCAGAAACAGACTTGCTGAAAATAAACTATCCTCTGAATGGCAAGATGGAAAGGGTTAAGGTTGATTTTGCAAATGGTGTAGGTGTCAACTTAGGTCGTCCACAGAATTTTGTAATTCATGCTAGTGAAATAAGGAACGCAGATAGCAGCGGTATAATTGTTCAAAATGATTTTGTATCTGGTCAAGGTGGACAATTATTTGTTTTGGATAATTCAACAATAAAAGACAACGGAACAACTGATGGTGAACCTTCAATTAAACTTTTGAATGGTGCAGAGCATGTAATATCAAACTGTATTATTGAAGGATCAACATCTGCTGCTAACATTTATTTAGGTACTGATCTTACTAAAATTACAAACTGTTCTTTTGAAAGCGGAACAGGTGCTGGCTCACATATTCAGATTGGAAGTACAACTATACCTCAGACAACCACCAACTGTTTTATTGGTCATAATAATTTCAATGCCTCAGATGCTTCAACCCAAAGCATTGATGCACAAAGTTACTCTGGAATTGTTATAAGCAATAATCAGTTTCAATCTGGTGGTCGTATGACGCTCGGTTCGGATGAAGGCAACAAGTATTCTATTGTTGACGGCAACCACGGTTTAGATGTTCTTACTGAAATTACTGATAGCGGAACAACGGATGGAAAGATAATCTATCGAAACAGTAATGCTGGAACAACAACTGATACGGTTCAAACAATTACGGATGGCGACACAACTCCTGATGTTCGAGGTATAAACACTCTTCATACTGCAAACACTGGCGCAACAACCATTACTAGATTTACAGGTACAGCATCGGGCGATGTTTTTTCTGTCAAAGTTGGTGATGCAAATACGACAATAGAAAATGGCACATATATTGTTACTGGCACTGGATCAAATCTTACGCCTTCATCTGGCGATTTAATTACATTTGTTTCTGTTGCTGGAACGGCTGCGGGTAGTGTGCCAGTAGCATATGTTATTTTTAGTTAAATGAGAGGTATCCAATGACTATCAAACAACAAGGCGGCATTTTTGGAAGAAATCCAACATTTAACGATGTTGAGGTTGATGGCACACTTACTCTTGAAGGCGGTCTATCTACAAATTCTGCTTTCACAGTAACTGCTACAACATCAACCATTGAAAGCACATCGGGTGCGGAGCTTTATATAGGTAGAGATGATACCGCTGTTGCCAATAATAACTTGATTGGTGGTTTGGCATTTAAAGGTAATGACAGCTCTGCTTCACCTGACCCTCAGTATTGTGGAATGAAAGCCTATGCTTCTGGCAGTGGTAATAATCCAGTTCTTGAGTTTTATTCTGGCAATGGAAACTACGATGCCAGAACACCACAGCTTTCTATTAACTATCTTGGTAATGTAACTATTGCTAATGGCAACCTAATAATGGGAACCTCTGGCAACGGCATCGACTTCTCTGCCACCTCTGGCACTGGCACAAGTGAACTGTTCGATGACTATGAAGAGGGGACTTTTACTCCTGTTGTAGCTGATGCTGCATCTGGTGGAAATGAAGCTACTGCATCGGCTTCAAACGGTTATTATACTAAGGTTGGACGTGTTGTGACGGTCACTATTGATCTTCAAAACATTGATACGACTGGTCTTACATCTGGTAATAATATTTTCATTACTGGTTTGCCGTTTTCAGCAGGATCATTAACAGGGAATATAAACTACACTGGATCAGTAAATGGCGGTGGCACACTTTCTTCAGCTAAGAGTGTGATTGCTGTTGTTTATGATAATGTAAGTTATATTCGATTGGTTGAGGCAACTTCAACTGCTGTAACTGGTTGGCTTGATGTGTCTGAAATAAACAGTGGTGTAACCGATTTTCGGTTTAGTGTAACTTACTTTGCATAAGGAAACTTGATATGGCTTTGACCAAAGTATTCAGCCGAATGATCGCAGGCGACAGCTTTAATGTCAAAGATTATGGGGCTAAAGGTGACGGAACGACTGACGACAGTGCAGCAATTCAAGCTGCTATCGACGCTTGCATGGCTGGGTCAAAAGGTGGGGCTGTCGAGTTTCCATTTTCGGAAGGTGAAGAATACGCAATCGAAAGCACTTTGCTTATTGACTATAGTCGTGTCGGCACCCAAACAAATATGGTGTGGTTGCGTGGCACTGGTATGCCAGATCGCAACACTGCTGGTGTTGTTTTGAAGAACCAGATTATTTGGACAGGTGCTGCTGGTGGTGTAATGCTTACTCTTACTGATCCACTAGATCATAAGTTTTCTGACATTGGCTTTAATGGCAACAATATTGCTGACTACTGCGTAACTCAGAACAACTCGCAAGGTGGTTGGGGTGGCACTAAGTGGGACAACGTGGTTCTAGAAAAAGCAGTAAAAAACTGTTTGAGATATTCTGGTGCTGTTGATGGTGGCCGAAACGTTTGGAGCAACTGCACGATGCGTAAAGGCAATGCTCTTAATGGGGTTGCTGCACAAGATGCTCTGGTGCAATACAACGGTGCAAACAATGTAAACGATCAGTATGTAAACTGTGAGTTTATTTACACCATCTCTGGTGTTGCTTCTGGCTCTGCTTTTTACATTAACTCTGGCAGTCCTGACGTTTATTTAACAGGTTGTTTTACCAAGGCAGAAACGTCTTTTTACCAGCCTAATGCAACTGGCGCAGCATATTTTTCTGCAACAAACTGTTATGCTGAAGGGGACAATTTTTATTTTAGCAATAAGCAAGTGGATCAAAGGCAGGACTTTGTAAATGTGCGCCATGCTGGATCAGGCGGTGATTTTGTAAACATTGTTGGCAACAGTAACGGCAAGCCATTGAATATCGTAGGGGGATTTTCAAACGGCGACATAACTGTAACTGGACGTGATGACTTTCCTATTATTCTTGAAGGATTTGATCTTCGTGCTGGATCAATCAGTCTTGATACAACTATAGGCCCGAGAACAAACCTGATTGAGATTGGTCGTGTTTCTAATGTTGCTAATACAAGTTCATGGATTGCATCTATGGGCTATATTAGCCGCATCCCGACTGCTGACACTGATGCAAATCTTGGTGTTAATATGGCAAACGGTTCTGTGTTTTATGCGAGCCGTGTCGGCGGGGCATCTGTTTCGGTCTTAGACCCAACGAACGTTACTGCAACTGAAGATGATGGTGCAGAAATTACAATCATCATTCACGCAAATGGTGCTTCTTCCGTAACTGTAACATGGGGTTCGGCTTACAAGTTTGCTGGTGCCTCTGCGCCTAGCAGTGTTACGGGCAATCGCAGAACAATCCTGAAATTCATCAACATTTCTGGCGTCTGGTATGAAACAAGTCGTTCAGAAAACATCGGTTAATGCGCCTAGTGCGTGGACAGTCCAGCCAAGGAGGTAAACATGGCACTGACTAAATCAACACTCAACGACAAGATCGAAGTAATTAACAATGGTGACTGGTCATCAGTGCAAGTACGCACTGCGACTATCATCGCAGAGGATGGCACAGAAATCAGCCGTACATTCCACCGTCATGTGGTAATGCCTGATGCTGATCTTACTCAGGAAGATGCAGACGTATCTGCGATCTGTACTCCAGTATTCAGTGATGCGGTAAAGGCAGCGTATCAGACGCACTTATCTTCACAGGACTAAATAGATGGACAAGCGCACAGTACAATCAGCACACATTCGCATTGATGGATTGGAGAAGGAAATCGTGGCGATCAAGACCGAGATGGAAATCCAATTCAAAGACCTATTCAATCGTGTAAAGCGTTTAGAAGCTATTCTGATTGGTGCGTCTGCATTTATCATAGCACTTCTTTTGCGCGTAAATATGATTAGCTGATGTTGTGTACTCTGGTCGCCATATTCTGGGGCCAGAGTTTTCAACTAGGGCTGTATCAGGTTTGTCTTTATGATTGTGGACATAAGCGTCCTGATTATGAGTGGTATGATAGAAGTTATGTAGTGCCTCCCAACTACACTTGCCCAGCGAGGTTCTATGAAACATGATAGACCCTGTTACTGCGATAGCTGGTGCAACAGCCGCATTTAATTTTCTCAAGAAAGGCGTTCAAGTCGGGCGCGATTTGCAAGACATGGGCAAGCAGCTACAGGATTGGGCTGGCTGCATGGCTGAGTTGGATCAAGCTGAGAAGATGGTTGAGAAACCACCTTGGTATAAGGCTCTTGGTTCTGGCACTCAGGCTCAAGCTATGGAAGTATTCTTAGCAAGAAAGAAAGCGCAGAAAATGCGTGATGAGTTGCGGGAGATCATTAGCCATCCTGCAATACTTGGTCCCTCTCATTGGCAGGAGTTTCTTAGAATAGAAGCTGAGATTAGAAAACAAAAGCGAGAGCATGAGTTTAGACGCATGGAAATAAAGCAAGCTATTATTGAGTGGGCTGCTGGTATTGTTTTGTTTTTAGTTTTGTTTGCTGGTCTTGTGGGCTTTGTGTGGCTTGCTAATGCTTGATCCAGTGGGCAGCTTACCTTTCGCCGTAGAGGCGCAGAGAGCGCGTGAGAGCATCGAAAACCATCAGGCGCAGCAACAGGTGCAGATAGAGCATAACCGCGCTCACAAGCTCGCTAAGGCGCTGGAGAGACAACAGCTTGATTTAATGCTCAGTTATGATAAGTTTGGGGCGTCTCACAGCGCACTGAAAGCGCAAGGAAGCATAGTAGATATGGAGGTTTGACATGGTTCAGATCACAGCTTCGTATATAGACCAACTGAAAATACTTCCCAGACTTATGATGTTGGCAGTAACAGTGCTGACATACCAAGCAACACATTGGTACATGTCTTTGCCTGATCCTACGATACAACAATCTGGCTTAGTATCTGTTTGCATGGGTGCGCTTACAGGTTGCTTTGGCATTTGGATGGGCAAAGAAGCAAAGACTGATAGGAGCGCATGATGATTACGCTTCTTGGCAGCTTGCTTGGGTTTACCACATCTTTTTTGCCAGAGGTATTGGGATACTTCAAAGCAAACCAAGCGCACAAGCATGAGCTAGAAAGAGCGCAACTTGAGATGGACCTTATGTCTAAACGTGCTGAACTAAAGTTAAGCATCATGGACAAAG
>Ga0208162_1001277_pt1 | contig 13238 bp, 10 predicted proteins | sample CB_VirMetaG_4_FD_184539 | JGI IMG/M metagenome (GOLD analysis project Ga0208162, IMG submission 184539) | Freshwater to marine saline gradient viral communities from Chesapeake Bay - CB_1508_1M Viral MetaG (SPAdes) (version 4) | ecosystem: Environmental > Aquatic > Marine > Coastal | place: USA... | reverse complement strand
CAATAGTACTTAATGGTGACATACAACAGTCAGACTTGAAGGAAGGTGATGGTCTGTCTAAAGTAATTCACCTAGCAAAGAAACACATGATACCTGTACCTGTTGTGGAGTTTGGTGTGGATGACATCATACGTAGTGACATCTGTGCACAATGGGTAAAGGTCTTTATGAAGGAAGGTATATGAGTCTAGAGAAAGAAGCACAAGCATTCATCTCTGGGAGACATAAGCAGTTTAGGGCGGGGTTACATGAAGGTGTCAGGAATCTACAGCAATACATAGTAGATAACTTACACAGCACAGAAGAGAAACACGAAGCGCTGAAGAACTTAATAGAGGTGCAGATGTGGGCAGAACGAAGTGCAGACATACACGGTATTAAAAAGTAAAGGGGCCGCTTGGCCCCTCTCTTTATTGTGTAACATATCCGGGTTTGAGATAGTCTTCTAAGTAATCAATGTAATCCATAAAGAACTTTAACTCTTTGTATGTCATATCCGACACACTACCACTGAAGTTGAACCTATTCTTCATAGCATCCATTGCCTTAGCACGTAGTTGCTTATTGCCTGTCATGTTAGCCTTGCGGCGTAGTGCCATCAAGCGAGTCTTACCAGGCGCATCCTCGTTAGTGTATTGACGTACTTTGTTTTTAACTTCACGTAGCGTAGAGCGTAGCATCTCTTTACGTACATCAGTGTCACCTTCAATGTAACGAGTATCACGAATCAAGTTGTCTGTGGCCCGTTCAAGGATAGGAGCTAGGTGTGAGTTAAACATTTTGTCGTAATCAGCCATTTGGCTACGCTCACTTGCTGTCCACTCTGCCATGTTAGCTAATGAGTACGCTTTCTCTGTGGCTGTACGTCCACGCTTAACAGTGATACCAAAGATACGTGCTAGTGGGTTAGCATCGTATATCTCACCTTTACGTGTAGCTATACGAAGCTGCTCACCTGTAACACCTTCGATGTTCTTATCAAACACCTCTAAGATATTGTCAAAGTATTTGGTTGCACTCTGTGTGAATACACCTAGTCCTTCAGCTTGACGTACATCTTTAGCTGTATCAGTTTCTGTGATGTAACCCGTAAGTTTATTCACTGCGTCTAACGGACGTGTGAAACCTGCAGCAAAGTTACCACCAGCTTTGTACAAACCTTTTAGTGATGCTTCACGTGATCCACCTTCCATATTCAAGAAAGTATCTACCACATTGTTTAGATCATTGCCGAACTGGAAGTCACGAGCTACCTGTCCAACAGCTAGTTGAGATGTGAGTTCAGTCATAAGGTCTTCACCTACTGTCTCACCTTTACGCATCAAGTTACCAACACGTCCAGCTACTAGCCATAGTGAGAACGGGAATGTGTTCTTTGCATCAACGATAGTACCACCACCTACATCAATCTCGTTGTAAGCTAAGCCTTTCTTTTGACGCTCTTCATCATAATGCATTGCCATCATCAAGCCTGTAGTACCTACTAGGCCACGAGACATAGCTTCGATGTCACTGATCTTAGTGCCTGTGTTGTCGAACTGAGACTTAGCAATACGTGCTGCAGCATTGATTGAAGCGACAGGAGAAAACTGGTACGTTGTAGCAATGACGTTGTTCATGAAACGTCCAAACGGTAGCACCGTACCAAGCACAGGTGTGTTAGAGATAGTCTCAACAAACTTAGCTACACCACCTAAGAGTTGATCTTGGCCTGTGTAATCTTTTGAGTAAACAGACTTGAGTGTAGTATCAAGAGCCATGCTAAGTACGCCATCATCAATGTCATCTAGTGTTCCTTCTGCTAGTACATCTTGAAGCGTTTTACCATTCTTCTGCAGACGTAGTTGTTTATCCATCTCAGCCATGAACATCTGTGACTTGGTGAATGTGTCTTGCACCTTAACACCAGTAAGACGGTTCATAGCTTCAGTGACTTTCTCTGTACGATTAAACCACTTAGACTTCTCGTCAATACCAAAACGTTTAGCGCTACGTTCTACACCACCTGTAAAGCTTTCAAAGAGTACCTTGGATACATCCTCGTGTTGCTTAAGGAAAGACATGTATGCATCATGTGTAGTGAATGGGTCTAGCAAGTAGCGCATCTTTTCAGCTTGCATAGTCTTATACACACCAGCCATACGGCGTAGCTCTTTACCTTTAGCAGAGTTACCATACCGTATAGATGCAGCCATCAAACCTGTAGCACTAAATAGATCAGCTAAGCTTTGCCCTACGTAGTACTGACCAAAGCCCATGACGTTAACAGCAGTAGTAGCAGGTGATGATACAAGCAATCTACGCCACACAGACTGACCATACTGACCAATCTTTGCACGTCCCGCTTTAGCTTGTTCTTCAGCAATAGCTTCACTAATATCACCACGCTTTGTGATGTCATCAATCATAGCTGTAGCATGAGCTAGGCCACCATCAATAGTCTTACGTGTCTGTGACATAACGTTAAGCATCTGTGCAGATGTACGAATGTCTTTAGCTAACAGATCACCAAGAGAAATCTTAGCTTCGGATGTCTCACCTAGTGTAACACCGATACTGTTCTGCAAACGTGTGTTAATAGCTGCTAAGTCTTCTTCAGGCATTTGACGTACAAGGTTTGTCATAACATCCGACACAGTGTCGTTACGCCCTAGTGTCATCTTGTTGTCTTTGAATATCTTAGCTAAGCCACCCTTACCATCTTCGCCTAGCATGATGTCATGCACTAGATCAGCAGGTGTAACTTGGTTATCAAAGTTTGACTTACCACGCTTCCACTTTACTTCCCATGAATCCACAGCATCTTTGACAGCCTTAGCTGCACGTTTAACTTCTTTGGGTGGTAGTGCAGCAGCTATCTCTTTCTCAACTTCTTGACGCATAGCACCACGTTCAAGCTGACCTTCTATACCTTCTAGCTTACTAGCACCACGAGCAGCACCAGCTACAAGTTGTGCGCCACCACCAACAACACCTAAGCCAAAACTAAACATGGATTGCAGGTTGCTGTACTCTTCCTGTGCACCTACGTCTAGCATAACGTTTTGTATCTGGTAATCGTTAAGCACAGAGAACGTACCGTCTAGTGCAGTTGTACCATACAGGCTGTAGCGTCGAGCTTTCTTTTCTACACCTTCCATAGCACCACGTTCTGCAGACTCACGTAGTCCAGCTAAGAATATCTCTTTCTCTTTAGCAGCAACATTCTTGATAACACGATCAGCAGTCTTACCCTTAACGCCTTTCTCAGCAAGGCGAGTAACAGCACGATCTACAGCTTGGTCTACTAGCTTCTTCTGTGCAGCACCGTCCATACCTTCACGTACAGCACGTTCACCTGCTTCTTGTGCAGCTTTACGTACGAGAGCTTTACCGCCCTGTGTTGTACCGTATGCAGCAGCTTTACCTAAACCACCAGTAAGTACACCTACGTAGTTTGTTGGGTCTGCAGCAGCAGCAAAGATGTAATCCTTAACACCATCAAGCGCACCATAGAAACCATCGTTGACAAACACGTTGCCTAGATTGTCGTACAGTTGATAAGCATCACGTGCAATACGCTTTTGATCATCATCAGCTTTAGAGATAAAACGTACTTCACCACCTGTAGAGACTAGGTTACTGTTGAACCAACGCATGTGATCCACAAAGTCATCTACAACTTCATCAGCTTTCTTGTCTTTGTAGTCAACACCTTTACGCTGGATCATATAAGTACGAATCTTGTTAAGGTTCTCGTACTCTAGCAGATCGTCTTTCTTTAATGAGCCACCACTAAGTAGAGGTTCATCATCTTCATCCTGTGTGTCTACTTGAAGAGCATCTTCTTCTTCGTCAGTATCTAAGGCAAAGTCAAAGTTGTATTTGTAATCAGCCATGCGTTACTCCTGCGATGCTCTTAGTGTCCCAACAACAAAACGTATTAAGAAGTTCATATTAAACGGTAGCTGCTTCTTATTCTGTTCAGCCCAATCCGACAGACCTTCTGTTACACCCATGCTGCTAAGGCTATAACCGCCATCCTTAATAAAGTCTAGAATGTCATCACCACTATCGCTTAACAACTGGAAGTCCATCTCTGTAGCATCACCTGAGTCTATTAGTTCTTGTTGTCTTTCTTTTGATAGACCAAACTTCTTCTCAGTTTTTTCACGTACAGATTCTACAGGAGGTACAGCTACTTCAGGTTTAGGTAGTTCAATAATACCGTTACGTGTAATCTGTTGAATACCTACCTTACTTGTAGGTAACCCCAGCGCCTCACGTTGTTTTCGAGACATACCTTCCCACTGCTCTAATGTGATAGTACCTTCAAGCATACCTTCTTGTACTTCAGGTAAACCTATTTCGTCTACTTCACCTTTCACAACGTCTTCGTCTTTTTTAGGTTTAGCCATAAGACCAGCTTCTTCGCTCTCAGGAGCTTCCATAGTAGGTAGATCAATTACAGGTACTTCAGGGGGTGTGGCCTCAGTAAGATCATCTGTAGTTACTTCAGGTACAGGCTTACGTTCTGGTGTTACTTCCTCTTCGTCTTCCTCTGGTTCAAACGACAGGCTGTCAACGTATGCATCACTTAGATAGTTACGCAAGAAGCCTTGTGTTGCATCAACAAACGTATCACCGTATGTAGAAACCATAGAGTCGATTGTAGGTTGTACAGACTTTAAGTATAGATCATCAAGCTTCTCTTGCTCTGCAGCAATCTGTTCTGCTTTCTGTGTATCATCTAGGTCTTCACTAAACTTGATCTGCTCAATGCGAGACTTGATAGCTGAGTACTCTGCTGAGTCTTCTACGTCATCAACTAAGCTAGTGAATGTACGAGAGAAGCTAGCCATGTCTGTAGCAGGGTTGAAGTACTTCACTTCGTTGAACGTAATAAACGTACCTGGTACAAGGCTTTCATAGTCTGTCTGTGCAGCCATCTGATTGATGTCATATGCTGTAAGACCGTCTTGTATAACTTCACTGTCTAGACGATAACGAGCTTCATCACGTAGCTTACGCCCACTAAGACGATCCATAAGAGTACGCTCTGGTTTAGACTCAGTTGTCCCAGCGCCCTCGTAGCCTAGACCGTATGTCTTACGAATGAAGTCCTCTGTATCCATGTCAATCACAGAGAAGTTCTCAGGCATGTTGACTAGCGTTTCAATGTCATCACTGTTAAGCTTACGTCCGTAGATGTCACGAGCATTGTTTACCTTGTTAGCTAGATCAGCAATAGCTTTTGGTCCAGCAGACACAGCAGCTTGGATCACAGCTTGGCTAGCACCATTATCACGAAGCATGTTAGTGATGCTGATAACTTCATTAGCTACAGCGTTACGCTTAGAGATAGTGAGTTTGTTACGCTCAGCTAGTTCACGTTGACGCTCTTCATAATCTTTAGCATCCTCTTTAGCTTCACGTATGTTCTTTACTTTTTGTTGTAAAAACCCAGTGGCGAATGCGCCCCAATCAAAACCCGCCATCTTAAGACTCCTTAGACATCAAGCCCATGCCGCCCTCTGCAGCACCAGCTTCCGCTTGTGTTGTTTGTGTTTCCTCTCCCTCACCTGCAGTAGCCTCTTGCATCTCTTTTAATAGAGCTACACCAGGGTCATTCTCTGCAGTTCTATCTTCAGCTTCTGCTTCTGCCATAGCAAGTTTGATACGCATCTCAAGACGTTTCTGTTCTCTAGCAGATGGGTCTTTCTTAGGATCGTATGGTTCATCACGTACTTCAATGCCGTACTGGGTCATAGCAGCTTTAATAAAAGCGTGAATAGCAGGTGCAGCTAATATACCTGCATCTACTGTGTGGCGACCTGTCATAGTACCGCTTGTCATAAGTGTCTTAACAAAAGAAGATACAGGCATGTCAGCTTCAAACATAACAGCCAAGTCATCCATAACGTCTTGGTTAGCTAGTTTATTAACATAGAACTTAACGACATCTTCTACTTCCACCATCTCAGGTGGTTTCTCCCAAGGGTAATTACCTGGTGTCGTAGTTAAAGACTGACCAGGAATTGGACCTCTAAAAAAGTCTGATGCTTCTGCCATTTCAATTATACCTTATTTAGTGAAACCTGCGCCGAAGTAGAGTCCTACAATGGCTGATACTATATGTGTGTCTAGTGGAGTTATTACAAAGCCTTTAGCCATCTTCCACTGTATTGATTCTGCTGGACCAAAGAGCCAAGCTAACGGACCACCAGTAGCTTCAGTGTAACCTACATATACGCTGACATCAGGATACCATACAGCGACTAGCTTTGGCAAGACAATAATAGAGAATACAGCAGATAAAGCGATAAGCCTACGTGTCCAAGCAAAGTGTTTGTCTGTCTTACCTGCATCACGTGCATCAGCTACAGCACTACGGTTAAACTCTGCACGTTGCATGAGCATCTCGTTCTGCATCTGACGGGCTTTCATGGACTGCCCCCAGATAGACATAACCCCACCTAGCACAGTGGAGAATAGCATAGTGATTAACTCTAGGGGTAAGCCGAACATTAGACAGCCTCTGCTTTAAGAGCAGAAGATAAAGCTTCCATACGTGTTTTTACGCCACCGAGTTTTGTAGTACGATATTCTTCATTATCTAAAAACTCTGCAGCCGCTTCTTCAAACTTACCTGCATTGATAAGTTTAATTGTTTTAGGACTACCTGAGATACCACCACGGAACCAACTTTGTGCTATTTCTACTTTTAGGTCATCCGATAAAGAGTCAAAGTTTTTAATAGACTTTTTGATCTGTGGCATACGTTTCTTAATGTCTTTTCGTAACATCTCTCTAGCTTCAGCTTCAGTTAATACTGTACCTTTTTTAACGTCAGCACCGTAGTGACCGTAACCAATAGTGTAGTACTCTTCTGTTTCGTCAGGCTTATATGCTTCTGCCTCAAAACCTTCTAGCTCTACTAAACGCTCCTCTAAGCGTGTCTCAAAGTCTTTCCCATCTGTAGGCTGCACCCCGTCAGCGCTATCACCATCAGGCTTAGACATAAGACCTTCAGTCTTGATAGTCTCTTCACGAATCTGTTTACCCATCTCAAATAAAGCTTCTTCATTGGATAGCTTACCTTCTTCCGTATCTGTAACGTCAACCAAACGTGTTGCGTTTCTGTCTAATGCTTCGTTACCAATGGTATCTACTTCTAGTTCAAACGGTTCAGGTTTAGGCATAGAAAACTTTTCAGGCTCACCTTCTATAACAGGCTCCGATATACGTGATGGTAGGTTAACACTCTTAAGCGTTTGTAGTGCATCATCCATGTCATACGAAGGTTTCTCAGGCTCAGTAGTTAGAGCTTTCTTAGCTTCATCTTCATCACCGAAGTAACCCTGTAGTAACCCATAGAACATATCAGACCAGCTATCTGATTCAGGTTCTTCCTTCTCAGGTTGAACACCTATACCACGACTACGAGGCTTAAACTTACTGCCCATCTCTACTGGTTCATCTAGGTCTATTTTATAGTTATAGTCTGCCATTGGGTTTACCTTATATAATCTCAGCGATGATTGCACCTGCTGCTGATGCTAGTGCAGCAGACTTAGTTGCAGCGCTTGTAGTTGCAGAAGCTTCGTTACGCATAGTCTGTAGTGCAATCTCTGTAGCACGATCAGCGTTATTGTTAGCTGTCTGGAATGCGTAACTCATCTGATCACGTTCAGCTTGCATTTGTGCTTCATACACAGCTAAAGACATATCATTCTCTGCACGAGCAGCATCACGGTTAGCTTGGTTTATTGCAGCAGTATCAGTTAGTGCAATGTCTTGCGCCCACTTAGCATTGGCTTGCTCAATAACAAGAGCGTTAGTAGCATTAAACTCTTCACGTCTGTTTTCTTGTTCTTTGTTAAACTGCTCTATAGCATTAGCTTCACCAGCGTTAAAACGTTTCATGCCATTACTTTGATCTACATTAAACTGATCTACTTGTGCAGTAAGGCTATCATAGAATTGATTAGTTTGATTCTCTGATGTAGAGTTGAACTGTTCAGCAGCGTTTTCAGCAGCTTGATCAGAAAGTAATGACTGTACGATAGACTGAGACTTAAACATAGTAGCTTGTTGCTCATTAGTCAGGTTAGCCATGTCCATCTGTAGGAAAGAGTTAGCATACTGGATAGCAGCCTGTTGTCTATTGTTTAAGTTAGTAATATCAACTTGTGACATAGCTGCTGCATCTGCCATAATCTTAGCATTACGTGCGTCTAAGTTAGCAATATCTACAGTCTGAGCTAGTCGTGAATTCTCTAGTGCAATCTGCTGTTCAGCATTAAAGTTGATATTAGCTACATCAGCGATACGTGCAGCGTTCTGCACACGTGCTTGGAACTCTTGGTCAAACTCCATGCCAAGGAACTTAGAGCGTTGCTCAGCAGCGAACATAGCAGCTTGCTGTCTGTTAGACAGGTTCTGAGCTTCAAAGCTAGCACGAGTAGCAGCATCAGCTTGTGCAATAGGTAGCGCAGACTCCATAGCAGCTTGTACAATAGCCTGTCCTGCCATGCTTGATGCACCTAGCCCACGAGCAGCTAGCGTTGCTGTAGCAGCCCTCATAGCCCCTGCAGCCCATGCTGGTGTCTCCCCACCCTCAAACTGCTCTAGTAGGTTAGTAAGCTGTCCTTGTACTGTAGCCTCAGTAGATGGAACACCAGTAGCTGCTTCAAAGTTAGTCTCTGCTTTAGCACGTTCAAAGTCTACAGTACCTGAGATCATCTCTTCTGGCTGTACTTCAAGTCTATCAGGTGCCATGACTTGCGTAGCTTCTTCGATCTGATCTACTGTAAGACCTAATGAAGACAACTCTTCAGGTGACATACTAGCACCCTTAGCTAGTGCACCTTCAGATGGTTCACCTGTAGCAGCTTCAAGCTTTTTAACTGTTTCCTCTATTGCAGGTGTAACTTTAGTAGCGTCATATGTAGCTGCTTCTTTTACTATAGGTGCTGCAACATCATCTGCAGCATCGGCTGTTGTAGTTTTTGCTGCTGTAGTATCACCTGCTTGACCTACACCTTCAGCCATCATGCCAGCTTCTTTTTGAGCTTCACTTATAGTAGCTACATCAGCAGTAGCAACCTGTGCACTTGGATCAGCCTCAAACTCAGTAGTAGACTGCATACGTTGTTGCTTACGCTCTGCTGCTGCACGATCCTGTGCTTGCTTTAGTCCTGCCTTAGATTGGTTAAGCTTAATCTGCTCATCAGCAATAAACTTCTCTAGTGTCTCACGTTGTGGATCGTCTTGCTCTAACCCAGCTAACTGATTCATGTAGTTAGCAATAAGGTTTTGACTTTTAGTAACAGCACCCTGTGCAGCATCAATAGTTTCAAACACAGGTGCATCTGCTGCAGTTTGTGCTTGGTCTGATTGGTATTGCTGGTATTGCTCTATCTGTTGGTTATACTGTTGTTTCTGCTGTTGATAGCCTTTATAGATGTCACTCTCTTTATAGCCACTTATAGCTTCAGCAATAATTTTTGCATCATTCTCAGCACTTGCAGGGTTACGTACAGTTGACTTTACTGTTTGACCATTATCAAACGTAATAATCCAGTTACGCTTACCACCAGTAATAGTGTAGTTGCTAGGGTCTTCTGGCAAGTCACCACTAGTTAATAAGTTTTTAACACCTTCTTTAAGATGGGCAGTATTACCTGCACCTGTACCTTCTAAGTAAGAAGTAACATCAGGGGCTTCTACAGCTTCAGGTAGACCCTGTGATGGATCGTATGCAGGTTCTCCTATAGGTTGTTCTATCTCATTATCACGCTTTGGATCAGGAAATTCAAGGTCAGGGTTAGGGTTAGGCAACGGAGTGACACCTGCATCGCCACCCATTGTACCAGCCATTTGTTGTTGTAAACGTTGATACTCACCCATTAGATTAGCTGTAGGGTTTTTCTTTTGGTACTCCATCAGTTCTTCCATAGAGTTAAACTGACCGCCTTGCTGTTGAGGTGTACCACCTTGTTGCCCTACACCCATAGCAAAGCCACCTGTTTGCATAGCAATAGGCTGTTGCTGCTGTTGCATATTAGGTTGAGCATACAAGCGATTGTAGTCTAGTGGAGGCATCATAGGTTGCTGCTGCATAGGCATAGGAGGAGCCATGTAGCCACCTACTTGCATAGCCATCTGTGGGCCACCCTCGACACGAGCTTTAGCCATCTGTGCATAGCGTCCCATCATTGATGCAGCTTTAGGGCTAGACATCATGAACTTATTAATGTCATCCTGTTGCGCTGGGCCTGTGTAGCCCATCTTAGATAACAGTGTTTGTTGTTGTTGCGGTGTGAATCCACCAAAACGTTTAGCCATAATGTTTTACCTTGTTATTTATTCATTGTCATCCATACTGCGCCAGCAATAAATGTCAGTACAGCGACAGTGACTAGTCTCGTTACAGTAGACCACACAGATTTACGAGTATCACGCCATGCTTCTAGTAAGCTACGCATCTCAGTAATATCTTTTTGTGCTGAGTCATCCAATAAGCCGATAGAGCGTAGAGCCTCTTTAGCTCCACGCCTAGCTGCACGATCTAGCATCTCTTCTAGCTCTTCTGGGGAAAGATTTACTTCACTCATAGTTTAACTCATAAATGCTGAAAAGTCAAGTCTTATTACGGTTTAACAGGCCAATCAGCTTCTTCTAAGTTAGGCCAGTTAGCGTGTGCAGTAATGTCACGTAGTGCTTGACGATACGTAGTCATCTCAGCAGTGAGTGTGTTATCTGATAGAGCTAGATAGTCTGTCTCAGCTAGTAGATCATCACGTGTCTTACGGTTAGTCTCAGCAGTCTTAGCATCTAGTGTAGCCTGATATGCTGCCTCATGTTCTGCTTTAGTTGTGACTACTTCGTTACCATCCTCGTCTGTCTCTGTAGTATCAGCAAACATGTCTACTGCTGTGTACTCAATCATCCAGTAACCAGCAATGATGTCTTCACCTACCATCTCAGGCATAGGTGCATCTTCTTCTGTGTACTGACCAATGACAGGACGTGTAGGTAGAGCATTACGCTGTGCTGTCTGGTAAGCCCCTAGAGTAGGCTTTGGCCCTTCTAGTACACCTACCATGCCATACTTCTGCATGATACCCTGTGTGATGTTCTTAGGGAAGGATACGTTAGGGTGATCCTTACGTAAGTCTCCGAATGTGTATGGGAACTTTACTACTGTTCCACCGTTAATTTTAGCATACATGTTGTGTTCTCCTTATGTTTGCTTTGTGTTATGCAATTGCGTAGAAGATGTATGAACCGCCTGAAGCGTTTTCGCCCCAGCCTGTATTGTTGATGATAAACCCAGAGCTATCAGGGTCTATATTATCATAGGCTGTTTCTTCTGCCGCCTGTGTATCTAGGAATAATAACTTGTCGTTGCCAGATACAATCCCTCTTGTAGTGTCAAATACAAACCAACTGCTAATGTTATCAGTCCTCTTAATCAACACAAACCTAGCGCCACTGCTAAACCCACAGTCAATCGTCTGACTAGAGCCATTCCCAGTATAACTACCCACCTTAGACACACCAGCTAGGCTTGCGAATAGGTAGGCTATGAAAGCGTTACCAGACCTGTTTACATCATTACCAGAACCAAGAGTAAAAACTGTATCTGTTGGGGCAGTGTCGTTCCAAAAGTCAGGTGCGTCAAAAGCTGCTGCTGTAGAGTTTATAGATATGTAGTCTGTTTCTGGAGCATTATCACCATTAACATCAATACCTGAATGATAACATCGCCAAAAAGTAGATGACCAACGATCTTTCACCCACATCATCTCAGGTGCAACACCAAGGTTATGGCTTACAGTACGCCCTGCTGTTCCGTTCCCCGTGTAAGCAACGACATCAAAGTAGTTGGGGGCACGTTTCCAGCCCCACACAATGTCATTAACATCAGTGGTGCTACCATTTCCAGTTCCAACACCTGTCATGTGGTCATAATTCATGCCTGAGTTAGAAGTCTCCGCATCAGTTTCACTGGTTTTGAGATACTGTGTTCCAGTTAACCTTGATGTTATAAGGGGTGTTGTTGCTGTTGTTTTGTTAAACTTTTGTATTGCCATATCAGTGACTATACCTAAGTCCCATGTTGGGTCAGTGTTGTCACCACTGCTATTCTTAGTATCAATAGCAAACACATCAGTCGCATCAGTCGGCACAGCCATAGGGCCACGGCGAATGGCTATGTAGATGTAGGTGTTTGTATTGCCAAAATTAAGGCGATTTTGTGGAATAAAGCCTGTCGCTGTAAGTTTTGTTGAAGGACTACTAGTAGCTTCTGCACTAGACAAGTTTGGATTTAAATAGGAATACGTCCCACCAGACGGTATGCCACGCATAGTATCAAGAACATACCAATTATGTGCAGAGCTAACATTCTTGACTAGTAGATACTGTGGCTCAAACCCAAGGTTAATTTCAGGAGCAGTGCTATCGTTATTTGTTGCCGTATAACTCCCACACTTGATAATATCAGCATCACCATCAGGGCCGAACGAAGCATCACCATCGTTGTGGGCGAATAGGTAGGCTACATGTGTTTGACCAGAGCCATTATAGGTGCCAGAAACTTGAAAGTGTGTTGTTTCTTGGCTTGGGGTTGGACGTAAAATAAGTGAACTTGTATTAAATGCATCTGTTGAATTGAGCCTACCTGTGTTTGAAGTATAGCCTCTGTGATATACAAACCAATCATATAAAGTTGATTGTGTTTGCTTCATAACAATCATACCAACAGTTGTTCCTAGATTATGTGGTATGTCTCTTGTTCCAGTTCCATCCCCAGTCCAAGTCACCACATCAAAGAACTTAGGGGCTTTGCGGAATGTCCAAGAGGCGTAACTAGAAAGGGAATTATAGTCGTTATCGCCTGTTGATATGGTAAACCCATCTGTATTAAAGGATGTTATGCCTTGTCCAGATGCAAAAACCTCTGCTGCCGTACTATTAGTTACAAGTTTTGTCGAAACACCACGTTCTGTATCGTATAACACGTGGTCAGAAGTATAATCCCTATTTTTAATCCAAACCAAACCACCTTCACCGTCAAGGTCAATGTCATTGGTGATCGCTTGTGTGGAGCCATTCCCCTCATACAAATAAGTACTAAACACATCCTCTACGTTCAAAGGCTTAACCAGAGTATTAGCTGCCTGTCCTGCTACTCGTGCAATGTTACTCATGCTATATCTCCTGCCGCTTTCTTACCGTAGTAAGTTGTG
>Ga0208162_1001275_pt1 | contig 13273 bp, 11 predicted proteins | sample CB_VirMetaG_4_FD_184539 | JGI IMG/M metagenome (GOLD analysis project Ga0208162, IMG submission 184539) | Freshwater to marine saline gradient viral communities from Chesapeake Bay - CB_1508_1M Viral MetaG (SPAdes) (version 4) | ecosystem: Environmental > Aquatic > Marine > Coastal | place: USA... | reverse complement strand
ATGTACTTAGATTTGTCATGATAACCTCCATGTTAGACAGTTAATTTATAGGCCCTCCTAAAGCGACCTGCTGTAAATATAATAATTATTAGAATTAATTCAAGAATAAATTAAATAATCCTGTAAGAGTCAGGATTGTAGTAAATGCGCCACCGATAATCCAGTATAATAGTCTATCAGTTTTCTTTTCAATATCTTCAACTTTGTTGTTAATTTTTTCTATGTCTTTGTGTAAATGTCCCACGTCTTTTTTTAAGCCCTCTACATGTCCATATAGTGCCATTAAATGTTCTCCCGTATCTTCTGGTGTTTTCCCGTTTGGCATTAGAATGAAACCCCCGCTTCATTAAGAACCCTGTAGCCTGATGCTACCAAACCACCCAAATAATTCATTATGCTAATCCTCTTGATCTAAGTTTAATCATTTTTTCTTCTTCAGATAATAAAGCATTTTCTGCTACAGTCAAACCTTGATTCATGGCCCCTGATGCCGGGAGCTGTGTAGTTTGTATCACTTGTTGATTAGGCATTGGTTGTAATGGTAGTGCACTTAATTTGTCTCTTGTTGATTGCTTCAAGATATAGTCATCAGGATTAATTTTAAATTCTTTATTTAATCTTTGTTTATAAAGTTGTTTAATTACTTTATTAATAGTTTTTTGAGCTTTTTTAGTTAAAGGATTTGGTATATCTTTTTCTCTAGCTAAATCTGCATATACTTTTTTCATATTATCAGATATTTCAAATGGTTGAAATCTATTTTTCTTTATGAATTCATATTGTTTTTTAAGACCTCTTTTTGTAAATAGCTCTGCTATCTCTTTATCTCTCATACCTAAAACTTTAGCAGCATCATATGTTCTTCTCATAGAATTAAATGTTTCAAGTCTCTGTTGATTTGCAAAAATAAATTGTTGAATAATTTTATTAACATCTTCTACAGGATCTCCAGTTAAAGTACCTGCGTAAATTAAATTTCTTTCATCACGAGTAGCTTTATTAAAATCTTGAATTTTAAAGTTCATAGTTTTTTTAACATCAATTGGTACTTCTCTCATTCCAAAAAATCCCATCAATTCATCAGGTATTTCATATTGTGTTCCACCAATAGTTTCTCCTTTGATGGCTTTATATAATCTTTTTAATTGTGGAAATGAACCTGGAGATAATTTATACGCAGTATGTTTCATTGCTGCTTGTATTTTATTTCCCAACGAATCTCTAGGATTAAAAACTCTATTACCATTTTCGTCCATACCATTTCTAATAAATAAATCTGCCATAGTTCCAAAGAAAATAGATTCACTTACAAACGGTTCCATTGCTTTTGAAATACTTCTTAGTAAACCTTTTGTTAAACCTTCCATTAAAGGTTTTTCATCTAATTCATCCACAGTGGCTAATGTAGCTTGAATTGGTGATGTCATTGTGTCATAGAAAAAACCATGACTAAAGTCTATGTATTTGTATTTACCGTTTTCATAAACAGGTAGTAATGTATTATCTCTTGACCAATCAGGTACAAACTCTCGAATTGCTTCTGCAACTTCTCTTGATATTCCATAAAGAGCTCTAAAACCTTCGTAAGCAACAATAGGAGCGGTAGCATATGTTAAAGCTTGTCCTGTTAATCTTGCTTTTCCAATAGGAGCAAGAATAGGATCTTTTGCTTCTCTAATACCTCTAGTAAAATTATTAGTACCTGTTCTATAAATTTCGGATGGAAATGATGCAAAGTTTCCAAGAGGTGATCTTCTAACTCCTTTTACAAAATCAGATACGTAAGCATAATTTGGAATAGTTTCTCTTACAGCTTTAGCTGCTTCTTTCCAGAAGAACAATTCATCAGGCATTTTTTTAATTAAACCTTTTTTAAGTGCAACAGTATAAGCATCTTTTAATTTAGCCGCTTCACCTAAAAAGTTAAATACTCTAAAGAAGTCATCACCTCCTACATACAATTCTTGTGCAATATCATATAAACCTTTTATTCGTTTAGTTGCAGATTCAAAAACTTTATTCATAAAATCATCTACTTTTGTGCCTGAACCTTTGGTAATATCTGATAAGATCCCTTCCACATCTCTAAAAGTTGTACTTTGATTTGTTACACCTTCTTCTAATAAAAATTTATATAATTGTTGTCCTTGTGGTGTATTTCTATAAGCAGGGTTTTTTGTTAATTTATATAATATTTGTGGTTGTATAGCTGCTGTTGATTGTTTTAAATAATCAACGAATTTTTTTGGATTACCTGCAAAATATAATAAATTACCATTATGTAATGTGGTAAAAAAGTTAGATGTAAAGTTTCTCATTTGAGTTACAGGACCTAGAACTGTTTTACCTACTTGAGTTAAACCTTTTGGAATAAGTAACATATATCTATATGCAGCTGATTTAGTTAATCCACTTTGAATTAATTCATCTCCTTGTTTAATAGCTTCGGCCCATTCTTTAGTTGTAAATAATCCATCTAATGGAGAAGTATAAACTTCATCAGATAATCTATTTGGTAATTTCAATCCTTTAGCAGAAGAAATAATTTCTTTATTTGGAAAAGCTTGCAGTGCTTCATCATATGATTTTCTAAAAATACCTCTTCCACCATTTTTAATTGCAGTATTACTATCAATTAATAATTGATTATAAAATTTATCTCTTCCTAGTATTTGAGCTAAATCACCCATTACATTGTAAATAACATTTTTAGCATTTTTATATTCACCAAATAATTTTTTAAAAGCGATTAAATCAGATTCTTTTTGTATTAAACCACCTTTACCATCAGGTTTAAATTTACCTGCACCCGTAATATTTTCTCCAATGTTTTTCATCATAACCCCTTTGTCATCTAACACACCATTTTTTCCTAATGGAAATACAGGAGATTTTTCTATTTGATTTATTTTTACACTTTTAATTATATTTTCTACAATATCTCTTGCTCTTCCTTTATCTATTGCAGCTCCATTTGCTTTTGCGTATCTTTGTATAACACCGGCAACTTGTTCTTTTATTTCATCAGTTGGTTTAAATCCTTTTATTAAACCTTTATTCATGTCTACAATTTTATAATCATTAGTTAAAAACTTATTGACTCTACTTGTAATAATATTATTGAATGCTTCTGCACCTTGATTAATATTTCCACCTTGTAATATAGAGTTTTTCATTTCAGCTACTTTAGTTCTAAATTCAACTGCATCTGCTATAACTTTATTAATTGTATCATCACCTACACCTAATTTTTTCATAGAAGTAGTAAAATCTTTTAATACTTTTTCATTAAATCCATTGAAACGTATATTTCCTCTCTTTACAGCATCTTTTGTTTTCATCATAAAATCAGCTATCATACCTGACGCTGTAGAAGGATCTACTGCTTCTGCTACATTTACTGTTTCTCTAGATATTCTTTTTAATGAGTCATCAATACTTTTAGAAAAGTCATCAGCTGTAATTTTAAATGCTGCTTTAGTTCCCTCTAATTTTTGTATACCTTCAAAGATAGCTTGGTCTTTTGTACTTCTAGATCTAAATTTAGATGCAAATTTATCTATCCATCTATCAATAGCTGAATTACTAAAAGCTAAATCTTTTCCTTTTTGTGCAATTATTTTTCCCGTTTTACCTAAACCATAAACTGCAGGAATAATTGGAAATGCATATTCTGCTCCAAATAATAATTTATTATGTAATTGTCTTCCTGCATCATCTGCAGCATCTTTTCTTTGTTTTCTATCTAATTCTGTAGGAATAAAATCTATGAAATCACCAAACGTACCTATGTCTTCTTCCCTTGCAACAACTGCTCCAACTCCAAGACCACCACCAACTGTGATACCTACGAATTTATCTAATTTAGATAACTTATTTAATTCAATTGCTTTTTTACCTGCTTCTGTAATGTTTTTTACATTCTTAGTTGTGCTTACATATTTACCAGATTTAACAGACTTAACTAATAAATTTGAAAGTTGTCTTGCTTTTTGACTTAGTTTAGCAACAACAGGCACAGCTGTTTTTGATGCTATTTTACCTGCACCATATAGAGATACTAATGCTTCAGTTATTTTTCCAGTTGCTGTTTCTCTTGCTTCTTCTTCAGATTCTTTTTCAATTACACCTAAAAAACTATCTTCAAAAGCTTTGTTAAATTTAAATGTAGCACTTTGTTCAACTGGTATACCTTCTTCTTGTAGTGCATCATAAACAAGAGTTCCAAAATTAATTACACCTTTTGGTATTTTTATAAGTCCACTGTTGATTGCAGCGCCTATGGAATCTGTAACTGATACTTCATTATTTTCTTCTGGCGGTAAACCAGGATCTCTTGGAGTTTCTTCAACTTCCGGTTCTTTAAATACTCCTTTAACAGTTTCAACTGTACTATCAATTGGACTTTTAATAAATTTTTCTATCTTAGGCATTACAGCTTTGTTATCAAAGTCTGACGCCATTTTATTTACTTCTTCTTCAGGTACACCTGCATCCAAAGCTTCTTGTTCTTTTAAGATTTGTTGTGTTTTAAATAGACCTTCTTCTTCTAATAAATCTATAATTCTATCAGAACGTTCTTTCTTTCTAAGAAATTCTGCTTTTTCCTCTAAAGTAGGTTTAATTAGTTTTTGAAAAAAATTTCTCTCTGCCACCTTATCCTCCTATAGGAATAAGCTGTGTTCCTTGTTTTCTAAAAAATTTATTTGATCTATAGTCGTATATAACTTTACCTTCTCGGTAATCATCAGCATCATCTTCGTCCATTGTGATGACTCCAGTTTCTGGATTAGTTGTATACTCTGTATCTTTTTTTAAATAAGGTTGATCAATATCTATGTCACCAAATTCTATACCTTCTACTTCACCTTTTTTAACTTTATTAAGTTGCATAACCACTTCTTCAGCTGCATAAGTATTTATCATAGGACTACCTGATAAATCTTTTTGAGATATTAAACCGGCCATACTAACTTCCGCTGCTTCTTTAGCAGCTTCTGCTGGTGATTGTTCTTTTCTGTAAATTTCAGTTTGATATAACTCATTTAATACATCTTGATAATCTCTACCAGTTTCTTTAGAAATTTGTTTTGCTTTTTCAATAAATGGAGCAATATCTTCATCGGACAATTGATCTAATACTTCTAATGCAACACCTGTTTTAAGTTTCTTTTTCTCTCTCGCATCTTTTAATAAATTTGCTACAGGTTCCTTAGCTGCTCCAACTGCAGTTCCAATAATACCACCTGAAGGTCTAGCTGTTGCTAATGCAGGTCCATATTGTAATAAAAATTGTGTTAAAGGATCATCTAAACCTGTTTTACCACCACCAACAGCAGACTCAATTAAATCCAATCTGTTTTGAACTGTGTCTTTAAAAGTTGGACCACCTACACCCATTTCATCTGACACAGCATGATTTTCTCTATCAACAATACCAGTCATAATACCATCATTGATAGGTCCACCCTTCCTGAACATCGGTCTTTTAAATATTCTACTCATATTAAAACGCTCTATATATTCCAGCAAGTGTTGCACCTAAACCTAATGCAGATTGTAATGCAGTTGGCGCTGGTTGTTGTGAAATTGTTTGTCCTCCAGGGTATCCTGAGATTAGACCCATGATGCCTGATCCTAAAGTCTGTGCAGATGTAACTGGTTGCATTAATTGTTGTTGAGCTAACTGTTGTTGTGCTCCTAATTCTGCTTGTTTTTGTGCTTGTAATCCACCGCCTAGACTAGTTAAACCTGCAACTTGTTGTCCAGCTAACTGTGGAGATAATCCAGCTAATGCTTGTTGCTGTTGAGATAAAGCTTGTTGTTGACCAAAAGCTTGACCCGCTGCTTGTTGCGCTTGGCCAAAACCTTGTTGTAATAATTGTGATTGTAATGCTGCTCTGTTTCTATCTGATGCTGACATATATTCTGCTCTTGCAACACCTTCACGTCCACCACCAAATGCACCTGATTGAATTGCACTTTGTGCAATTGAACCTAAACCTTTTTGTGCTTGGATATCAAACTCTTTTAAAGATGCATCAATTACATCTTGTTGATAAGGCGACATAAATTGTTGGTAAGCTGATGGGCCAACAAATTGACTAGCTTGTCCTGCTTGTGTCGCTGCTGTTTGTAAAAATGGAGCGTATGATCCTAAGCCTTGAGCACCTGTTGCAACACCTATTGCTGCAGCTTGTAAAGGATCTTGTCCAGCTACAAATTGTGGACCATAAACTTTTGATAAATCTGCACCTTTAAATTGACCAACAGCTTTTTGTAATTCTGTAATATATGGTTTTGCAGCTGCTTCTATAAACTCAGGTGGTTGTGTTATTTGTGTAATTGTTTCAGTAGCCATTATACTGTACCGCCTTTTTCTAATTTTTTCATCATATCGTACATACGTTGTGCACCTTTGTTGACATCACCGTCACCCATTCCTTTTACAGCATCAGCTGTAAATACAAATTCGTTATTTGAAAGCATCGCAGGGATGTCGTCTGCCTTCTCTTTTACACCAACTGGAGGAATAAATCCACCTGTTTCTCGTAAATCTAGTTCTTTTACACCAGCTTTATTAATGTTTGTAGGTAGACCCATGATGCCTGATGCTTGATCCACGATCTGATCGGTTCCCATAGCATAACCTATTCTACCACCTTCAGCATATCCACCAGCTCCTGATGTATATTCAGATAAATCATTTTCCACAAGTGCAGGTATTTCAGATTCATCATAGCCTAAATTTTGATAAGCTGTTGTAAGTTTACTTCTTAATGCACTAATATTTCTACCTGATGATATTTCTTCTTGTTCTTCAGGAGACAAAGCACCTAATACTCCACCTAATACAGTTCCACCTGCCATTACTCCAAGAGTCTTGCCTAATGTTTTTTCACCACCAAAAAATGATCCAATTTTACCAAATAGTCCTGTATTAGTTCCAGCTGCATTTGGACCCAAAGGAAGTCCACTTCCAAATAACATAGTTCCTAATTTAGAACCTGCTAAACCTTTAAAAGGACCAATACCTGCTAAACCTAATCCACCACCTAATAATGCAATTTTACCTAAATCAGATTTAACAAAACTTTTAATACCTTTACCGATAGATTTAACAAAGCTACCTAGTCCATACATTTGTCTTGGTTGTTGTGATCTTGAAATTGGCATAATATAATAGTTTACTTAGTTTTTGGGAATAAATCAAGCTTTGGCATCTTAACTAATACATCTCTTTGAACGTCTTCTTGAGGTATATTAGCAGATTTTAAAGCATCTTCATCCTTATAAACTTCTCCTGTTTTCTTGTTTTTTATAGTTACGATTACTTCTGCGGGTTCCACTAATGGTACTTCTTTACCATTTATTTTTAAGTATTCTATATCTTTTTTCATATTAAGTCCTATCAAATTCTAATATTGATACTGCAGCTGTTATACCTGTTGTATCAGTTGTTTGTAATAAAAGCACATCACTTTCTTCTAAGATTAATGGACCTTTAGCCATGTTACATGTAGTAGGTCCAGAAATACTTGCATAAGCCACCTGGTATGTAGTTGAAGCAGAGCTATCTGTAATAAATACTTTAAATGTTTTACTTCCTGATTCATTAACTAATTGCACATTTTGTACAATAGCTCTTGCATCAGAAGGCACTGTGTATAACGTTACTTGTGTTGTATCCGATGGATCGTAAAATTTATTTATATATCTATTTGCCATTAGCTTAAATCATACCATTTTAATGTGCCAACTACATCATCATTTGCTGATGCACCTTTAGCACAAAGAGTTAATGTATCAGAAGTTCCTGCAATAGTTTGTCCTATTTGATAAGCAAAAGCAAAATTACCTGACTGAGCTGCAGTCACTAATGATGTGCCTTTACCTGATAAATAAGACTTACCAATTAAAGTTCCGCCTGTAATAGTTTTAGTTCCATCTAAATCATATTCTACATTATCATCGTAACTCGTATATGAAAATGAAGATGACGGAGTAGCGTTTAATATTAATTGCAATTCAAAATCAGAGTTAGATACAGCTGCTGCTTCAAAACCTGATGGCACAATTACTGCATAAGGTCTACCTGACTTAATTCTAATAGTTGCTAAATTATATAATGTACCAGCTGAAGTTAAATTAACACCTGCTAAAGATGCTGTTCCTATCATTTTTCTTGTACCTTCTGGAGAATAACCTCCTTCAATCATACAAGTAGAACAAATCTGTTGTAGAACTGCAGATCCTGATAAAGTTCCTGTTGCTTCTATTTCATATCTTATAGGTAAGTTTGCAGTTTGCATATAAACAGTATCTAAACTGTTTGCATTATTAAAAGTATGACAGACAATAAATTGTCCGTTAATTACAAAACCAACTCTTACCGCACCTACACCTAACCATTCCATGTCCATCCATAAAATATTAGATTTGGTTTCATCTAAAGTAAAACCACTATCTCCAGTGCCATCTAACTTATCACCATTCCAAGATGATTGTGCAACTTCAGTATCTACTGAAGATCCCGATGTATAAGTACGTCTTACTATGTTTAATGTAGATCCTTCTTTTTCAAAAAATATTCCATTGTTTGCATCAAACATACCAATACGTTGTCTTAGATTTGCATCATCTGCTGCCATGACAAATGTATTTAAATTTAATAAAGACTTACCTGGTTGATAAGACATTACTCTTTTTGATTGTCTAATTACTTTATCACCACTTGCAGTAGTTACATTTAAATTAACTGTAGATTTATTTGCTGTATAAGTAACTGTTCCTGATCCTGTTAAAGACTCATCAAAGAGATTATTCTTTGACATAGTATTTTTAGAATCAAATATAGTAAGTGGTTCAGATACTCTTTGTCTGCCAAAAGCATCTGTGCCTGTTCCACCAGGTGTAATGATTACATTACTAAGTTCTGTATTGACATTATTACAAGACATTATCCTCCATATCTATTCATAAATAATTCTTTTCTTTCTAGCTCTTCTCTAAAATCTTGTTGAAATGTAGAATTTAATTTTTGAATTAAACTATCTAAATCTCTAATTAATGCATCTGCATTTTTCTGTTCATACTGTTTACTAGGTCTTGTTAATACTTGAACTATCTTTGCCATTATATTAATCTACGTTCTTCTGCCTGTTGTATCTAGTGCTATGTTTTTTTTAGGCATTGTATTTTTTAAACTCTATATCTATTAGATTATAGTCTACCATCATATAACCATTAGAATGTTTAACAGATGCCCAAGGAACTTCATGAGCCATTGCACCTTGATAAGTGGTTGGATTATTTTTATAATTAAATTTATAAATATTTATATTAGACGGTGACTTACCAATTAATTCTACATTTTCTTTTAATCTTATATCACTAAAACCTAAACTATTAAATCCTCCGCCTTTTTGAGAACTATTTTTGGAAGAACTTTTAGAGCTTTTAGATCCACCAGATTTTTTAGGATTAGAACTACCTGGGTTAGGTTTAGATTTAGGTGCTTTACTTCCGCCTCCGCCAGATCCAATAGAACTCATTCCACTATAAGAAGGTCCGCTAGTTGTTTTAATTCCGCCAGATCCAATAGAACTCATTCCACTATAAGAAGGTCCGCTAATTGTTTTAATTCCGCCTAAATCTTTTCCTCCCCCTGCATTATTGGTTGTCATTTCTTTAAAAGCATCTATTTTATATTGATCTTTTTCTATGTCTTCATCAGTTTTATCTTTGTTTTTCTCTAGTTTCTCTTTTACTTTTTTATCAAAAATTATCTCTGCCACACTTAATTTTTTATTTAATAAATTTTGAGACTGATTAAATAAATCTAATCTATTAATTAATGTAGTTGGCTTACCCGTAATTGGATTTATTGGTATATCACCTTCATATTCTCCAGCGATAGCTGCTTCTATGTCTTCATCACTCATTCCCATTTTTTCTAATGCTTTAGCAACTGTTTCTCTTCTCTTATCAAAAGACTTATCTAATCCATAAGTAGTAGGTTCACCTTTTTCACCGCCAGTTAACATATTCAATAAACCTCCTGATACAGGATTATATCCTGCCATAATTCCTTCTGGTGTATTGTAATTATTTGATACAATTTTACCTGTGTTATCTAACATAAAACCACCGCCTAATAATTCATTTTGAAAAATACCTGCTTTACTAGGGGGAAGAATTTTACTAAGTGCATTTCCTATTCCATAAACACCTAAAGCTGCAGGTATAACCGCTCCACCTGTTAATAAACTTGTAGCGCCTAGAGCTGCTTTTGCTCCTGTAGGTAAAGCTTTGTATTGATCATATAAACCCATGATTCCTGTTTTAGGAGATCCTGGATAACCATAATTAGAAGTTCCAAAATCATCCATTGGATCATATGGAAAAGGATTTACGTAATTTTTTTGTGTTCTTGTTCTAGTTGGATCAGGATTGTAAACACTATATCCATCTCCACCTGTTTGTTGTAATAATTGTGGAGTAATTCCTGATTCTGGTTCAATTGGTAATTTAGTTATAGGTCCAACAGTTGCAGGTGGAGGTTGGAATATACCAGATATACTAGGTAGTCCCTGTCCTAAATATTGCATTGCTAAATCATATAAAGTTGCCATTATCTTCTACCGTCCGGTTGAATATCTAATCTAAACGTACCTAGTTTCCAGCTTTGAGATACGCCTGTATTAGCGATCTTAAGTGACATAGCTCTACCTCTAGCACGTGTATCTACTTTATCAGTAGATGAACTAATTGTAAAGGGTCCCAACGAAGAACTTGCATAACTATCGTTTGGATAATTACGTAATTGTAAGGTAATTTGAGTATTACCTGTTTGTGATAAAAAGTCAGGAATAAATCTTCTAACTTTCATAATATATTCACCATCACCTCTTAGATCAGGCATTCCTGTAGTCTGACCTGTAATACCTGTTCTTGCAGATATATCAAAGTCTCCTGATTCAATACTAGAAGTCACTGTATTTATTCCTGAAGATAATGCTTCATCCGTTCCTTTTTCATGTTCAAAATAAAGGGTACTACCATCAGTATTACCTACTACATCAAATGATGCGTTATCTGATGGATCGTATTTAGTTGCATGTGGAAGACCAAATACAGCAGAGTCTACCCAAGTAGTTCTAGCTAAACTTCCTGTTGTCCAAATAGGTCTTTGTGGAGTAGAATCAAAATAATTATAAGTAACACATCTATTAATAATAGTAGATCCTTCCGTACAATAGAACCAAGTTATTTCTCCAAACAAATTATTAAGTCCAACATTAATTAATTGTGATGCAGTGGTATTTAAATCGTTAAATACATAGTCTTCAACTAAACAAATCATAGATTCAAGATTACCAGAGTATTTAAAGAAACCATTTTCTGACATCCAATAAGCAGTACCGTCTACTTCTAATGCTGCACTTTCACCTATCAGTCCACAGTTAGTACCAACCTGTGTAAAACCAAAAGTAAATGGAGCACCAATAAAACGCATAGTAAATAAAGAAGTATCTGACCAAACATAGATTGCATCTCTACCTCTAACAGCTCCTACAATTCTTGATCCATCAGATAGTCTTTGAAAACCCGAAGTATTAACCGATGTTGGTTGATAAGTATTAATATCTTCTTGATCTGAAAATCTTATAAACATTAAGTCTTGTGTAGTTGGATCTCCAATTGTTGTTTCTGTTCCAAAAAATACTAAGTGTCTATCAGGAGTTGAAACTAACATATCTCTTGATGCTGTTGGTGCACCACTAATAATTGTAGCTCTTATTGTTACAGCATTAGTTGCTTCTGAATTCCATTCAAAACATGCACTATCATGAATTAAACAAATAGCTTTTGAACCAAAGTTATCAATAGACCATTCTCCTGGATCTACTACAAAGTCTCCTGATGCCGCTTCACCCCAAGCAATGTAATCAGATGAATTAATAATAGTATCTCCTGTAGTATGAATTGCAGGTGTAGTATTTCTAACTCCTCTTGTAACACCAGTTAATTCACTTCCTGAAATACCTGTATAAGATATTTCTTCATTATTAATTTGTACATAATTGGTCCCTGAATCCGGAAACTGTGATGCATCCGTTAATTGAATTCCAGTTGTTTGAACTGCATTAATAGAACCTACTAAAGTAGTTGTTGCTTCACCTGATACAGTACCACCATATTGTCCTAGTCCCCAACCAAAACCAGGTAATTGTTCTGCTGGACCAACTGTATAATAATGTTGAACTCTGATACCTCCAGATAAAGTTGCTCCGGCACCTGTTTCATTTGAAGGCATTGTGATAGTAATTGTAGTATCTGTTGGGACACTAGTTACCATAAATTTTTTATCATCAAAATCACTTGCTGAAAAATTAGAACCGGTAATTGTTGTAAAGTTATCTAGTAATACGATATCATTTTCTAAAATACCATGAGGAGATGAAAAAGTTATTGTAACAGATGCTGATCCATTGACTGTAGTAAAAGCATTTGTTAAAGTATTTGTCGATTTAATTGGATGAATGTCATAAAATACACCACCAGTATATACATATAAAATTCTATTAGTTCCAATAAGTGAAAACTTTGTACCTGATTTATTAACAATATGTTTCATTGCTCTTGCTGCACCTGTTAGTTTATTCTCACCTAACTGTGCCCAGCCACCTATCTTTTCAGGTGTTCCATAACGAAATCTTACATTATCACCGCCTACCCATTGTCCCTCAGCAGTGGTTTCTGTAATCTGTTTATTGAATCCTGGTTGAAAACCTATTTTTTGTAGCATATAACCTCATTGTATTACATATTCCTTATTGGTGGAACACCTAATAATGGTCGTTTATCAAACTTATTTTTCTCGGCGAACGGACCATTTCTGTGGTTATAATGTAAAAATACTTGACCACAAACCTGACCTTCAAATGGCTCTCGCCAATGTTCGAGTTCGCAACCACTATATACTAACATATCACCTACTTCAAGCAAGACTTTAGTACCCTCTGGAGCGTTTGGTTTATGTATATTCTTGTATTCATCAATAACACTATCTGCACCGGTACCATCAATATAAATAGGCCAAGGATCACCACCTAAATTTAAGGTAGTAGATATTTCACAACTAGGTCTATCTTTATGTCTTCTTAATATATCACCTTGTTTATATAATCTAGCATATGAGTAAGTTGGAACTAGATCTAGTCCTGTCTCTTTAGCCATTACAGGTAACATCTTAACTAGTAATGTTTCC
>Ga0208162_1001274_pt1 | contig 13286 bp, 16 predicted proteins | sample CB_VirMetaG_4_FD_184539 | JGI IMG/M metagenome (GOLD analysis project Ga0208162, IMG submission 184539) | Freshwater to marine saline gradient viral communities from Chesapeake Bay - CB_1508_1M Viral MetaG (SPAdes) (version 4) | ecosystem: Environmental > Aquatic > Marine > Coastal | place: USA... | reverse complement strand
TTGGCGGTCAGCGTATGTTGTTGTCGGCAGAACGCGAAACACCAGCAACTGGTGTGCAATCAACATTAGGAGCAAAGTGATGGGCGGTATTATTAGAAAGCCAAAGATAAGGCAGGCTGAGCCACAGGAGATGGTGCAAGAGCTTGCTGAGCAAAAAGCAGAAGCGGGGCCGGGGGCAGGCGCAGCCGCTGCACCAAGAGAAGAAAAGCAAGCTGCCGCCAGACGCCGCGCACGGCGTGGCGGTATGCGTTCACTGCTTGGCGGTGGTCGTCAGGCCGGTGGTGATGCAGGAACTCAAACAACATTAGGAGCTGGATAAATGCCTATGGTCACATCTAAGGATGGTAAGAAACGCCATTTCTCATATTCCAAAGAAGGCTTCAAGGCAGCTAAAGAGTACGCCAAACAAACTGGCGGCAGGTTTGCTATGGGCGGCATGAAGTCAAAGATGGCTAAGAAGAAGGATAAATCATATGCCTAAGAAAAAAGGCAAAGGGTATGGCAAGTAAATTTAAGCGCGTGCCGAAAGACAAAAGCGGCCTGCCTAAAAAATACGTTGCCGGTTCATCCAACCCGGAGAAGACACGCGCTGAGATAAAACGCACGCGGCGTCTATACAAACGCGGTCTGCTTACCCCGGCAATGATGGACCGCATCAGTGAACAACGGAGTAAGACGTAATGCCCAGCTTCAAAGGTATTCCCGGCTCTAGCCGCTTTAGCAGTGACAAGCTCAACAAAGTTTACCGGCGTGGCTTGGGTGCGTACTACTCCAGTGGGTCAAGGCCAAAGGTATCAGCTCACCAGTGGGCTATGGGCCGCGTGAAGTCTTTTGTATCTGGCAAGGGCGGCGCACGCAAGGCTGACGCAGATTTACTGAAGGGCAAAAAGGGCAATGCGTAAGGAACACAAAAACCCCAAAGGCGGTTTGACTGAAGCTGGTCGTCAGCACTTCAAGCGCACTGAGGGGTCTAACCTAAAGCGGCCTGTCAAAAAAGGAACTAACCCACGCCGCATTTCTTTTGCCGCCAGATTTGCAGGCATGAAGGGGCCAGAGAAAAAGCCAGATGGCACACCAACACGGCTGGGTTTGGCCCTGCGTGCATGGGGCTTTAGGTCAAAAGACAGCGCACGTAACTTTGCACAAAGGCACAAAAAGTCATGATGACACCATCGCAAATCATTAAACGCCATGAGTTAGCGCAACGCCGTAAAGACAACTGGCGGCAGATATACGAAGATTGCTACGAGTTTGCGTTGCCGCAGCGCAATCTATATGACGGTTTCTATGAAGGCGGCAACGCGCCGGGTCAGAACAAAATGGTCCGGGTCTTTGACAGCACTGCTATCAACAGCACACAGCGTTTTGCCAACCGCATACAGTCTGGCTTATTTCCGCCACAATCTCAGTGGTGCCGTTTGGAACCCGGCTCTGACATCCCGGCAGAGCGGCAGATTGAGGTGCAGCAAGTCTTAGACATTTACGGTGAGAAGATGTTTGACCTGTTGCGGCAGACTAACTTTGATCTGGCGATGGGTGAGTTCTTGCTTGACTTGGCTGTAGGCACAGCCGTGATGCTTGTTGAAGAAGGTGATGAGACTACACCTATTCGCTTTACACCTGTGCCGCAGTATCTGGTGTGCATTGAGGAAGGCGCACATGGCAAGGTCGATAACGTCTATCGGCGTCTGCGCATGAAAGCTGAAGCTATCGCACAGCAATGGCCTGACGCTGAGCTGACCGACAAGCTCAAGCGCATGATTGAGGACAAGCCAACGGAAGAAGTTGAGTTAATTGACGCAACCTGCTTGGACCCGGAGACAGGTCGGTATCACTATCACCTCATTGAGAAAGAGGGCAAAGCGCAACTCCTGATGCGTGAGATGCGGTCAAGCCCTTGGATTGTGGCGCGGTATATGAAAGTTGCTGGTGAGGTATACGGACGCGGCCCGTTGGTTACAGCTATCCCCGACATCAAGACGCTAAACAAAACTTTAGAATTACTATTGAAAAACGCTAGCTTGTCTATTGCCGGGGTCTACACAGCCGCTGATGACGGGGTGTTGAACCCGCAGACCATCAGCATCAGACCGGGTGCAATCATTCCGGTTGCGCGTAACGGTGGCCCACAAGGTGAGAGCCTGCGGATGCTGCCGCGTTCTGGTGACTTCAATGTGTCGCAAATCGTTATCAACGACTTGCGCATGAACATTAAGAAGACACTGCTTGACGACACACTACCAAACGACAACATGTCTGCCCGGTCAGCCACAGAGATTAGCTTTAGGTCGGCTGAGCTAGCAAACAATCTTGGGTCTGCCTTTGGTCGCCTAATCACAGAAACGATGATGCCTATTGTATCGCGTGTGCTGGCTGTCATGGATGAACGCGGCCTGATTGAGTTACCGTTGGACGTGAATGGCTTGCAGGTTAAGGTCACCCCAGTTGCACCTATTGCACAGGCACAGAACATGGGTGACATCGAGAAGATATTGCAATGGGTAACATCTGCCGCACAGCTTGGCCCAGAGGGGCAGATGGCTGTGAAGACAAGTGCGATTGTTGACCATGTGGCTGACAAGATGGGCATCCCGGCGGCACTGCGCACAACACCGCAAGAACGTGAGCAGATGATGCAGCAGGCTATGCAGGCTGCACAGATGGCGGCAGAGGCAGAACAGGTTGAGCAATGATAGTAGAGGGATGGGATGGTCTGCGCACCGTAGAGCCGCAGACACGTAAGACACAACAGGACAATCAAGACGACATAGATAGATTGTACCTGCGCGTATTCGGCAGCGAAGACGGGCAGAAGCTACATGAGCATCTGCGTTCACTGACGATAGAGCAGCCCACTTGGTATCCCGGTGAGGACGCCTCACACGGTTTTGCTAGGGAAGGGCAAAATTCACTTGTCCGCGAAATAGAGCGGCGCATACAGAGAGCGAGAAAGCTATGAATGAGACAGAAGGACTGATGGCCCAAGCCCAGGTTGAAGACCAAAGCGAGGACAACCAGCAGCCAGAAGAGATTTCACACGTACAGCCAGAGGCTGGTCCACAGTCACTTGATGACGTAACAGTTGCGGCAGAAGGTGAGGACGTAGAGTTTGAGCGGCCTGAGTGGTATCCAGACAAGTTTTGGAATGACGAAGAAGGGCCAGACTTGGAGAACCTTGCCAAGTCATACAATGAGCTTCAGAAGAAGTTTAGCCAAGGCAAACATAAAGCCCCGGAGGCATACGATGAAGCAGTTTTTAAGGACGCTGGCATACCAGAAGACGATGAGCTGTATAACACTTACAAGAGCTGGGCAAAAGACAATGGCATCAGTCAGGATGCTTTTGATCAGCTTGCGTCTAAGTTTATTGAGCTTGCGGGTGACGAAGCTGAAGCCGCTAAAATTTCGCATGATGAGGAATATGCGAAACTTGGAAAGAACGCTGATGCGACTATTAAATCAATGACGGATTGGGCGCAAGGCTTGGTGCGTAAAGGCGTTTGGTCAGAGGGTGACTTTGAAGAGTTCCGCATCATGGGCGGCACAGCGCAAGGCTTGAAGGCTTTGCAGAAGGTGCGTAGCTACTATGGTGACAGACCTATCCCGGTTGACGTAACACCAATAGATGATGCGCCTTCTAAGGAAGAGCTGAACGCTATGGTCGGTGATCCAAAGTACGTCAGTGACCCGGCGTTCCGCGCCAAGGTCGAGAAGATGTTTGAGCGTGTCTATGGCACGCAAGAATACTCAGCTATCTAAATGATATGACGCACCTTGCAGGGTGCGTCACTTTCTGTTATTTTATCCTTGACAGATAACCGCTTGCGGCCTGCCAGACCCGTTTCGGGGTGTAACGTACACACCCAAGCTGTCAGCCCTTCCACGGACACCTGATGCGAATTTTGTAAAAACAAAACTTTCATAAGGAGAAAGAAATGGCTCTGTCTATTTCAAATGCCTTTGTCCAGCTTTTTGACGCGGAAGTTAAGCAGGCTTATCAGGGCGCACGCTCTTTAGCCGGTGTTGTGCGTGAGCGGTCTGGTGTAGAAGGCAACCAAGTAAAGTTCCCGAAAATCGGGAAAGGTACAGCAACTGTGCGCGTGCCTCAAAGTGACGTTACCCCGCTAAATGTGAGTTACAGTCAGATCACGGCGACAATGTCAGATTTTATCGCTGCAGAGTACAGTGATATATTTAACCAACAAAAGGTTAATTTTGACGAAAGACGTGAGTTAGTTCAAGTGGTTGGAAACGCCATTGGCAGACGCATGGACCAGCTCATCATTGACGCGCTGGACGCTGCATCATCACCATCAACTGTTGCTACATCAGTTGGCGGTGCAGGCACAAACATGAACCTTGCAAAGCTGCTTGCGGCTAAGAAGGCTCTGGACACAAAGAACGTGCCAGCAGAAGGTCGTTGCATGATTATTCATGCTAATGGTTTGAGTGCGTTGCTTGATGAGACTGAACTCACCTCAAGTGATTTCTCCACCATAAAAAGCTTATCAACTGGTGAGATTGACACCTTCTTGGGCTTTAAATTCATTACCCTTGGTGACCGTGATGAAGGTGGCTTGCCGCTTCCATCAACCCGAACATGTTTCGCGTTCCACCGCGATGCAGTCGGCATGGGCATCGGCATGAACCAGCGTTCTGAAATTAACTACGTTCCTGAGAAGACCTCGTTCCTTGTGTCTTCAATGTTCTCCGCTGGCGCGGTTGCCATTGATGACGAAGGTATCGTGAAAATCTCAGCGACAGAATAAGGAGACTGCACGATGGCTTTTGCAACAAGTGGCTTTCACACAGTAGCTGCATCGAAGCGCGGCAACGCACCTTCCATGTACACCTACACATCCGCTGACGCGATTGCGACTGTGAACACAGAAGGTTATTTCAATGACCTGTCTGACACACTCGCAGTTGGCGACATCATCTTTGTGCATGACAGCGCAACACCAACAATGAGCATTGTTGTTGTTCTGTCAAACGCATCAGGTGTTGTCGATGTGAGCGATGGCACCGCTATAAGTGTAGCGGACGCCGACTAATCCAAGTGGGGCGGGTAACCGCCCCGCTACAATTTAGGAGACGCACATGGCGGCGGGTGATACCAAACTGTCTATCTGTTCAGACGCACTCATCATGCTGGGTGCGGCTCCTCTTTCTAGCTTTGGTGATGGCACAGACGAAGCGCAGGTGGCAGACCGCCTCTACGATGATGTGCGTGACACCATACTGATGCAGTACCCATATAGTTGGACACTGCGCAAAAAGAAGCTGGCACGCCTTGCTGATGCGCCTACAAATGAGTGGCGTTACAAGTACCAGCTCCCCGGTGACATGCTGGGTAATCCAAAGGCTGTTTTTGATACTGATGCGGTAGGCGCACGCCCGGTGCGTGACTTTGAAATTTATTCTGGTGGGCTGTTTACGAACTTAGAAAATGTTTGGATTGATCATCAATATCGCCCAGAGCCAGCGGAGTTCCCACCCTATTTCGTGCGGCTCCTCAAAACCGCGTTGGCGGCTGAGTTTGCTGAGCCAATCACTGACCAGATTACTAAGGCTGACTATTTCCACGGTAAAGCATACGGCACGCCGGGTGAGAACATGCGCGGCGGTCTGGTGCGCGTGGCGATAAATATTGACGGTGCTGACCAGCCACCGCAGTCCATTCAAGAGTTTCCGATTACAGATATAAGGTTCTGACATGTCGCGTATCATTCAGATACAGAATGACTTTACTAGCGGCGAGTTAGACCCAAAGCTGCGTGCGCGTACTGACATATCACAGTATAAGTCCGGGCTAACTACAGCACGCAACGTCAGCATCCAACCACAAGGCGGGGCAAAACGCCGTGACGGCACTAAGTACGTTGCCGCGCTAGACAGTGGCGCAGCTAACGCTGTGCGCATGGTTGCGTTTGAGTTTAGCGTGACCGACAGTTACATGCTGGTGTTTACACCTGGCAAGATGTACGTGTTTAAAAACCAAGCATTGGTGACAAACATAAACTCATCAGGCAACGACTTTCTAGCTGTCAGCGCATTGACTGCTGCCATTATTCCTGAGATGAACTGGATACAATCAGCCGACACAGTTATTGTGGTGCATCCTGATTTGGCACCATTAAAGATTGTGCGCGGCGCAGGTGACAACACTTGGACAGCCAGCACACTGACTTTTTCTTATGTGCCTAAATACGCATACACGCTGACCGTTACAACGGGCAGTAGTTTCAATACTGGCGTGCCGCACGACCACCTTGAGCCTAGCGGCACATCTGGCAACATCACCTTAACTGCAAAGCACAGCGGGTCTGATGCAAACATTTTTACATCAGGCGCAGCGGCATCTGGCAGTTATGTTGGGCAGTATATAAACGTCACACCTTTTGGGCGTTTGCGTATTGTGCGCAAGGTAAGCGATGCAAAGCTAGAGTGTTTTGCAGAAGTACCGTTATTTGATACTAGCGACATTGATGACGCTGATTGGGAGCTTGAGGAAGGCTATGAAGACGTGTGGTCAGGGTCACGCGGCTATCCGCGCAGCGTTACCTTTCATGAGGGCCGGTTGTATTTTGGCGGCACTAAGAGCAGACCGTCTACTATCTTTGGCTCCCGCGTATCAGACTTTTTTAACTTTGACCCCGGCGAGGCACTAGATGACGCAGCGGTTGAGGCAACCCTAGACACAGGAACATTCAATGCGATTGTCGATATGTACTCCGGGCGGCATCTTCAGATATTCACCACTGGTGGTGAGTTTTATGTGCCGCAAACGCTGGATGACCCTATCACCCCAGCTAACCTTATTGTAAAGGCGCAGACTGCTTTTGGTATTAAGGCAGGTGTGCGCGTGCAAAACGTGGACGGCTCAACGCTGTTTATCCAGCGGCAAGGTAAAGCACTGCAAGAGTTTGTGTTTAGCGATACTGTGCAGGCGTACACATCTAGCAAGATCAGCTTGCTGTCATCGCACTTGCTGAAGTCACCAGGTGAGATGGCGGTGCGTGTTGCCACATCTACTGATGAGGGTGACCGGCTTATGATTGTCAACGATGATGACGGCTCGATTGCTTGTTACACATTGTTACGAAGTCAAAACGTAATTGCACCCTGTGAGTGGACAACAGACGGCACGTTCCTAAACATTGGCGTTGATGTTGACGACATCTATGTAATTGTAAAGCGCACCGTCAACAGTGTTGATGTTTACTATGTTGAGGTGTTTGACCCTGATGTATTCTTAGATTGCGCACTAACAGGCGGCGCGGCGTCATCTGTCAATGTGACGCACCTGCAAGCTGCACAAGTGCAGATAATACGTGACGGAATTATTGAGCCTGCACAGACCGTAGGCGCATCGCCGCACACTGTGACGTTTGCCAATGCGGCAACGTCTAGCCATCAGGTCGGGCTTAACTTTACGCCTACCATTAAGACGCTGCCGGTTGAGCCTAACCTGCCCAGCGGCTCACTCAAGGGCTTCAAGAAGCGCATCTTTGAGATTAACGCTGAGCTGTTTGAGACGCAGGCCATGTCAATCAACAATAAAGAGATACCGTTTAGAAAGTTTGGCACAAACATATTGAACGATGATGTTGAGGAATACACAGGCATAAAGACACTAAACGGTGTTTTGGGTTATAGTTATGATGGACAGTTGACAATAACACAGTCCGTGCCGCTAAAGATGACGGTGCTGGGCGTAGAGTATAAAGTGAGTGCAGGCCAATGACGGCAACCTTATCGGCTTATTCACAAATACAAGCAGGCAAAGCGCAGGCAAGGGGGCTTGCCGCTCAAGCTACGCAGACACGTATTGAGACACGGTCAGAAGCTTTAAAGTATAAGCAGCAGGGCGTGGCTGTGCTTGATAACATTTTGCAAACGCAGGCAAACATGTTGGCGCGTGCCGGTGCTGGCAACGTAGACCCGTTTAGCGGTTCTGCTATGGCACTGCGGTATCGTGCTTTGGCAAAGGGTTCAGAGGAGTTTTATCTTACAAAGGAAGGCGCAACTATAGTTACAGCTACTGGTGAGGCGCAAGCTAACGAGTACATAAGGCAGGGTAGGGCAGTTATGCAAGGTGCAATTCTTGGTGCTGGGATTACACTCGGCACCGCCGCAGTGTCAGCCGGTGGTATTGGTGGACCCCCTACTGGATAATAGGTGAAGCATGGCAGAGAGATATAGACCTTTAGGTGTTAGCATCCCCGGTGTGCCGTCTGTCAATTATGTGCAGACAGGTCGCGCACAGGCTGCTGTGTTTGAAAAACTTTCTAGTGCGCTTGACCAGATGACTGAGTTTACATTGAAGCGTGCTGAAGCAAGAGCCTTAGAAGAGGGTGCTGAATATGGCGCAATGAACGCGCCTACAAAGCAACAGCTAGAGCAAGCCGGTCAAGATCCAGAGAAAGTTTTGCCGGGTGATAAGACTACCGTGTTTGGCAAAGCTGCAAGAAAGGCAGCCCTTGATACAGTGCAGGCCAACATGGAAGCGGCAACTCGCCAAGAGATTACGCAGTTGCGCCTTGATGGCATTAAGAACGAAGTGTCAGTTGCTGACTTTACCACACAAGTGCAGTCAGCGATTGATGGTTATGCTCAAGCATTAGACCAAGTCAGCCCTGTTGCTGGCGTTAATTTTCGCGCTGGCATGGCGGCAAACGCAAACAGCTCAGTGCTGGCTTACTCTGAGAAGCTGCTTAGTGAGCAACAGAGGCAGGCAAAAATTAAAGCTGAGTTAGATTCTGACGCAATCATAACCGGCCCACCAGATGCGGAACCCGGAAACAGTAGTATTGATGATGTGTTTGCGGCAGGCTCCACACCTGCCACATCCACACAGCAAGGCGTCAGTATGACTGCAAAGCTAAATGATTTAAGGCGTCAGGTTGGGTTGGCAGCAGGTGCCGCAGGTCCAGAGATGGTGCGTGCAAAGCTAAAGGCTTTTGATGATGCTGTTACTGCACGTTATACGCAAACAATTTCTGACTGGGCTATGGAGACGCCACAGGCTCTCGTTGAGTTATCTAAAAACAAAATGACAGATAAGCGTATAGAAGACATCTGGAACAACATGGACGCTGATCAGAAGCGTGCAGCAGAAGACGACATCATAAGGCGCATGAGCGCACAGCTATCTTTTGAGGCAACTATTGACGCAAAGAAAGAACGCGCACGCAAAAACCTTGCGGAAACTACTGTTGTTGAGATTGCCAAAGCCAGACTAAAAGGTGATGAAGTTGCTGTTTCTGATGGGTTAAATAAGCTGGCTTTATATGATGGTGATAAGTATTCCAGCCTGTCTGAAACAATTATGCAGAAGGGTAACTTTGATGACCCGGCAACCATCAACATGCTTGAGATAGCTTCACTAAACAACACGCTATCGCAAGTAATGATAATGAACGCCTACAGCACAGGCAAACTAAGCAACCCGACATTTGTGGCTATGCTCGAAAAGGTAGATGCGCAGCGCAGTGAAGACCACACTGAGGCTATGAAATACGTGCGTGCAATGCTGGTGCCAGAAGTTCTGCCGGGTACAATCTTGTCAGGCGCAGATGACAGCCACAAAAAGGCGGCAAAAAAAGTTGCTGAGATTGAGGCTACGTTGATTTTAGAGGTGCGCCGCAACCCCGGCGTCAATCGTCTTGAGTTTATCAAGCCGCTTGTTACTGCGCGTCTGACTGTTGATGAGAAGGACAACACAAAGGCAATAGAAAAAGCCGAAAAGCAAATGGAAAAGTTACGTAATCAAAATGTTTTGCCTAATGGTTTTACAGTAGAGGACGCAATAAATTACTATACCAGTAAGGGTCAGAGCAAACTGGCTAAAAACCTAAAGGTGCTACAGCAATGAACCTTGAAAAAGAAATAGGCAACAGCCTTGAGTTTATGACTAACGGCGGCACCTCTGAGATACACCGCTCAGACGATGGCACTATTGTGGCACGCCCTACACCAGTGCGCATGGGTGCAACTGGCATGGGCTTGCAGCCGCCTATTCGCAGGGAGCTAAGCCAAGCAGAGCCACAGACCCTTGAGCAAACCAAAAAGGATATTGTGCCTACACTTGTGGGCTTACCGGCTGGTGCTACAGCGGCAACACTTGGCACGTTGCAGGACATTGCTGGTCTAATCTATGGTGGCGCAAAAGCAATGGGTGCTGAAGAAGGCCAGAAAATGCAGACGTTCCTAGACACAGCCGGGGAGATATCTGACAAGTACGGGTCTGGTGCTGTGAAGGGTTATGTCAGGCAAAAGGCAGAAGAAGCTGGGCTTGATGATGACCAGCTCAAGGTTTTAGATGAGGCCATGATGGCTGGCGAGTTTGGCGGCATTGGCGGTTTGGCAAAGGCTGCTGTGACCAAAGGGCCGCAGGCACTATCCAAAGCCGGTGACATGGTTGAAGGTGCTGGCGATGCGGCAAAGGCACGTATGGCAGAAGGCGGCGTAACACTGACTAGCGGCGTTGACCCTGACCCGTTAATTGCTGCGGCTGGTGATGCTGTGAAAGCGATGAGAGATGCGCCAGCATATTCTAGTGAAAAGTTAATTTCTCAAAGACTGCCGACAGGTGCAACTTCAACAGAAGACCCCCTTTCATCTCCGCTTGTTACTGACACGGCTGTTACACTTCAGCAGCCAGAGAAAAAGCTAAAGGCAAATTTTGAAAAGGTTGCCACATATCCAAACATGCCACAAGGGTTTGAAGCGTTAGAACCGCAGGAAGCAGCAGAAGCGTTAAAAGAGCATGTTGTGCAAAACCTATTATATTTATTTGACAAAGTGCCAGAAGCAACCAGAGAGCGTTCAAAGCTTTGGTACGTTGGTGCTAATAAGCTGTCACAAGATTTGGCTGATAAATATGAGTTGCCTTTGGAAAGTGTAGCTGGGGCTATGGCTGCGCTGTCGCCTCAGAAAGATTGGTATCAAAACGCAGACCTTGGCAGGCGCGTTGTTGAAATCATGCACAATGTTACGCGAGGTAACGAAAAAGGCATGATCATGGATGCCAAGATGATTAAGATGATGAACACCAAATTCAAGGCTGATAAGCCAAAAGACAAAGTCATCATGGATGCAATTAAGGGCAAAGCATTTGGCGACCTTGAGTTACCTGCCGAAAAGGCTATGTGGTTGCGCGTGTATGATGAAACATACAACGACCGTGCTTATCCTATCATTAACCCAGAAGGCACTACAGGCAAAACGGTCAAAACAACTAAAGGTGCTAACGCTAAAGTAGCTTGGGGTAGCCTATCTGAAATTGGCAAAGCTATCACAGCTATTGAGAGTGGCGGTGACCTTAAAGTTCTGTCTGACCAAATGGGCGGTCAGAACAAGGTGCGTAATTTCTACAATAACATTTACAACCCTATGTCTGAAAATGGTGATGTAACGATTGACACACATGCTATTGCGGCTGGTCTTCTAAGGCCACTTGCTGGGGACTCTACTGAAGTGCATCATAATTTTGGGTCAACGCCTGATGTTAAAAAACGTGACGCATTGTGGTCTGGTGGTACATCAAACACTAGCTTAACTGGTGTAAAGGGATTGTATGGCATTTACGCTGATGCGTATCGTGAAGCCGCTAGACAGCGTGGCATATTGCCAAGAGAAATGCAGTCTATCACTTGGGAAGCGGTTAGGGGGCTGTATTCTGCTACTGACAAAGGAAATGAGCAATTTGTCGCAGATATAAATGATATATGGTATAAGTATAAAAAAGGTGAATTAGACTTAAAGGGAGCGCAAGATGCAGCAATTGCAAGAGCAGGCGGCATTGACGAACCAACTTGGAAAGACTGATCCAATTGTTCAGTTAATGCAAAAGTACGGCATAAAAATGACTAGAGAAAATTATCTTTATTATGCGTATATGGGTGATGTGCCAAAAGAAATTGGTGCAGAAATAGAAGAAAGCATGCCAGAACAATTTAGGCTAAAAGATGGCACAACAACTTGATCAGAAGATAGAGCAAACCATAGCTGACGAACGCCAGCATGAGATGCAGTTTGAGGCACAGTCAGAGGTTGTTGAAGAACAGCCGCTAACATCAGAGACTGTTGTTGGTGCTATCGAGCAAGGTATGCAAAACGCGGCTGTGGCTATTGATGACCCAGAGCCTATTCAAGTTGCAAGCATCAGCGACATGGTTACCGGCATTGCTAAAGCCACAATGGAAGCACAAAAACGTGCAGGTCAAGCTGTGCCAGATGAGCCGGTGCAAACGATTGCTGGTCGCGTTGTTCTAAAAGAGGCAACCCCAGAAGATGTAGACGCAATCAACGCAGCACTAGGCGGCGAGTACACCAAAGGACTTAACTTTCCACGCCTTGCTGAAGAAGCAGGCGACTTTGACTTAGCTACATATTACGCACAGTTAAAGGACGTGAACGCTGAGCTGTTTGAAAAAGCACGGCGTGGCACAATTACGTTTGACACATTGCTTGAAAGCGCAGAAGAGCGTGGCATAGACAACATTGTTGTTAGTATGCTGAAGCGCAGACCCGGCACACCGGCAACAGCGGAAGAATTGCTTGGCGGCATCATTGGCTCTTATCATCTAATTAAAGAAACAGATGCAGCGTTTATGGCGGCGAGAGCCTTGCCAGCAGGTGCTGACCGTCAGCAAGCTATGACCAGAGCAAACCAGATGCTTGCCGCACAGGGTACGCTTTTGGCAAATGTTAGCGGTGCCGCATCAGAGGCTGGTCGTACTATGTTTGTTGCCCGTGAGGCAGGCAAGCGCATGAACTTAGGCGACCTTAGTGAACGCGCTGAACGCATCAAGTTTTTGTTTAGTGCTGAAAGCGCGGATGACGTTGAGCATATTGGTGAGCTGTACATGGCCCTTGGCGACCCACGCGCCAAGGCAAAGTTTGTTGAGCAAGGTTTCTTGGCTAAAAGCATGGACGTTGTTACTGAGGTGTGGATCAACGCCATCTTGTCTAACCCGGTAACACATGCTGTAAACGTAGCAGGCAATGCCAGCTTTATGATGTTGCGCACCGTAGAGACTGCGCTTGCTTCTGGTATTGGCAGATTGCGCACATTGCGGCCCGGTAGCAATCCAGACAGAGTGCGCGCCAGAGAAACACTAGCGCAGCTAGAAGGTATGCGCCGTGGTTTAGCAGACGCGACTTTGCTTATGGGCCGGGTCATGCTTACAGAAATGCCCGGAGACATGGCGTCAAAGATTGATGTGCGCAACACACGCGCTATTGGCACAACTGGCGACCTGTCAGACATAGCCGCTCAA
>Ga0208162_1001273_pt1 | contig 13309 bp, 18 predicted proteins | sample CB_VirMetaG_4_FD_184539 | JGI IMG/M metagenome (GOLD analysis project Ga0208162, IMG submission 184539) | Freshwater to marine saline gradient viral communities from Chesapeake Bay - CB_1508_1M Viral MetaG (SPAdes) (version 4) | ecosystem: Environmental > Aquatic > Marine > Coastal | place: USA... | reverse complement strand
GCTAAAACACTTATGGACGATCCGCTATACAAGCAAGTCTTTGAAACTAGACTAAGAGAAGATTCACAAGCCGCGGGCAAATGGGAGACATCCCAGGGTGGTGAATATTATGCAGCGGGCGTCGGTTCGGCCATCACGGGCCGTGGAGCGGACTTATTGATTATTGATGATCCACACTCGGAACAAGATGCGCTGAACGCGACTGCATTAGAACGAGCCTATGAATGGTATACCTCAGGTCCTCGTCAGCGTTTACAACCTGGAGGAACGATTGTTTTGGTTATGACCAGATGGAGTCAAAAAGATTTAACAGGTATGTTAATGAAAGCACAAAAAGAAACAAAATCGGATCAATGGGAAGTGATCGAGTTTCCTGCGATCATGCCAAGTGGAGATCCTGTCTGGCCTGAGTTTTGGAAGTTAGAAGAATTAGAAGGTGTCAAAGCATCGCTTAGTGTTGGAAAGTGGAATGCCCAGTGGATGCAAAATCCAACTTCCGAAGAAGGAAGTATTATTAAACGTGAATGGTGGAACGTGTGGGATAAGGATTATGTACCTCCCTTACAACACGTCATTCAAAGCTATGATACTGCTTTCTTGAAAAAAGAAACAGCCGATTATAGTGCTATTACGACCTGGGGTGTATTTTATCCAGATGCAGATAGTTCAGCTAATTTAATATTATTAGATGCAGTCAAGGAAAGACTAGAGTTTCCTGAGCTAAGACGTAAAGCACTGGAGCAATATGCTTATTGGAAGCCAGAAACAATTGTAATAGAATCGAAAGCTTCAGGCTTGCCTTTAACCTATGAATTGCGTAAGATGGGGATACCCGTGGTTAATTTCACTCCTTCCAAAGGAAATGATAAACACGCAAGAGTAAACGCCGTAGCACCACTATTTGAAAGTGGTATGATTTGGGCGCCTGAACAAAAGTTTGCAGAAGAGGTAATTGAGGAGTGTGCTGCGTTTCCTTATGGAGACAATGATGACTTAGTTGATTCGATGACGCAAGCGGTCATGCGATTTAGACAAGGAGGATTTGTATCTCACCCAGAAGACTATGAAGACGAGCCACTTCTACAACAGGAGATAAAATATTATTAATGTCGATTTTAAAATTATTGTTTGCACTTAATCCAAAAAACTTAAAGCTTGTAAAAGCGGAGAAAATGACTCCTGATATGGCAAATCAAATTGATTCCTTTTTAGGAAAAATAGGTGCAGTAGTTAACATTGGAAAATACAAGCTTACTCCTAAACAAACAGAGTTTTGGCTAGATCAAAGAAAAGAACTTACAAGATACGAAAACAAATTAAAAGAACTACAAGATAAAAATAAATTAAAAAAAAGAGAAGGTATAGAAACTTTACCTGAAGCAGATGTTATAGATTTTCCTGTTAAACCAAAACCACCAGAAGGAGAACCTTTTGCAATTGGTGGTAGAGTGGGATTTAAGAAAGGTGGCAACTATTGGTTAATGGTTCAAGAAGCATATGATGCTGCAGGAGGAGAAGAACAAACAGGATTAAGTCTTTTTGATTTTGCGAATAAATATTTTCCAAGGATGGCGGATGGCGGACGAGTTGGATTGATGGCAGGTGGAATTTTAAAAGGTGGTAAAAAAATATTAGATCTTACAAAGAAAGCAAAAAAAACAAAAAAAGATGTAAAGCGTCAAATGACAGATGAAGAAATTAAAGATTTTGCAGATGAATATGGTATAGATCCAACAGATGAATATTATACTTTTGATGGCACACTTGCTGATGCAAAAAGAATATTAAAAGAATCAGAAGACTACAAAAAGTATATGTACCAACAATATAAAAAGGGAAAATTAGATCCTGTGGCAGGTGAACAAAGTCCAGCTAGAATGAAATTATTACGACAAAAACTTGAAGAAGCAGGTGCAATAAAAGATAAAAGATTAATTAGTGACGATGAATTAGAAGAATTATATGAACTAGAAAAACAATATTTAAAACCAAATGAAGAATCTTCCTTTCCTAAAAAAGGAATGTTTGATGATGTGTTTGATAAAATGTTTAGTGAATATGAATACGATCAATATATAAAATCTGGTCGCAAACCAAACGCGGACGGCGGATCAGTAGGAATGAATGTAGATGGTTATAAAAAAGGTGGATCCGTCAAAAAATCATTATCAGAAAAAATTATAGGTTTTTTAGGTGGCAAAGATGCTACCGCAGCAGAATTAGGATTATTGGGTATGGAACAATTATATAATTTACTTGGATTACCTTTTTATTCAAATGGAGGTGCAGTTGGTATGCCTCCAATATCTACCTCAGATCCTAAAGAAGCAGGAAAAATTATTTTAGATTCTATTTTAGGAAGTAGTGTTGAAACTATTCCTCTTTATCAAGGAGACAATTTAGGTATCACAGCAGGTTTTGGAATAGGTAGTCAAAGGCCTATTGATTATGGTGTTGGTTTTAACTATGGTAATTTTCAAGGTGGAGTTCAAATGAATCAAGGCAAACCTTCTTTTGGTATTGGATACAGAAAAGAATTTTCAAATGGAGGAAGAATTGGATATAAAGCTGGTGGAGTCCAAATAAATGTTAGATCTTTACCTGCTACAGCAACTGATGCAATTAATCAATTTGGTCAAGATGCGTTTAATGCACGTAATTTACAACAGTACTATTATCCAATAGGAGCAACAGGAGACGCGGATCAAGGAGCTAAAAAACCAATTGGTTTAGTACCAGCAGGTACTATTTTACCACCAAAACCAGGAACGATTGGTTATAAAGAACCTGAACCAACACCAACACCAACAACATCGATGGCAGGAAAAGAATTAAGAACTAGTGTTGTAGAACAATTAAAAAGATTAGGGTTTATTTTATCCGATGAAGATTTAAAAAGAATATTAAGTACCTATGGAGTATTATCCTTAAAAGATGGTGGGACTGTAGAAACAGGTTTGACAAAAACCATTCCACCTGTTAGAGGTCCTATGTCAGAAGGTGTTGAAAGTTTGTTCAGAACAAGATAGATTAACAAAATGGCAGAAATAGATAAAGCATTACCTAATACAAAAGACGCTGAGTTTATGGAGACAGAAGTTGTTACTCCAGAAAATGAAATTAGTATTGGAGAAGTTGTAGAAGAAACTGAAGGACCTGAAATTATTCAAACTGAAGATGGAGGAGTAGAAATTTCTTTTGATCCATCTACAGCTCCTATGGGGGAAGTAGGTCATTTTGGAAATTTATCTGAAGTTTTAGATGATGAAATTTTAAATCCATTAGGTTCTAAACTTACTTCTGATTATTTAGATTATAGACAATCTAGAAAAGATTGGGAAGATACTTATCGAAATGGTTTGGATCTTTTAGGTTTTAAATATGAAAAAAGAACCGAACCTTTTAGAGGTGCATCTGGTGTGAATCATCCTGTATTAGCAGAAGCAGTTACTCAATTTCAAGCACAAGCTTATAAAGAACTTTTACCAGCAGACGGTCCAGTTAGAACTCAGATTTTAGGTGCCATTACTCCACAAAAAGTAGATCAAGCTACTCGTGTTAAAGATTTTATGAATTACCAAATCATGGATCAGATGAAAGAATATGAACCCGAATTTGATCAAATGTTGTTCTACCTTCCCTTGAGTGGATCAACCTTCAAAAAAGTTTATTACGATGAACTATTAGGGCGAGCGGTTTCTAAATTTATACCTGCCGATGATTTGGTAGTGCCCTATTCTGCAACCAGTTTAGATGATGCTGAAGCCGTGATTCATGAAATTAAAATTTCCGAAAACGATTTACGAAAACAACAAGTGGCAGGATTTTATAAAGACATTGATCTCCAACAACCTGCAATGGACAGTGATGAGATTACCAAAAAAGAACAAGAGATTGAAGGTATTAAACAAACGAAACAAGATGACATTTACACTTTACTTGAGTGTCACGTAAATATTGATTTAGAAGGTTTTGAAGATACAGATCAAAATGGTGAGCCCACAGGTATTAAACTTCCATATGTTGTAACAGTTGAAAAAGATTCAAGAAAAATTTTATCCATTCGACGAAATTATAAACAGGATGATTTAAAAAAAACAAAAATTAATTATTTTGTTCATTATAAATTTTTACCGGGTTTAGGATTTTATGGTTTTGGTTTAATTCACATGATTGGTGGATTAACACGAACTGCAACTTCAGCACTTAGACAATTACTCGATGCTGGAACATTATCTAATTTACCTGCTGGATTTAAAACCAGAGGTTTACGAGTTAGGGACGATGCACAACCATTACAGCCTGGAGAGTTTAGAGATGTAGACGCTCCAGGAGGTAATATTCGTGATAATTTTATGACACTACCTTTTAAAGAACCAAGTGCAGTTCTATTTCAATTATTAGGAGCAGTAGTTCAAGCCGGTCAACGCTTCGCGAGTATTGCTGACATGCAAGTGGGCGATGGAAATCAAGGCGCGGCTGTTGGAACTACCGTAGCACTCTTGGAACGCGGATCGCGTGTCATGAGTTCTATTCATAAACGATTGTATGTGGGACTGAAACAAGAGTTTAAATTACTCGCAAATATTTTTGCTACTTATTTACCACAAGAATATCCTTATGATGTAGTAGGTGCACAAAAAAATATCAAAGCAACAGATTTTGATGCAAGAGTAGACATTTTACCTGTAGCAGACCCTAATATTTTTTCACAAACACAAAGAATATCCATGGCACAAGCACAATTACAATTAGCACAAACCAATCCACAGATGCATAATTTATATGCTGCTTATCGATCGATGTATGAAGCATTAGGAGTAAAAGATATTAGTTCTATTTTACCTCCCCCAGAACAACCGATGCCAATGGATCCAAGTTTAGAGCATATTAAGGCATTAGCGACTCAACCCTTTCAAGCCTTTCCTGGACAAGATCATAGAGCACACATTGAAGCACACTTAAACTTTATGCAATTGAACATGGTGAGAAATGCTCCTATCGTTATGGGCGCAATTCAAAAAAATATATTAGAACACATTAGCATCATGGCACAAGAACAAGTTCAGTTAGAATTTGCACGTGAATTACAACAACTTCAATTAATGCAACAACAAGCCATGCAAAATCCACAGATAATGCAACAAGTTCAACAATTGACACAACAAATTGAATCAAAAAAAGCTAAACTAATTGCTGAAATGACACAAGAATTTATGATGGAAGAAAACAAAATTACATCACAGTTTGATTCTGATCCACTTATTAAACTTAAATCAAGAGAAGTTGATTTACGAGCTATGGAAAATGAACGTAAAAAACAAGAAGATGAAAACAGATTGGCTTTAGATAAAGCAAAAGCCATGATGGATCAAGGAATTCAAGAAGAAAAACTTGAACAAAACCAAAAATTAGCTAAATTAAGGGCTGGAGTCTCACTTGCAAAGATGGGAGTTCAACAAGCAAAGGTAAATTTTGGCAATAACTAGACAACAGATGGGAAAACAAATGACAAAAGGACAAAAAAAGGTTAAAAAGGTAATGCGAGAGTTTAAAAAAGGTGAATTAAACATTGGTAAGTCACCTAAAAAAGTGAAATCTCGCAAACAAGCAATTGCAATTGCGCTTTCGGAAGCGGGATTGTCTAAAAATAGGAAAAAACGATGAAAAAAGAAGTAGATATGAAAAAGTTCGTGAACAAAGACGGCTATGCAAAGGGTGGAATCCCTGTAGAGATGTCTAATCCGACTGAAACTCAGTCTGAAAAAGTTCAAGGACAAAAAAGAATGCTTAAAGAAAAACAAAGAACAGCTAAGTGGTACTAAATTATGTTTCCTTGGGGTTTATTAGGCCAAGGTATTAAAGCTGGTCTAGATATTTACAAAAACAAAAAAGCATCAGAAGTTGCCATGTCTGAAGCTGCATTGTTGCACGCGGAAAAAATGAAACGCGGTGAAATTGAATACACCGGTAAAGTATTTGAAAATCAAAAAAATGATTGGAAAGACGAATTCATTTTATTGACGCTATCAAGCCCTCTATTTTTATTAGCCTATAGCGTTTTTGCAGAAGATGCTGATATGGAGCAAAAATTAAACTTGTATTTTGAGAAATTACAAGGTATGCCTTGGTGGATAACTGGTTTATGGATTTCTGTGGTGGCTGCCGTATACGGAATTAAAGCAACCGATATTATTAACACAAAAAAAGGAAAATAATATGGCTGGAGTAGGAAAAGCACTAAGAGGATTTGGTAAAGCTTATAAAGTAAAAAGACAAAAACTTGTTGTAGGTGGAATTGTTAGAAAAATTGCTCAAGCAGCAAAATCTAAATCTGATTCAATGTTAAAAGTAAAACCTTTATCAGAGAGAAAAAAATTTGGTGAAAAACATGCAAAAGACATGAAAGAAGTCATGGAAATGAGAAAAGAAAATATCAAGACTCAACAACAACTTAATAAACAAAGAATGGAACTTGATATGGAAACAAAACCATTAGTAAGCAGTGTTAAAGACCAAATTAAAATAGCTAGAGAAGCTAAAGCTAAAAAAGCAAAACAATTAAAAAAAGATGCAACTTTTGTTGGTGGAGCAACTGGAGCTGGTGGAGCAACCATTGTTGGAATCAAAAAATACGAAGATAGTAAAAAAGAAAAGGAAAGAAAAAAATAGGAGATATATTATGGCTGGAGTAGGAAAAGCATTAAGAGGATTTGGTAGAGCTTACAAAGTGAAACGACAAAAACTTGTTGTAGGTGGAATTGCCAAAATTACTAAAGAAGCAGCAAGATCCAAAGCTGCGAAAAAAATAAAAGATATTGTAGAAAAGAAAACAAAAGAATACATAAAAAGTTTTGGTGAAACCAAAAACAAGATGATTAAAAAATATGGTCTTGAAAAAGACAAAGCTGCTATGGATAAACAAATAGAAAAAGCTAGAAAAGGAAAATCTTACAGTGAAATGACCAAAGGTGAAAGAGGAGAAGAAATGGATGCATTTTCAGCTTTTGATAAAAAATTCAAAAAAAAGATAGGCACTGAATCTGCTCACGATACAATGAAAAAAATGAGAGAAGAAGGTTTAAAAGGAGATATTCCTACAAGATATAGAAGATTTAGAGGTAAACGAGTTCCAGGCAAAACAGCTGAGGAACGATTAGAGTATATCAACAAAAAAATGATGGGGGACAATGATTAAAAAAATAAAACAAAAAGTATGTGAGTTAGTTTGTAAACTATTTGGTATTACACAATGTTTGTGTAGTCACGAATGTAACTGTAAAAAGGAGAAAAAATAATGAAGAAAAAAATACCCGCAGGTAAAAAAGGAAAAGGTATCAGGGCTTTAAAAGCCAAAGCTCCAAAGGTAGCTGCAAGAATGGGTTATAAAACAGCTGGAATAGTATCTAAAAGAAATAAAATATCTAAAGAAATGTTTAAAATAGCACAAGGTAAAAAGTAATGATGAAAGGCTATCATAAAACAAAAAAAGGAACCATGGCTAAAAAAGGTCTTTGGTATAATATTCAGCAAAAGAAAAAAAGAATTGCTGCAGGTTCAGGAGAAAAAATGAGAAAACCTGGAACGAAAGGTGCTCCAACCGCTAAAGCGATTAAGAAATCACAAGGTAAAAAATAATGGCAAGATCACCAGCTTGGCAAAGAAAAGAAGGTAAATCTAAATCAGGTGGACTCAATCGAAAAGGTATTGCATCGTATCGTGCAGCTAATCCTGGTTCTAAACTTTCTATGGCTGTTACAACCAAACCTTCTAAATTAAAGAAAGGTTCTAAGGCTGCAAATCGCAGAAAAAGCTTCTGCGCTAGAATGAGTGGAATGAAGAAGAGACTAACGTCAGCGAAAACCGCTAACGATCCCAATTCTAGGATTAATAAAAGTCTTAGAAAATGGAATTGTTAATGGACGATCCAATAACTATAATTTATAAATTACAAAAAAGACTTAGAAATACTCTTCAAAGTATTGGTGACACTATGATTAGTGGTGGTGTTGACAATATGGAAAAATACAAGTATTTATTAGGACAGGCGCATGCCATACAAATAACATTACAGGAAATCTCTAACCTGCTACAAGATAAGGAGCCAAACGAAGATGAACAACCAGACCTTTCAAACGTCGTCGCCGTCGACTTTAACGGAGACGGAAGTACCGAAGATTAAATTAGGACTTCAAGAAAAATATCAAGAAGAAAATAAACAAGAAGAAATTAAAAATATAGAACGTGATTCTAAAAGAATTGATCACGAAAATGTTTCCTCTATTGTAGATGAACTACCAGAACCATCTGGTTATCGATTATTAGTTTTACCCTTTACACCCAAAGAAAAAACTAAAGGCGGAATTTTAATTGCACAAGAGACATTAGATAAACTTAGAATTGCAGTGAACTGTGGTTATGTATTAAAAATAGGACCACTAGCATATGCAGATAAAGATAAGTTTGCAACCGGTCCGTGGTGCAAAAAAGGAGATTGGGTAATCTTTGCTAGATATGCTGGATCAAGATTACCAATAGAAGGTGGAGAAGTGCGAATACTAAACGATGATGAAGTTTTAGGAACTATTAAAGATCCTGAATCTGTATTACATCATATTTAACATAGGAGAGCACTATGCCAGAAGAAAAAAAACAAGACTTAATTGATGTCGGCGAAGAACAAGGAGCCGAGATTAATTTAGACGAAAACAACGAGCAAATAAAAGAACCCGTTGTAGAAGAAAAGTTAGAAGTTGAACAAGTTGATGAACAACCTGTTGAAACAAAAACTGAAAATCAAGAAGAAAAAAAGAAAGATAAAGAGGAAGAGTTAAAAGAATACAGCGAGGGCGTTCAAAAACGTATTGCTAAATTAACTCGTAAAATGAGAGAAGCCGAAAGGCAAAAAGAAGAAGCAATTGCTTATGCACAAGCTGAACTGTATAAGAGACAAGAATATGAAAAAAGATATTCTAAACTCGACCAGTCTTATGTTTCTGAATTTGAAACAAGAGTTAAAACAAATACAGAAGCTGTAAGAGCAATATTAAGAAAAGCTATTGAAGATAATGATGTAGATGCACAAGTCGCAGCACAAGAAAAACTAGCTCAATTAAATGCAGATGCTTCTAGATTATCTATCTTAAAAGCAGCTCATGAAGAACAAAGGTCACAAAAAGAAGTAAATATAACACCTCAACAGTATTATAAAGAGGGTTATGCTTATAATGGTTATGAATTACCTGAAGGAGTTAAAACAGATGCTAAAGCAGAGGCTTGGGCAGCTAAAAACTCTTGGTTTGGTAATGATTCAGCCATGACTTATACGGCTTTTGATATACATAAAAAACTAGTTGAGGAAGAAGGTTTTGACCCTCAATCTGACGAATACTATGTTGAAATTGATAAAAGAATAAAGGTTGAATTTCCGCATAAATTTGGTAAGATTGAAGGACAAGTAACAGAAAGAGCAAAACCTGCTCAAACTGTTGCATCCGCTAATCGTCCAAGCACGACAGGACGCAGAAAAACTGTGAAACTCACACCTTCACAGGTAGCAATTGCTAAAAGATTAGGTGTGCCACTCGAAGAATACGCAAAACAATTAACCGCGAAGGAGGTATAAGCGTAATGGAAAAAGATAATGATATAAAAACTTCTCGCGCGAGTCAGACAAGAGTGAAGTCAAATAGACCTCAAACTTGGACTCCCCCGTCATCACTTGATGCACCACCTGCGCCTGATGGATTCAGACACAGATGGATAAGAGCTGAGACTATGGGCTTTGATGATACAAAGAACATGTCAGGCAAGATCAGATCAGGATGGGAACTCGTGAGAGCAGACCAATATCCTGAAACGGATTATCCAACTGTGAAAGAAGGCAAATATGCAGGAGTCATAGGGGTTGGCGGCCTATTGCTGGCTAGGATACCAGAAGAGATCGCGAAATCTAGGGAAGCTTATTTTAATAAGCAAACCAAAGATAGAGATGAAGCAGTTAACAACGATCTCATGAAGGAACAGCATCCAAGTATGCCTATCAATAGTGATAGACAAACTCGTGTAACCTTCGGTGGTTCAAAGAAATAATCTTTTGGTAATTTCTAAGACTACCGATCAACTTAAAATAGGAGAAAAAAACTATGGCAAATAAAGATGCCGCTTTTGGTTTAAGACCTATAGGCAAAGTTGGTCAAAATGCAGACAACCAAGGTCTATCTGAATATTTAATTGCAGATGCTTATGCAACTTCTATATTCCAAGGTGACCTAGTAACTGCTGTGAACGGCGGTACCGTTGAAGTAATCGATGATGCAACCACAACTAACATTTTGGGTGTATTCTGGGGAACTTTTATTACAAAAGATCCAACTTCTGGTAAACCAAGGTTCGCGAACTACTACAGTTCGACTGACGTTGCTTCTGGTGAAGAAATCAGAGCATTTGTATATGACGATCCTTTCGCAAGGTTCGAAATCCAAGCTGATGGTACGGCTAATGGTCAAGGCGATGTGTTTGCAAACGCAAACATCGTATACGGATCACCAAGCACGATCAACGGCGTATCAAAAACTGAACTTGCTACAGCGACAATTGCGTCCGCTACAGCAGTACAATTAAGAATTATGGGCGTATCTAAAGATATCGAGAACAGTGATATCGCTAGTGCGAACGTTAACTTTGTGGTTAACATCCCAGGTCACTTGTACAGAAGTTCATCACAGGTCAACAGTTAATAAGGAGATATAAATTATGGCTATATCAAGACAACAGCTAGTTAAAGAACTAGAGCCAGGTTTAAATGCTTTATTTGGCCTGGAATACAGACGATATGAGAACGAGCACGCAGAAATTTTCGATTCAGAAAATTCAGACAGAGCTTTTGAAGAAGAAGTAATGTTATCTGGATTCGCGAATGCTGCCGTGAAACCTGAAGGTTCTGGAGTGTCTTATGACAATGCTCAAGAAACTTTCACTTCTCGTTACACTCACGAAACAATCGCTTTAGCGTTTGCGATCACTGAAGAAGCGATCGAAGACAACTTGTATGATAGACTTGCGTCTAGATACACAAAAGCATTAGCTAGATCTATGGCTAATACTAAGCAAGTTAAAGCGGCTAACGTATTGAACAACGCGTTTAATACAAACTACCCTGGTGGAGATGGAAAAGAGCTTTTAGCTACAAACCATCCTACAATTGCTGGTACTTTCTCGAATGAGTTAGCAACTTCTGCTGACTTAAACGAAACATCTTTGGAGCAATCATTAATTGATATTGCTGCATTCACAGATGAAAGAGGTTTGAAAGTTGCTGCAAGAGGAATGAAATTAATCATCCCAAGTGAATTACAATTCACAGCGGAAAGATTAATGAAGTCTTCAGGTAGAGTTGGAACAGCAGATAACGATGTAAATGCAGTCGTGTCTATGGGAATGATCCCTCAAGGTTATGTAGTAAACCACTACTTAACTGACACAGATGCGTTCTTCATCAAAACTGATGTGCCAAACGGACTTAAAATGTTCGTAAGATCACCTATCAAAACTTCAATGGAAGGTGATTTTGATACTGGTAACGTAAGATATAAAGCTAGAGAAAGATACAGCTTCGGTTGGTCTGATCCTAGAGGTATCTTCGGTTCGCCAGGCGCGTAATCGAATCTAAATATAGGGCGGGCTTGACTCGCCCTATATTTTTTGTTAAAAGTGGTTAAGAGAAGATGAGAGAAAGAATAGGATTATTTGTAGCAACCCCCGTCCACGGTCAAGTGTCCATGCACTATACTTCCGCGTGCCTCAATCTACAGGAAACTTGTTTTCAACAAGGCATTCCCATTACGTTTTGCTTACAACAAGATTCAGTTTTAACACAAAATAGAAATCGTTGTGTGGCTCAGTTTTTAAAAACTGATGCAACCTTTACTCATTTTTTATTTATTGATTCTGATATTTATTTTCATCCTCAATCCATTTTACAAATGATCGCCGTAGACCGAGAAGTCATTTCCATGCCTTATCCACAAAAACATATTAATTATGAAGCGATGTTTGAACAAGTCAAAGAAGGAAAAATTAAAAGCGCTGAAGATTTGAGAACCGCAGGTTATCAATATCCGGTAAAAGTAAAAAATGATCAATCGATTTTAGATAAACATGGAGTGATGGAAATTTCTCATGCCCCTACAGGTACTTTGTTAATTCAACGTCATGTCTTTCATAAACTGATTCATGCCTATCCTGAATTAAAAATTAAAGGCAATGTTAAAGAACCTTATTATAATTTTTTTGATTTTTATCATGATAAAAAAAGCCAAAGTTATTATGGAGAAGATTTTGGTTTTTCCAAACTATGGTCTGATTTGGGTGGAAAAATTTATGCCTATATTATGGATGAAGTGGCTCATATTGGAGACCATATTTACTATGGTAAAATGTATGATAATTTAAGTTATAGGAGACCGATCAAGGATGAAGAAGTATCTAATTAAAATTTATACCAAACATTTACAGACAAAATTTTTTATTTACCCAGATCATGAAATTACAGACATACAAGATATACATCAATATGTTATTGACAATCTAGGAAAAAATGGTATAGAATGGGAGCCTAATCGGCTGAAATTTACTGGCGGATTTTATATAACCTATGAGGAGGTTAACGATGGCAAACAACACGATGTTACTCTTCGCAAAGAAGATACAGCTTGAGTCCAAATGGAACGAAATGTATCTTTCTAATAATGGCAAGATAACAACTGATATGCTACAATTAGGGGATGAGATCAAAACGGTTATTCGATCTATCCTGAAAGCACAAGAAGACGATGTTCATAATTATGCTAATTCTAATGATTATGAAATACATCAATTTGCTGGCTAATTAGTAGTTAACATGGAATAAAAAGTGTGTTTAGACTAAGGGATACCTTGCACTTCTCCATAATTTTCTATATATTATAATCACTATACAATTATTTAGAATACTGACGAGTATAGTCGACGGCCTAGAGACAGTATTCTATAAACTAGGAGGATAATAACATGGCAAACAAAACAACTTTCACTGGATTCGTTAGATCGAACGGTGGAGACAATTCAAGAACAACTTATGCTGGTTCTGTACCTATGCAGGCTCAATTTTATTTTGATCCTACTGCAGTGGCAGGAACTGATGTACAAGTATCATCAACTGATACAAGCAAAGTTATTCTTCCAAAAAATGCAGTAATCACTGGAATCACTTTTACTGGTGCAGCAACAGGTGGTTCTAGCCCAACTATTGATATGGGTTACACTGATT
>Ga0208162_1001272_pt1 | contig 13310 bp, 14 predicted proteins | sample CB_VirMetaG_4_FD_184539 | JGI IMG/M metagenome (GOLD analysis project Ga0208162, IMG submission 184539) | Freshwater to marine saline gradient viral communities from Chesapeake Bay - CB_1508_1M Viral MetaG (SPAdes) (version 4) | ecosystem: Environmental > Aquatic > Marine > Coastal | place: USA... | reverse complement strand
CGATAGCGGTTTCGACCGTCTATTATTTTGCCTTCGAAAATCTCTATCGGATTTAATAATCCGTTTTCTTTTATGTCGGCGGCCATTTCTTCCAAATCCGCTTCGGGCATCATTGGAAAAATATTGGCGGCGGGATGGGCTTCATAGTTCATTTTTTTACCTTCCGTGAAAACCGTTTTTCGAAACTCAAAACCGAATAATTCCCAAATTCCCGGGGGGTCTTATAAGGGGGTCTGAACCCCTGAAATTCACCATAAAGACAGACCATCGGGAAGAATGGAATTATTATGTATTTATATATATTAATATTATTAATACCTTTATTTTTACAGTGTAAAAGCCGCTTCGAATCTTTCCCAAATCGGCGGGAAAGATTCGGGAAAGATTACAAAGATTCGACCTATTTTTGTAATCATTCCGGGAAAGATTCGCCCCAATTGGGAAAGATTAGGGAAAGATTCAACCGGTCGCGACAATGGGGAAGTAAGTAAGAAAACGTCGATAGATACGAACAAATACCGGCACAATCTTAACCAGTGGAAACGAACACCAAACCCGTTTTTGTGGAACTCGGTTTTTCGACCATATCGACCAATTTTTGTTCGATTAGCGAATTCAAGGCTTCGTTTAAGTCTTTCTTTCGGAACCTCCGGAACTTCCGCAAAATTTGGGTTTTGCTCCGACCGGCTTTAGCGTCGGCGATATATTCCCGTATTTCTTCCAAATCCCGTTCCCATTGCGTTACCCCGATGGATTCGGCTTTATGGATAATGAACCTGGCCCCGTAATTCGCTAAAGCGATTCCGGCGTTTATATCGTTAATATCTATTTCGAAAGCCTCAGTCGGATTGTGACGGCCGCAAGCGATAATCAACGCAAACTTGACCGCTCTCTCCGAAACTCGCGACCAGATGGCAGCATCGGCCGCCTGTTCGCCGATTCTCTTATCTTCGATTTGCTCGCGCTGATCGTCGATTCTCTCCTGGGCTTCCTTGCTTAATTTGATTTCTTTTTCTTCGACCATCGCCAGGTCGTTTTCGGCTTGGAATTGCGCCCACCGCTGACAATGTTCGATTATACCTTTGGGTATTTCCTGCCTCTTTAATCCTTTCCGGCTTTTTTGATAATCTCCGGAAACGACCCAAAACCGGGCCAAAAGCCCGTCGGTAAGGTTTTGTTTCGTCATTCCATCAAAGAAAGTTTCTTTCGTGCTTGAACCGTAAATGATGCAATGAGGGTATTCGATAACGGGGTTTCGTTCTGCGTCCGCGTAACAAGTCGCGACATATTTAGGGGAACCCGCGGAAGAATACAATTCCAACAAAACCTTATTGATTAAGGCTAAATGGTTTGAACCTTGGTTTTTTTTGTTAATTGCCGAAAACAAATGGCCGATTTCGTCCAGGGGGAAAAGCGAACAGGGGGCTTTTTTAGCTAATTGATTCAAAAGCCCCGCGTTCGACCCGATAGACGCTGGCCCGTGTAGTTCATCGGCTCCGCATTGATGCAAGATTTTGTTAATTATCTCCCGCGGGTAATTCTTGCCGCTTCCGCTTGGGGCGATTGCTGCAATATAGCAATTCCCCCGAACCCCGCCTTCGGTAACCGTCTTTCGGCCAATCAAAGCGGCGACCGTACATAAAGCCGCCCCCAATGCTAATTCGCTTTGTGGGTATAACGCCGAATCGCGGATAAAATTTCGAATCGCCCCGACCAAACCAGGAATTTCGAAATCGGGAAGTTTGGGGATTTCCGCTTTTGGCGGTTCTTCTTCTTCCTTTACATCTTCTTTCCAAAGAACATTAAAATCGAAATCGTCGGTTTGTGTGGTTTTGATAATGCCCGCGGGTTTGGTTTCCCTTGGGGTTCCCTTGTCCCTGGCGTTTTTAACGCATCGCCCTAACTCGGTTTCGTTTAGCGGTTCGGCTAAACCCAAATTCCAAATTTCCATTAATTGGAAAACATCCCCTTCGCTTAGTCTTTCCCCGCTGCCGCCGGTCAAGCTAAACAAATGGCCCGCCAGATTAAACGCGGTGCTATTCCTTGCCCCTTCCAATGGCCGTTCGGCGTTTTGAATGTAGGCTTCGCCCCGCTGCCTTAAATCCGACCCGCTGCCAATCTGAATAAAGGTTTCGGGGAACCGGGGTTTTGGGGTTTCCGGCGTATGCTTTTGGATTAATTGGGCAGGGTCGAATTCGTTTACTTCTTTCCCGAACTCCGGAATAAACATTTCGGTAAAGGTAAAGAATCGCCCGGATTCGTAGATTTCCATTTGCCCATCGCCAATATCGAATCGGTGTCGGCAAGCGTCCGGAAGTTTCCCTTTACAGAATATTTTTAATCCTTTTAGCGACGGGCTGATTTCGGAATAGCTCGAAGCCGCGTTTAAGATTTCTTCGGCCCAAGGTTTGAAGGTTTTGGTTTTCCTTGTAACCTTGGAAACGGAATTATCCAAGTCGATACCAAAGAACCCGTCCCCCTCTGTAAAGACAAACGCGACCCCATCCACATTTCGTTTTTCGTAAATGTCTTTCGCTTCGTCGTATGTCATAAAATCAGCGGGGCGGTCTACCCCGGACGATTGGCCCCACTTGTTTAACGGAACTTTCCGCCCGTCTTTCATTTTCCAAATAAGCCATTGCTTTAATCCCTTAATTTCCATTCCCCTAAATCCCTTTTTTTAACTCCGATTCGTCCCAATATTGCCCAAAAACTTCGCAACCGTCGTCACAACTACCGGCGATTTCGTCGCCTTCGTTCTCATTGTTTGCATTAGCTAAAAGCTGAACTGTCGTCGTGTGTTTTCTAAATATCTGTCTTTCTTCCCCCGCTCCGGTGTTTTTGTAAAGTTTTTCCATTCGTTTAGGAAAATCAAAAACTTCTGGTCGTTCCTTTGCGATTCGTTTTAATTTCTTAAATGTCTTTTTGTAACACCAAACGCAATTCCCCAAATAATTGGGAATCCCTAATTTGAATGGTTGTTTATCCCACCAATCATCGACTGCTTTTCTATCCCAATTCGAATTCACCAAAGGATACCAAAACTTATATTCCTTTCTCTTGGCGTTCATTCGGTCCATTTCATCCGAGCGGATACCGATACAAGTCGTGTAGGTTCCCCAATTCCAGCCAATTGATTTCAAATAGGATTGCATCGCGTTTACCTTCAATTCGCGAGTACAAAAAATAAATTTAGGGTTTGGTAATCCGTATTTTTTTATCGCTTCTTCGAACGGTTCCCCCTTGCGGCTTGCGGTTTCGTAATCAACTATTTTATGCGTGCAACCTTTCCTTTCCCCGTGATGGGTGACCGCTTCCAACCAAACAACATTCCAACCAAATTCTTTTTCGCAATTGTGGACGAACTCCAAAGTTTCTTCGGCTTCCTGCCCCGTATTAGCAAAAGTGATAACGATTTCGTGAGTGTCGCTAAATTGCTTAATTATTTGGTGACACATTTTCCCCGATGTTTGGCCCCCGCTAAAACTTACCGTTATTCGCTTCGTTCCATACGGCGGTTCTTGAAACCTTTCTTGCGGTTCCATTTCTTCAAATAAAAATCCCATTCCCCTAAATCCTTTTTCGTAATTAATTAAAACGGAATATCATCGTCGCTATAAAATTGTGATAACTCTACCTTCGGTATCTCTTGGTCGAATTCTCTTTGGGTAACCCGCCAAAATCCGTTGTCGCGTTTCGCGGTTATCTTAACTGGCTTTCTTGTCCCGCCTTCATTAAAAACCGCCAGGGCGTCCCAAATGCTATCGGGAAACATATTCGCGGAATGGTCGGCCCAAAATTCTTTCGCCTTCTTTAACGCGAAACCTTCGTGTTCAATACAAACCCATTCGGAAATTTGCATAGTGTCGGCCAAATTCCCTTCTTCTTCGTCTTTGTAAACATAGTAATCGACCCGCATTGTGTCGCGTTTCCCTTCGGCTTTCGCTCGATTGAAATTCCAGCGAACATCGGAAACCCGATATTCCCGCGCATCTTGGGGAAACCTTTTAAGGATCTCCGCGGAATGGTCGGCAGTCGCTTCGTGTTTCGGCCCCGGTTCTTCGTCGCTAAATACAAAATGGCAATCGGGGCAAACCCTTACACTAATCGAACAAACCGCGTCACATTTGGGGCAAGACTTTTTCGGGGCTTCCCCTTCTTCGTCGCTTTTACTTTTCTTGCGTCCAAAGTCGGGGTCGTCTAAAGCTCCGTGTCTTTGCGTATTCTGCCCGAAATCCAGAACCAAACAGTTTTCTTTTCCATCGTGGGTTCGCAAACCCCGCCCGACCATTTGAGCAAACAAACCCGCCGAAGTCGTCGAACGCAAAACCGCCACACAATCAATTCGGGTCGCGTTAAATCCGGTCGTCAAAACATTTACGTTTATCAAATACTTAATTTCCCCCGCCTTGAAATCGCGAATGTAAGCCGCCCTTTCTAGTGGTAGGGTTTCCCCGGTTATCAAAGCGACCGGTTCGGAAGTCTTTGTTTCGAATTCCTGTTTTACTTTTTCCGCGTGATTAACTCCCGCACAAAAAACCAAGACGCTTTTTCGGTCCCTGGTCGATGACAAGATTTCTTCGACCGCTGCGACCGTGATTTCATCAAATGCGGATTCCATCCCCCGCGTCGTAAATTCCCCGCGGGCTTTTGGTAGTTTGCTGGAATCGACTTCGCAATTTGTTTTTTCGTTTGTCAATTGCGATAGATAACCGGCTTTGATTAAATCGCTTATTTGGGCTTCGTAACAAATCCGGTCGAACAATTCGCCTTCGGTTAATTCGCCTTCGCCGGTTCTAAAAGGGGTCGCGGTTAAACCGATAACGAAAACCGTTTTATTGATTGCTCGAATGTCGGCTAAAAATCTCCCGTACATTGTGGTTTGGTCGTCGGGGATTAAATGGGCTTCGTCTACGATAACCAGGTGTCGTCGGTCCAATAACTCCGCGTTTTTGTAAATGCTTTGAATTCCGGCACAAACTATATCGGCTTCGGGTTCTTTACGATTCAAACCCGCGGAATAAATGCCGACTTCGCGACCGGTTAAACCTTGAATTTCCGCGGCGTTTTGTTCTAACAATTCTTTCCGATGGGCCAAAACGACGATTCGCCCTTTCCACCCGATAGCGTCTTTGATTAGCTGAGCAATAACCAGGGATTTCCCCGCCCCGGTCGGTAAGACAATAAGAGGGTTTTTCTTATCCCTGCAACAATCCCAAGCGGCCGCGACCGCTTCGCTTTGATAATCTCTTAACGTGATTTCTTTTTTTGTTTTAATTGGTCTGACCCTAAGCGTTCGGTTTCTTCTTTTTGTTTTCATTCTTCCCCCTTTGTTAAAACAAAACTTTTTGCGCTAATCTCTTTTTCGATATTTCCACATATTTTTCGTTTATCTCAATTCCTAAATATTTTCTTCCGTTATGTTTTGCCATTTTTGCGGTCGTCCCCGAACCGCTGAAAGGGTCCAAAACTAAATCGCCTTCGTTTGAAAAACTTAAAATCAAATCCCTGGCTAATCCTTCCGGCATAATAGCGGGATGATTGAAAGCGATAGCGTCTTTCGTGCTTAAATTTAATCCCGAAGTATATTCCCAAACATTGCCGCGCATCCCGAATTTTTTTATTTTTTGTTTTCGTTCCATCGACCCTTTACGACAAACGCTTTGGCCTTTTTCGTTTCTCTTATAATCTCCGCCGTATTTGTCGCCGACCGTTACGTTTTCTTTATCCATAATCGGATTAAAGGTTTTCGGTTTTCCTTTGCTAAAAATAAAAACGTATTCGAAAAGCTGATGGTATCTAACATTTTCAGGAAAACTAAAACCAGGCTTTTTGTAAATCATTGTGTCATGTAACAAAAAACCAATGTTCATAAAATACAACGCTTGCCTAAAACTTGTTCCGCTTTCGCTTCCGTTTTTTGTTTCGTCGTTACAATTCCAACAAACCATCCCGCCAGGTTTCAATATTCTAAAAAACTCTTTCGCCAATCCTTCGAAATCCCATCCCGTTTTTATTTCTTGTTGGTCGTAATTTCTTATTTCGCCATAAGGCGGAGACGTAACTACCAGGTCGATTAATTCATTTGGGAGCGATTGGCATTCTTTAAGGTTATCCCCGCAAATTATTTTGTTTTCGTAATCATTATCCATTTTTCGAAACCCCTTCCTTTAAGAAACAAAACCCCGATTTTTAAGCGGAATCGGGAAACCGCAAAACTTTAGTTTCCCCTAATCAAAATCAATTTCCATCAATGGTTCGTTGTGTTCATTTTCCCATATTTCGGCCAATCTTGTTTCCAAGGTTTTTCGATGTTTCAAAAACAATTCATTCAAAGACAAAACCAAAGGTAAATCGCAAGTAGAATTTTCGCAGTCTAAAAAATGCTTATTGTAAGTAATCCACAAAACCCCTTTATGGTCTTTTACTTGTTTAATAAAAACGTCGAGATAATTAAGAAAAATAAAATATGTTCCTTCTCTATCGTGTCTGAACATTTCTTCGATAAAAAATTTTTCAAAAGTATAGCGAGCGCGATTAATAATAGCGCCTTCGTCTGTAACAATTTTCTTTAGCCATTCAGAGAACCATTCTGTTAAAGGAGCCCTTAAAAATTTGACTTCATATAAAAGCTCAGAATTTGTTTGTGTGTTTTGAAACTTGTAATAAATATTAAAATAATGTTGTGTCGTATTTAATTTTTGATTGAAAAATTCCATCAAAAAAAATCCTTTCCCAATAAACTAAAACTTAATAAACAAAACCCCGATTTTTAAGCGGAACCGGGAAACCGCGAAAATGCGATATTAAAAACGTATCGCCCGTTGAATGTAAAACGACTGCAACATGCCGGACAGATTTACATTCTTTAGCTAAGTCCGACCCCCCGAAAGGTAAACACCGCCAAACTTAACACCTGGTTCCCCGACGGCCGGGGCGGTTTTTTATAAAGGTTCACACGCGGAAAACCCGCGGAACTCAGTTTGTATCGGCTTTGGTGTTCTCTCCGATACTTGAAAGCAAAACTTACTAATCATTCCAGGGGCTTGCGTTTGTCGTTTCCGGCTTGGATTCAACCGGAACCGATGCAACCGAAGAAACCTTTTTAATTTCGTTAGTAAGCTCTCCCGTATCGCTTCGCGTTCGCGTTACGACTTTCAATAATAACGGTTTGTCGTGCAATTCTTCGGAACTGGACGGGTTCAAAATTCCCGTCGCTTTCCGGATTTCTGCCAATCGTTTATTGGCAATATTTACCGCGGTTTTATTTGCGTTCCACAAATTCAAGCGGTCCCAAAGCCGGCGTTCCTTAAATTCGCCTTCGACAATCTGAAAAGTAAATTCCAGGTAATAACCGGTTTTCGCTTTCGTTTCTTTCTTTTCGGATGCCACAATTAACGCGACGTAATCGCCTGGGGTAATCGGTTCGAAATCATCGTTTCCGGCTTCAATAGAAAAATCCAAACCCTCTAAACTTGCCATAATTAAAATCCCTTCCTTAAAAAACGGGTTCAAAAACATATTCCGCCACGGCTTCAAATTCGTAATTACAAGCCGGACAAATGATAAATTCGCCTTCTAAATTTCGAATCGACTTCAACCCGCTTTTACATTGCGGGCAAAAATAGCGAATCCGGTATTCGTCGGGCGGTTCGATTAAAATTTTGGGTAAGATGCTCCCGCGGAATTTATCCATTGATGAATTCCCCATATTCGAAACCATCTTTTGACATCGCGATTTCCTCCGGAAGTCCAATCCGGTTTTTCGCTAAATGGCTTGGCCGCTCCGTCGTGTAAATAATTCGTTCGCCGGTTCCCTTCGCCAAGTTTCGTTTTCGGTTGAAACCTTCGTCGGTCGTTTTGTTGTAAACCTTAAAATTACAAAACAAAACTTCGTCACAAAATTCCTGGACTAAAGAACCGACCCCGTAACCTTTCGAATTAACGTGTAGCTTCGGGGCGTACCGGTCGTAAGATTCCATTTCTGGCGATTCAAAACGCTTGATTGAACAATGGGCCAAAAGCAAAACATTAATTCCGTTTTCGATAACATTGTTCAAAGCCAAAATAAGTTTCTCGAAATACTCCGTCGCTTTGTCGTAACCTTTCCCGTAAGGAATGTCGGCGATTGTCTCGAAGTTTCCGCCCGCGTCTTTCAAAACCTCTTTGTAAATTAGCTTTTCCAACCAGTCGACCGAATCAATAACCAGGGTTTCGAAACTATGGTTTTGCGCTTCGGTTCCGCCCATTTCAATAATCGGTTGCCAAGCGTCTAAAAGCGTTTCGCATTTCGGAAACGACATTACTGCCAGGTCCGAAAGCCCATCTTCGATATTAATAAAAACCGGGTTCGGCCATTTCGCGGCCCAACTGGATTTCCCGATTCCTTGAACCCCATAGAGAAGCGTTCGTCGGGCTTTCTTTTTTTGCGTTTGTTTTACTTTGTCAAAAATACTCATTTCTAAATTTCCCTTTTCTAAAAAAAACTGTCGCGGTTTCTATACAAAATAAATTGATTCGGTTTCGTCCCCTTATAATTTTTCTTATCGTCCGGATGGAATAACGCTTTCCCCCTTTCTAGTCGGCTTTGTAAGATTCTCTTTTTTTCTTCGCTCCCAGGCGGGGCGTCGGTCGGCTTGTCATCTAAAGGCGGATTAAAATTATTATCGTTTCTAAAGTAAGAAAGCCAATCATTTACGGTTTTAAGTTTTTGTTTTTGCTTTTTGGTTAAAATGCTTTTTAAGTATGATTCGCAGTCTTTGCCGCATTTGTGAAACTTAGAATTAAGAACGTAATTCAAATCGAAGTTTTTGGTTTTCCCACAATCACAAACGCAAGCGACAAAAAGCCGCCCGTTAACCGCTTCGGGTTTTTCGACAACAGTTAAAAAGCCAATCTTCGAACCAATGGGGAACCTGGAAGCGTAAACCCTCCGGCGATTCTCTAAGGCTTTTTCCCTTCGCTCTCTTTTAATTCGGTTAATTCTTTCTTCTTCGCTTTCCAAAACTCGATTCCCTTTTTCTCTGGTTGCGATTCCCTTAATTTTTTAATTCGTTCCCATCGCTTGGGAAACTTTTCAACGAACCAAAGCCCCGATTCGACCGGTGACAAATGCCAAAAAAACTTATGGCATCCGGCACATAATGCTTTTATGTTTTCCGGTTCGACCGCCAAAGCTCTATCTTTCGGCGTGTTTGGGATAACGTGCGAAGCGTCGATTTTGAAACCTTCGCTTTTTGCTTTCCCGCATCTTTGGCAAATGTAACCGTCCCTTTCTTTCGCTATCCTTTTCGCTATTGTCAGACATTGCTTATAAACTTGGGTCGCTGTTGGTTTCTTCCGTGGCATTTTCTTTATTCATCGCCGGAAGCCACGGTTTTAGAAATCAAATATTCGTGCGCCCATGTTCTTACGAAATGAGTTCCGACTGATTTTATTAAAAACTCCGCGTCGCTAATCGTCGGTTCGATTAGTTCATCTTCCAATTGGATAAATGAAAGCGAAAGCTGTGTTAAAAAAACTTGGGGATATTCTTTTTCTAATCGTAAAAAAACTGACTCCCGCAAACTTGCTAACATTTGGTCGGATTCAGCGTTTCTTTTCAACCACTCCGAAATAAATTCCTTTTTATTCTTCATTTGTTTACCTTCCTTGTATTGGTTTAATTTTCGTTTCTAATCTTTTCGATTTCTCTTTTCATTTCTTCTTTGTGTTTTCGAAATCGGCGTTCGCCTAAATAATCGACAAACGCGACCCCGACATAGAAGCAAAGCATAAAAGAGAAAATAAAAATAATCGCGTATTCCATCGGATTACCTTTTCCAAATGCTGAAGAAAGTTTTTCCCTTTAGAGTCCCTTTAACTCTTATCGAATCTTAACAAACCCAAATTAAGAAATAAACCCCAATCGGCAAAAAAAAACGACCCTGGCTTAATTTGCAAGCGTAAACGCAAGCATTTGGGCCAGGGTCGCCGGGGGAAGGATATTCTTAGGAAACCGCGGTTTCGTTAAAAACCACTTGGGCAAATGGCCCCAAAGCTCCGGTCGAAGTCGTAACCGCCAGGTCGATAGAAATTACATCGCCCGCACTAATCGAAGTCGAAGTAATGGTTCCCCCGTAACCTTGGTCGTCGGTTTCTGAATTTGTGATATTAACGGCCGCGGTCAAAACGCTGGAACCGTTTACTTTCAAATCGAAATCGACATCGGTTGTCGTCCCGGTATCCGCCAAAGAACAAGTAAAGGTTTTCAGGGTTCCGCTATTGCTTGCAATACAAACCGTTTTATGGGTCGCCACCGGGGTATCGGCTCGGTCAAGATTAAACGAAGTCGATAAAAATCTTTGTTGTTGCAATTTGGAAGCAGCGATATTTGCGCCTGCTGAAACATCGCCGTCTAAAACCGGCGAAACGATAATGTTAGAAGGTACGGTTAATTGTGACATTTGTTTTTTCCTTGTTAGGTCATACTTCCAGGGGCCGAAGTTCCGGCAAAAAATAATTGAAACGCGGTTTCCGCAAAACTTCCCGCGGTCCACGGTCTCGCGAAGTGCCAAGTTCCGCTAGTTTCTGTTGGGCTTGGGCTATCAAATCTAAATCCCATTTGAATCGAATAATATGATTTCGGGCCTGGCAAAGATAAATTTTCGACTTCCAAACCTAATCGGTCGCCTTGAAAATTCCAGCTTGACGCCTGCGGAATAGAAACTCTCGTTCTTTCAAAATCTGTAATTAATCGACCGCCAATATTGGGAAACCCTCCCGATGTTCTTTGAGCTGTATTAGCGGGCGGGCTGCTGTATTTTGGGCCGCTTTCGTCGGGCGTCCAAAAATACCATTTTGTCCCGTCGTCGAATTCTATATTTCGATTCCCATTGGGGTATAAGTAGTCGATATTATCTTTTATCGCGAAATGTTCGTTTGTCGTATTCTTTAACGTACTTAACCAAACGGGGCGTTCGCTTGTTCCGTTTACTTCGTAATCTAAAACATAGGTCGCCATCGACCAGGCTTTCGATTTTCCGATGGGGTCTTGCCATCCTTCCCAACAATCGGCCTGCGGATAATTGTTTGGGTGATTTACCAAATAGGTATCGTAAATTACCGACGGTTCCCGTGGGGGAAGAAATTCGTTTAAGGGTCGCTGGTATCCCGAACCGTTTATATTTGCTTTTCTTGCGACCATCGACGCGACGCAAACACCGTCGATATGAATTTGAAAATAATCGTCTAAAGTGTCTCTATAGCTGGTCCATTTTGTAAATGCTGGAACCCCCAAAGGATTGTCGGCGGGAATGGTTCTTAATGGCTGACTGAAAAAGATTTCTATTAAATGTTCGCCAGGGCCGAAATCTATATCGTGGGCTTTTGATATTGTGGTTTGTAAGTCGCTGTAATTTGGCCCCGAAGAACCGGCGTTTCCTTGATATTCTCGAAAGGTTCCGGTATTGCTCAAAGATTGGCTGTAAGTCGTCGTAAATAATTTCCCGCCATCGACCGCAGAAAAAATCATTATTGGTTCTTGGGAATAATAATTGGTTCCCGTCATTGGCCCATAAAAATCGACGTAATTTGAAAACAAAACAAAATTTCCGTTTTCGCAAACATCAATCCGGAAGCGTTTACAGATTATAGATTCATTCGGTCGGTTAAAATATTCGATGCCATCGACATTCCGCCCGCCCATCAAATGGGAAACGATACAATCGAAATCGCCATAAAGCCGACCCAAAAAAAACTCGGTTCGGGTGTCGAAAATCATCTTGTTTTGTTGGCCGTCGTGGGTTCCGATTCCGCTTGGCCGATGCTGATTAATTCCAAGCGGTTGTCCGTTTGTTCGGGCTTCGAAAGCGTTTTCTTTTCGATAGTCTCCGTGTATCGGATGCCAATACAACAGATTCCACATTTCATCCTTATGCTTATAGGTTTCGATAACTGTCATGGTGTCCCCGGACCGGTCCCCCCATCGGGATTGGGGTTTTCGGCTTCTAAATATTGTTCTTCCAATATCCACCAATTTATCGTCGTCGTTCCGCCCCCAAGCCCCCCGCTAGAAATCGTAACCGGAACCCCTGGATTAATTAAAAACGCTTTGGCCCCAATTGCCGACGGATAGTTTCCGGTATTTAACGCGGTTACCACTTCGTCGAAATATGGCCCCGTTTCGGTTATTCGATGCTGGCTTTCGCTAATCCTTACCGCCCGAACCAAATCGACTTCCCGGCTTTCGCCACCATACGGAACAAATAATTGAATTAATCTTTCGTTTTCGGTTGCTCCCATTTCGACCGCTGAAAGCGTTTGGTATCCCTTCCATTTCGGCCCATCTTCTTGGCCGAATTGCAAGATTTCGAAATCGTTTGTGTGGTGGGCGGAAAACTGGGTTCCCGCATCAATTCCCCCGCTTGCTTTATCAAATCCAATAACGAAAGTATCTTTTGATTGCGCCCACCCGTATTCATTTGGTTCGACCGGCATCGAATTATTGAACGCCCAAGCGTCTTTTATCCATAAGTTAAATCCGCTTTCGTCTTTAACTTGCGAATAACAATAAGCCGCGACCGCTGGATAATCGGCCGTTCCTTGTCCCTGATAAGAAAATCGTTTTAAGAAAATCAAACCAAACGGGGGAATCGTTTTACCTGTTTTGTTTTGAAACGCGAAACCCCCTTGTTCATCAAATCCATTAGGGGCGATAGACGCGCTCGTAACCGAACCGGCCGCGACCATCTTTTTAAGTTTTATCGCCGTCTCTCGGTCGTTAAATCCGTAAACAGGCATTTAATCGTTTACCCCTTGAACATAGATTTCGACCGCGGCCGTATTAGCCCTGGCGTAAAGGCTTGTTCCGTTCATTTTGAAAACCATCGACGAACCCGCGGGTAATCGCATCCCGTAAACGCCAGTCGAAAACCCGAATTCGACGTAATTTGTGTCATCCAAGTTTGTGATATAAGTCCAACCGGGCGTTACATCGCCAAACGAAATGGTTTCTTCGCTGGTTCCCACATTAACCCCGCCAGGGGCGGGCGCGATGGGGGCGGCTTGGTCATAACTTTTCGTCGAAGAAATCGCGGGAACTAATAGGCTCCCATTTGAAACCTGAATTCCCGTCGTTACTTTTATTTCATCCGCCATTGTTCAAACCCTTAAAATAAGTTCATTCCGCTAAACGCTTTTGATTCGTAAATCTTCACTTCTAAAAAATGTATCGCTTCGTCCCCGGTTCGCTTGGTTCCGTTTTCATTTATAAAAATTGGGGCTGTAACCCGCTTTCCGCCTTCTTGAGCGGGAACCGGTTTCGCGGTGCT